>Ga0315542_1000848_pt1 | contig 19311 bp, 15 predicted proteins | sample SalMarSW160120MG_FD_202541 | JGI IMG/M metagenome (GOLD analysis project Ga0315542, IMG submission 202541) | Salt marsh sediment microbial communities from the Plum Island Ecosystem LTER, Massachusetts, United States - Salt Marsh Sediment SW1601-20 ... | reverse complement strand
CGCAAGCGCGGCCTCGCCGCGCTGATCGTCACGCACGACTCCCTTCAGGCCGAGCGCTGGTGCCACCGCAGCTACGATCTGCGAGACCATCTGGTGAACGGCGGAGCTGCGGGCCTCGGGAGGGCGGGATCATGACGCCGGGAGCGATCAGGCTCGACGCTCTCGACCTGACGGTGGCGGGCGGCCTGGTGCTGATGGCGGGCCTGGTAAGCCTGGCCCTGCGTCTGGGCCTGGAGAAGCGGCTGGCCCTGGCCTCGGTGCGGACCGTCGTGCAGCTGCTGCTGGTGGGCTACGTCTTGAAGTACGTGTTCGGGCTGGCGACCCTGACCGCCGTGGGCGGCATGGCGGCCGTGATGATCGTGGCGGCCAGCCGCGCGGCCGTGCAGCGCTCCAGCCGCACCTTCGGCGGGGCGACCCTGCACGCCTTCCTGACCCTGGCCATCGTGGGGCTGGTCACCACCACGGCCGTCACCACGCTGGTGATCGCAGTGGAGCCCTGGTACCAGCCGCGCTACTTCATACCCCTGCTGGGCATGGTCCTGGGCAACGGCCTGACCGGGATCTCGCTCGCCATGGACACCCTGCTGGATTCCCTGGCCGAGCGGCGCGCCGAGGTCGAGATGGAGCTGGCCCACGGCGCCAGCCGCTGGGAGGCTGCGTTGCCGCCGCTGCGCGACGCCGTGCGCCGCGGCATGATCCCCATCATCAACTCGATGATGGTGGTGGGCGTGGTCTCCCTGCCGGGCATGATGACCGGCCAGATCCTGGCCGGCGCCTCGCCGCTCGAGGCGGTCAAGTACCAGGTCGTGATCATGTTCATGCTGGCCGGCGCGACTTCCCTCGGCTGCATCGGCATGGCCCTGCTGATCTACCGGCGCCTCTTCAACGATCGCCACCAGCTGCGCGCCGACCTGATCCGCCGCCGGGCAGCGTGAGCGGCCTGCCTGGCTCCCGCGGCGCAAGCCGCGCCGCCCGAGCCGCATGGTTGACTTGAGCGGATCCAGCCGTTAAATGGAAAGAGGCCTCCGGCGCGCCCGCGCTGGCCTGTAACCCTGTGCCGTCTTCCCGGGAGGCTCCTCTTGCAACTGACCTTCCATGGTGCCGCCGGCACCGTCACCGGTTCACGCACCCTGCTGAGCGTGAAGAAGCAGAACCTCCTGGTGGACTGCGGGCTTTTCCAGGGACTGAAGAAGCTGCGGCAGATGAACTGGGACCCGCCGGCCTTTCCGCCGGACCGCGTGCGGAACATCCTGCTGACCCACGCCCACATCGACCACTCCGGTTTTTTGCCGCGCCTGCTGAACCGCGGCTTCCAGGGGCGCGTGCACTGCACGCGGGCCACGGCCGAGCTGCTCGATCTGCTGCTGCGCGATGCGGCCAAGATCCAGGAAGAGGACGCGGAGTACGCCAATCGCAAGGGCTACAGCAAGCACCGGCCGGCGCTGCCGCTTTTCGACTCGCAGGACGCCGAGAAGACGCTCGAACGCGTCCGCCCCCTGCGCTTCGGCGACTGGCTCGACCTGAAGGGTGGCCTGCGGGCGCGCTGGCACCTGCAGGGTCACATCCTGGGTGCCGCCAACATCGAGGTGCGCGTTGCGCACGACGGGCGCGAGCGGACTCTCCTGTTCAGCGGGGACGTGGGCCGCTACGACGTGCCGCTGCATCGCGACCCGGATCCGCGGCCGGACTGCGACCTGCTGGTGCTGGAGTCCACCTACGGCGACCGTCGCCACGACCAGCGGCCCGTGGCCGAGCAGATCCGCGAGCCGTTCTCGCGCGCCCTGTCCCGGGGCGGCGTGGTGCTGATCCCCGCCTTCGCGGTGGGCCGGGCCCAGCTGGTCACCCTGATCCTGCGGGAGCTGATGGACTCCGGCCAGCTGCCCGAGGTCCCCATCCACATGGACAGCCCCATGGCCATCGACGCGACCCGCATCTACTCGAAGCACCTGCAGGACTGCAACCTGGACGAGGACCTGGAGGGGCGCAGCCGCCTCTTCCCCCGCAAGGTGCAGTTCCACCGCACGGTGGCCGAGTCGAAGGCGCTCAACGATCTGCCGGGGCCGCGGGTGATCATCTCGGCCAGCGGCATGCTCACCGGCGGCCGGGTGGTCCACCACCTGAGCGTGCGGCTTCCCGATCCCAAGAACCTGATCCTGCTCGCCGGCTACCAGGCCGCCGGCACGCGCGGGCGTGCCCTGCTGGAAGGGGCCAAGTCGCTCAAGATGCACGGACGGCACGTGCCGGTGCGGGCCGAGTTCCAGCAGATCCATGGCCTTTCCAGCCACGCGGACTGCGACGAGCTGATGCGCTGGCTGCGCTCGGCGCCCAGCCTGCCGCACGTCATCCTGATCAACCACGGCGAGCCCGCGGCCTCGACCGCGCTCCGGGAGCGCATCACCGGCGAGACCGGAGTGCGCTGCCTGATCCCGCAGCTGGGCGAGAGCCTGGACGTCGAGGAGCTGCTCGGCGCTTGATCCGCCGCCCACCCGTCACCTCGCGCGTTGTACGCGCAGGGATTTTTCCGTAGAATCGTACATCGAGACTCTCATCGGCCCCGCGACAGTCCGACGCTCATGGCGGATCGCATCGTACAGCCCGGCTTCGCCGGCGGGCGACCGCCGCCCGCCGCGGAGCCCGACCGCCTGCCCCGCTGGCCCGCGCGCCTGCAGGAGCTGTGCGCGCGACTGCCGCCCCCGGGGATCTGTGCCCCGCCCGACGCCCTCCGCGGCGAGATCTGGCTCCTGCTCCACTCCGCCCTCTCCGGCTACCTGCACCGGCACGCGATCCACCTCGGAGCGGTTCCCGCCGAGGATCTCGAGGATCTGGCCGCAGAAAAGTCGTTGGATTTGCTGCGCCGCTGCGAACAGGGGACTTGGAGCCTGGAAGGACGGGAGCCGGGCGAGATCGCTGTCTACCTGTCCCGGGCGGCCCGCAACGGCCTGCTGGACCTGCGGCGTCGCGGGCACCGGCGCTTCACGGCCGGGCCGACAGACGAGGAAGAAGCCCCATGGGATCGATCTGTAGCGCAGAATCCGGGACCGGGTGCCGATGCTCCGGATACCGGCGTGGAGAGGCGCGAGTTCGCGCGGGCGCTGCGCACCTGCGCCGAGCGCCTGAATGCCCGCGACCGGCGCATCTGGTTCTTCCGGACCTTCTACGAGATGTCGAGCAAGGAGATCGCCGCCCACCCCGAAGTAGGTCTGAAGGCCGGCCACGTGGACGTCCTGCTCCAGCGCTGCCGGCAGGCCATCCGGACTTGCCTGGCCGGGCACGGCTATGCTCCCGGCGACATGCCGCGCGGGGTGTTCGGCGCCCTCTGGCGGGCATTCCACGCGGGCGGGCGGGAGGCGGACGGGAGAGACGGTCATGACGACTGATGCAAGATGCAAGCGCGAAGATGGCGTTCCGGGGTTTCACCTGGACGAGGATCTCTGCCTGGATCTGCTGCACGGCCTCCTGGATGCGGACGCCCGGGAGCGTGCCCTGGACCACCTGGCCGCCTGTCCCGCCTGCGACCGGCTCTTCCAGCTGCGGGCCGCGGCCCGCGAGCGCCTGCGCGCGCGGCCCGTGCCCGACGCGGCCGCGCTGCCCGGCACGGCCGCGGCCATGCCTCGCGGCTGGCGGGTCGTCATCGGCAGGCCCGTGATACAACGGCTCGCGACCGGCCTGGTGGCCGCCTCGGTGGCCCTGCTCCTGCTGATCGGACCTGGCGTGCGGCGCGCTCCCCTGGTACAACCGCTCCCCTGGCTGCCGGAAATCGGGCACAGCATCCAGGCGCGCTCGTCCCTGGCCGGAGCGGCCAGCGTGGAGCTGTCCGCCGGGCTCGACGCCTATGCGGCCCACGACGCGGGCGGCGCCGTCCGCCTGCTGCGCCGCGCCCAGGCCAGCGGCTCGCTCGAGACGGTGCGCAAGATCTACCTGGGGAGCGCCCTGGCCCTGGAGGGCCGGTACGAGGAGAGCGTGGAGGTGCTGCGCGATACCGCCACGCCCGACCTGCCGGATCCCTGGGGGAGCGAGGTGCGCTGGACCCTGTTCGTGGCCCTGCGCTCGGCCGGGTACACGGCCGACGCCGATTCCCTGTGGCGGGTACTGCGCGGGGAGCCCGGCGAGGTCGGCGAGCGCGCCCGCCGGCTGGCTCCTTACTGAGGTCACCGACATGCCCGATCGCGAACCACAGGCTCGCACTCTCCGCAGCCGCCAGCCAGGCGGCAGCGGGTTGCTCCCGCTCCTGCTCCTCGGAGCGAGCGCGCTGCTGTCCCCGGTGGCGGGGCGTGGCGAGGGGTCACCCGCGCCGGCCGCCGTCCCGCCCGAGGCCGCGGCCCTGGCCGACAGCGTCGACGGCCTCTATGCCGGGGACGAGTACGCGGAGGGGCTGCAGCTGGCCCGGTGCTGGTACGACCTCGTGCGGGCGAGCCTGGGAGACTCCAGCGTGCAGACGGCGGCGGCCCAGCACGCGCGGGGGATCGGGCTGCTCGGCCTGGGCCGGCTGGAGGCGGCCGGCGGCGCGCTCGACTCGGCGCTCGCGGTGCGGCGGGAGCTGCTGGGCGAGGAAGACCCGGCGGTGGCGCAGAGCCTGCATGGGCTGGCCCGCCTCTGCTGGCGCCGCGGCGACGTTCCCGCGGCCGAATCGCACATGCATCGCGCCCTCGCCATCGCCCTGAGCACGCTGGGCAAGCAGCACCTGGATACGGCCCAGTACATGTACGGGCTGGGCGTCACCCTCATGCAGCAGGGAGACTACGCGGCGGCCGAGCCCTTCCTGCGCAGGGCCCTGGCCATCCACCGCGCGCTCCTGCCTCCCGGGCACTCCAGGGTGGCCAACAACCTCGACGGCCTGGCTGTGCTGCTCAAGCGCCGGGGCGACGACGGGGCCGCCGAGCCCCTCTATCGCGAGGCGCTGGCCATCCACAGCCAGCGGCGGCCGCTCCCGCACAAGGACGTGGCCCGCTGCCTGAGCAACCTGGCGGGCGTGCTCTGCGACATGCGCCGCTACGACGAGGCCGAACCGCTGCTCCGCGAGGCCCTGGCCATGGGGCAGAGGCTGGCCGCTGCCGGGCAAGACAGCATGGAGGTGGCGCACACCCTTCACAACCTGGCCCTGGTGGTGCAGCGCGACGACCGGCCGGCCGAGGCCGAGGGGCTCATCCGCGAGGCGCTGGCCATGACCGAGCGGCTCGAGGGTCGGGACGGGCTGTTCCACGCCAACCTGCAGCACAACCTGGCCCAGGATCTGGTCGAGCAGCAGCGTCTGACCGAGGCCTCGTTGCTGTTCCCGGAGGTGCTCGCGACGTACCGCCGGCTGCTGGGCGAGGAGCATCCCCACGTGGCCTGGGCCCTGACCGACGACGGCTTCTGCCACCTGGCCCTGGGCGAGGTCGCCGAGGCGGAGCGGCACCTGGAACGGGCGGCCGCCATCTTCGAGACGGCCCGCCTGCGAGCGGGCGGCGGCACGGCCCGCGCCACGTTCCAGACCTCGCCCTACGATCTGCTGGCCGCGGCCAGGCTCGTCGCCGGTCACGAGGAGCAGGCCTGGCCGGCGGCGGAGCGGGCTCTCGGCCGAGCCCTGGTCGATCTGCTCTTCAGCGCGGGCCGGCGGCAGCTCAGCGAGGCGGAGGCCGCCCGCGAGGACGAGCTGCGCTGGCGTCTCGGCCGGCTCGAGGGCCAGGTCGAGACCCTGCAGGCGGCGGCCGCTCGCGACACGACACGAGCGACTGCGGCGCGGCTGACCGCGGCCCGCAACGAGCTGCTGAGCGTCGAGGCCGAGTGGAGCACGCTGCAGCACGCGCTCGCCACGCGCTATCCGGTCAGCGAGGGCCGGGCCCTGCCCCTGGCCGAGGTCCAGGCCACCCTGGCGCCCGCCGAGGCCATCCTCGGCTGGCTTCACGTCGAGATCGCGCCGGAAGATCACGCCACCTGGGGCTACGTGGTGCGAGATGAAGGACCGGTCACCTGGCGGCGGCTCGACGCGCCGGAGGATCCCGCCGACGGCGAGGCCCGCACCGACAGGGCGCAGGCCTTCCGCGACGCGCTGGACCAGGCCGCGGCCTGGCCGTTCCGCGTCACCGACACGCAGCGCATCACCGCGGCGGCCAGGGAGCTGTACGACGACTGGATCGCTCCCTTGGCCCCGCAGCTGGCCGGCGTCCGGAGCCTGCGGGTCGTGGCGACCGGTCCCCTGATCGGCATTCCCGTCGAGATCCTGGTGGACACCACCGGGAACTACCTGGGCGAGACCATGGCGGTTTCCTACACGCCCTCGGCGACCATCCATGCCTGGCTGGCCCGATCCCCGGGGCACGAGCGGGTCACCTACCGGACGGCCCTGCTGCTGGGCGATCCGCCCACTACGGACGCCTACCTGGCCGCCATGGAACGGGAGGAGAGTGAATCCGAAACCGCGGAACCCGCCCCCCTCACGTCCGGTCCTCAGCTTGCGGCGCAGCAGCTGCGGGATGCCCTCGCCGGCGACGATGAGGCCCTGGCGGCCCTGCCGCGCCTCCGCTGGACCCGGGAGGAGATCACCAGGCTGGTCCCGCTCTTCCCGACGGCCAGGGTCCTGCTCGGCCCCGACGCCTCGGAGCAGGAGCTGGCCGCGCTGGCTGCCAGCGGTGACCTCTCCCGCTTCGACGTGATCCACCTGGCCGCCCACGCGCTGGTGGATGAGGAGGCACCCGCGCGCTCGGCGCTGGTGCTGGCGCGGACGGGATTGAGCGACCCGGTCGAGGCTGCTCTGGCCGGCCGGCCCATCCACGACGGCCTGTTCTCCGTCAAGGAGATCGCCCGGAACTGCCGCCTGCACGCCGAGCTGGTGACCCTCAGCGGCTGCCAGACCGGCCTCGGTCGCGAGGCGGGCGGGGAGGGCTACCTGGGGCTCGCCCACGCCTTCCTGCAGGCGGGGGCGCGCAGCCTGCTGGTCAGCCTCTGGCGGGTGGAGGACGAGGCTACCTGCCTGCTGATGGACCGCTTCTACCGCGACCTCCTCGGCCGGGAGGACGGCCTGCCGCCCCTGAGCAAGGTCGACGCCCTGCGCGAGGCCAAGTCCTGGTTGCGCTGCTGGACCGACGAGACCGGCGCGCAGCCCTACCGTCACCCGGCCTACTGGTCGGGCTTCATCCTGATCGGATCGCCGCGCTGAGATCCCGCCAGGCAGGAAACAAACTCCACGCAGCGCCATCATCGCACATCCAGGCCGCTGCCAATCGGCAGCCCCCGTTCCGCGCGCCATGTGCTATATTTACGGGCGGCAAGCCCGCACCCAGGACCACATCCCCAGGAGCCGATCCATGTCCCGCTCGCCCTCCCCCCGTTCTGCCTTTGTCGCACGCGGCCTCGCAGCCGGCGGCCTGCTGCTCGCCCTGTTGCTGCTCGGGCCGCTCGCCGCCACCGCCCAGATCGCCATCGGCGACACCCTGACCATCATCCAGCGGCCGCTGCAGAACCTGCCTGCCCTGGTGACGCCCGGCGGCACGCTGCCGATCGACTGCGCCGCGGACCCCGCCACGACCGGCTGGACCGCGACCCTGCGGCACGGCTCCGTCACGGTGCCCCTCGCCGTCACGGACGCCACCTACGACGCCGGCACGCTCTGGTGGCACCTTGCGGCCACGGTGCCCGGCGTGCCCCTCTACGAGCTGTACGACCTGGAGGTGGCGGCCGACGGCGGCATCCTGGACACCACCCGCCACGCCGTGCGCGTCCTGCCGGACTTCCGGGACAGCTGGTACTTCGTCCACATCACCGACACGCACCTGCCCACGACGCTCTACTACTACGAGAACGGGGCGGACACCGACAGCACCTCCATGGAGGATCTGCGGGCCGTCATCGAGGACATCAACCTCATCAATCCCGAGTTCGTGCTCCTGACCGGCGACCTGATCCACGAGGGGGAGCTGGAGGACTACCTGGGCAAGCGCTACTTCACGCGCGCACAGCATCTGCTGAGCGAGCTGACGGTGCCCTTCTTCCTGGTCTCGGGCAACCACGACATCGGCGGCTGGGACAGCACCCCGCCGCCCGACGGCACCGCGCGCTTCAACTGGTGGAAGTTCTTCGGCTGGCCGCGGCTGGACGATCCGCCGCCGGGCGCGCCCTGGCGCACGCAGAACTACAGCTTCGACTACGGGCCGATCCACTTCACCGGGCTCGAGGCCTACAACAACTACGACAATTACCTGTCCTGGTACTACGGGAGCGACAGCTTCACCGCCGCCCAGCTGCAGTGGCTCGACGACGATCTGGCTGCCACGAGCGCGCCCACCAAGGTCCTCTTCTATCACTGCGATTTCTCCTACCAGATCGACCTGGACGCCCTCGGCGTCGACATGGCCCTCTGGGGCCACATCCACTCGGACAGCGGCAGCCTCAGCCATCAGCCCTACGACCTGGCCACCAACAACGTCTGCGACGGGGACCGGGCCTTCCGCCTGATCCGGGTCAGCGGCAGCACGCTCACGCCGCGGCCCACGCTTGCGGCGGGCGCGACGGGATCCGTCCTGCGCGTGACGTACACCCCGGCCAACGACGGCACCAACGAGACGGTCACGGCCCAGGTCGTCAACGGCCACGCCGAGCGCTTCCAGGACGGCCTGTTGCGCGTGCTGATGCCGCACGCCGCCGGCTACCGGGTCACCGGCGGCACCCTGGAGCAAGTGGACGCGAGCGGGTCCGCAACGGTCTGCTACGTGGGCGTGGACGTACCCGCCGCCTCCAGCCGCACCGTGACGGTCGAGGTGGATCTGACCGACGTGCCGCCGGGCAACCCGGTTCCCGCCGGCGTGCAGCTCGCGCCCGCGCGTCCCAATCCCTTCAATCCGCTTACGGAGTTGCGCTACGAGCTGGCCAGGTCCGCCGCCGTCCGCCTGGCGATCTTCGACCTGCAGGGACGCGAGGTGGCGGTGCTGGTGCAAGGGACCCGCGACGAAGGCGCTCACACCGTCCGCTGGGACGGCCGCGACGACCGCGGCCAGGACGTCCCCTCGGGTATCTACCTGGCCCGCCTGGAAGCCCTCGGTCAGGTGCGCGTCCAGAAGCTGGTCCTGGCCCGTTGACGACCGCTGCTAGAAGCTCAGGCCGCCGATGACGGACAGCGAGCGCTGTTTCACCGTGAAGCCGTCGACGACCTGCAGGTCGACCAGGCCGAAGCCATAGAGGACATCGAGGCTGAAGCCGACATCGTCGCCGGGCCAGTCCAGTCCGACCCCCACCGATAGGGAAGCCGTGACGTCACGGGCCCAGGCATCCGGGGCCAGCAGCTCATCCGGGGGATCCGGAATGCCCATCTCCAGGTCCGTGTAAACCTTGTGGCTGTGCACCTTGAAGGCCAGCCCGGGTCCGGCCAGCAGGCTGATCCGGGCGCGACCCGGTTCCATGGCCTCCAGGCGGAGCAGGAGCGGGACTTCGAGGTAGTCCAGCTTGTAGCGAGCCACGCCCGTGCCCAGAGCAGGGTCGTAGGGGCGGAGGCGGAACACCACGTCGTAGCGACCGCCACGCTGCGCGATGAGCGCCCCGCTCTGCAGTTCCAATCCCGGCGTGAGGGGAAAGCGCAGGCCGAAGCCGGCGATGATGCCGGCCCTCGTGCGCGAATCGCCTTGAGGTGCATCGGAGCTGGAAAGGCGCGCGACGCTCAGGCCCACCTGCACGCTCTTGGTGATGCGGTCGCTCGCCAGGGCGCCGCCGGCCGTCGCGAGCTGACCGAGCAGGAGAATGCAGGCAGGGATGGCCAGCCAGGCGATCCGCCGCGTAGCCCGGCAGACTGGGAACCCGGTACGTCGCGGTGCGTGCGTCCTGGCGGGAATGCAAGGCATCTCACCCCTCCGTCCCGAGGCCAGGCATGCGGATTCGGAGTCACGGCGGGCTCTTTTTCCAGCGGGGCGAGATCCCGGTCATTCTACGCGTTCGAGAGACGAGTATCAACGATGCGCTTCCGCTGAGGTGCGGCCGCTCCACTCGGACTCCAGGATCCCGAAAATCATGTCGTCAACCCACTCGCCCTTGAACCACAGGCTCTCGCGCAAATGGGCTTCTTGCCGCATCCCCACGCGCTCGAGCACGGTAATGCAGGGTGCGTTCCGCGGATCCACCGAGGCGAAGACGCGGTGCTTCCGGATGGGGCCCAGCAGGAAGCTGATAATGCCGGAAACGGCCTCGGTCGCGTACCCCTGACCCTGGTGGGCCGGCGCGACGGTGAAACCGATTTCGACCTGGCGGGGATCTTCGGCCATGAAATGCGTTCCGAGGTCGCCGATGAGCGGACCTGACTCTGCAAGGCGCATGGCGAACTGGAACCAGGTTCCCGGCGTGTCGAAGACGTTCGGCTGCAGGCCCGCGATGAATCTCTCCACGTCTTCGAGAGTGGCGGGCTCGAACGGCTGATACCGGCAGACCGCCGGATCGGCGCGATATCCGAACACCGCAAGCGCATCGCTGGCCATCAGCGGCGAGAGCTTCAAGCGCCGAGTGAGAATCTCGGGATCCAGCATGGACCGTCCCCTTCTTGTCGATCCAGCATCGCGGAATCGGTCATTGCGTTTCCGCAGGCTTCAGAAAGAGGATCCTGTACATGACACCAGCGTCGATGGAGATGTCCCCGAAACTGAAGGAAACCGGAAAACCGAGGACTCGATCGAAGCCGGCGGTTCGAAATCTGTAATCCGCTCTCTCGATGCTGTCGAACAGTTCTTCCACTGTATGGAAGGTGAGCGGCTTCCCGTTGATCACGGGTTCCATCGGGATCCCATCCCCCCGGACATCCGCGACGAACGCGACCTGACCGTCTATGACGTGCACGGTGGCCCGAAGTTGCCGAGGATGGCAATAGCATGAACTCTCTATGCGATACGTGTAAGTCGTGATCCGCTGGCTGGCCCAGAGCGCGCGGGCGGCAGCCAGCCGTTTTTCGAGGCTGCCGACGCGGACTGGGTTCCCCTCCTCGACCATGGGCTGTCTCTCGACGCAGCTCGACGAGGCGAGGAGGACGAGCATGACCAGAAACATGCTCCAGCCGCACAGCAGGGATTCGTGCTTAGAGCTCCACTGCATGGCACCACCTCCGCGGGAAAACGGCCCAAAGTCGCAGCACGGCCCTCCGGCCACGGCCGGCATGTCCAATTCCTCATCAGGAGGAAGCGTCCATAGGCTGCAGCTTCCGAAGCCGAACCACGAGGCCTCCCGATGCCCCAAGAATGCGCATCGCGAAGGCTGCGCACGCGATCGCCTTGAATGGTTCGTTGCATCACGCCGGAAGCTGCCCGTTGCGGCCTGAGTCCTGGCCGGGAGCCCCACCGGAACCTGGGGCGGCAGGGATGGGGTGATCCCATCCATGTCACAGGGTACCCTGCCCGGGCCCGCTTTTCAATCCTCTTGATCGAGCCGGCTCCGGACGCCGTGGAGAGCACGGTTCTGGTCAGGCTGCGCGGTTGATTCAGGTCGATGCCAGGTGAATGGGTCAGCCGCCGTGCCGCAGCCGGTAGCAGCGCGGATCGGCCTGGCGGAGGAAGGGGGGGAGAGCCGCCGGATCCAGCGGGTCAATCGCCACGATCTGCCATCCCCTGAAGGCGTTCTCGAGGTCGAGCGGACTCGCTCCCCGGGGCAACGGCCCTCGCCGTGCGGACTTCCAGGTAAGTTCGAGCAGGGTGGCGCCGGGCGAGCCAGACCGCCCAGTATCCGGAGCCGCAGCCGAGATCGAGGACAGGTCCGAACGGCGGCTCCCGGCCAGACTCCTCCCGCTCCAGCAAGGAGGCGATCACGTGACCATGTGTCGCGGAGGCATCTTCCCTGGGAGTGATGCCGAACCCGTAAGTAGCCTGATAGAAGAGACTCATGAACGGTACCCGCGATCAGGAGCCGAGACCCCACGATCCGCCGTGCCGCCCATTGCGGTGAGGCGTGCATGCGGGCCCGTGACGGACAGCAGGAATTAAACAGGATAAATAAACTCATTTATAGGCGCCAGGCGCTCATGCATCGGACGGATCCCAAGATGTGTGGCTCGATGTCCCTGAACCGCGTACCACATCTGTGGCGAGCCTGCCGAGGCGGGCCCATATTGAAATGGATGAGCAAACGAACGGCCATTCCGGAGGGCATCGAGGCCCTGGTCCTCGATCTGGACGGCGTCGTGACAGACACTGCCAGGCTGCACACCAGTGCGTGGCAGCGCATGTTCGACGATTTCTTGGCCGCGAGAGCGGCGCGCGCCGAGAGCAGCGGCAATGCCGGCCACAGCGGCGAGGACCTCCGCCCCTTCGATCCGGACGTGGACTACCCCGAGCATCTCGACGGATTGCCCCGCTACGACGGCGTGGCGAACTTCCTGCGCGCGCGCGGCATCGAGCTGGAGCGCGGCACCCCGGACGATTCCCCCGAGCGCGAGACGGTCTGCGGCCTGGGCAACCGCAAGAACGCGATCTACCGCGGACTGCTGCGCCAGGAGGGGGCCGAGCCCTTTCCCGGCACGGTCCGCCTGCTGCGCCACGCCCGCGAACGCGGCCTGCGTACGGCGGTCTACTCGAGCAGCCGCAACTGCCGGCGGGTCCTGGCCGCAGCCGGGGTGTCCGAGCTGTTCGATGCGGTGATCAGCGGCCGCGACGCCGACGAGATGGGCCTGGAGGGCAAGCCGGCGCCGGACACCCTGCTCGAGGCGGTGCGAAGGCTGGAAGTGCCGCCGTCCAGGGCCGCGGTGCTCGAGGACGCGGCGGCAGGCGTCGAGGCGGCCCGCCGCGGGCATTTCGGATTCGTCGTCGGCATCGACCGTGCCGGCGTGGCGCAGGAGCTGCGGGATGCGGGCGCCGACCTGGTCGTCGGCGATCCCGGCGAGCTGGACGCCGGCCTGACCGGTGCGGCGGAGGAAGACTCATGAGCGAGTCGGAGCATCGCACGCTGGCCGAGCTGCCCTCGGCGCTGAGCCACCTCGAGCAGGCCCTCGCGCCGCTGCGGGGCCGGCAGCCAGTCGTCTTCTTGGATTTCGACGGCACCCTCTCGCCCATCGTCCAGCGCCCGGAGGACGCCCGGCTCCTGCCGGGTATGCAGGAAATCCTGGAGAACCTGGCCCGCGTCGCCAGGGTGGCGGTGGTCAGCGGTCGCGATGCGGCCGACGTGCGCGAGCGCGTCGGCCTGCCCGAGATCGCCTGCGCCGGCAGCCACGGCTTCGAGGTGCTCGGGCCGGGCGACCGCCGGCACGTCCACGAGGGGGCCGAGGCATACCTCGAGCCCCTGGACCGGGCCGAAAGCGAGCTGCAGGAGGCGCTGAAGGGCATCGACGGATGCCAGGTCGAGCGCAAGCGTTTCGCCCTGGCGGTCCACTACCGGCGGGTGGCCGGGAACCAGGTCGCGGCGGTCGAGGACGCGGTCGTCGCGGTCGCCGGCCGCCACGCACAGCTGCGGCGGACCGGCGGCAAGAAGATCCACGAGCTGCGGCCGGATCTGGATTGGGACAAGGGCCGGGCCGTCCGCTGGCTGCTGCGGGACCTGGTGCCGGACCGGGACGCCGTGCCGATCTACCTCGGCGACGACGTCACGGACGAGGACGCCTTCGCCGCCCTGGAAGATCAGGGGGTGACGGTCGCGGTCGGACGCGAGCGACGCCCCACGCGCGCCCGCTGGGGCCTGGCGGACCCGGCCGAGGTGGCCCGGTTCCTGGAGGCGCTGACGGCCCGAACCGCCGACGGCGGGGAGGAGGGATGAGAAAGGCATGGACTCCTGGAAGCTCGTCTACGAGGGATACGATCCCGAGCAGGAGCGGCTCAGGGAGGCTCTCTGCACGCTGGGCAACGGACGCTTCGCCACCCGCGGCGCCGCGCCGGAAACGAGGGCCGACGCACATCACTATCCCGGCACCTACCTGGGCGGGCTCTACGACCGCCTGACCAGCGAGGTCGCCGGCGAGCAGGTCACCAACGAGTCCCTGGTCAACCTCCCTTCCTGGCTGCCTCTGACCTTCCGGCCCGATGACGGCGACTGGTTCCACGTGGACGCCGTCGAGCTGCTGGAGTATCGGCAGGAGCTGGACCTGCGCCTGGGGATCCTGCGGCGCGACCTGCGTTGCCGCGATGCGGCCGGTCGCACGACCCGGATCGTGCAACGGCGCCTGGTGCACATGGGCGAGCCCCAGCTGGCCGCCCTGGAGATGGAGATCACGCCCGAGGACTGGGAGGGCCGGCTCACGATCCGTTCGGCGCTCGAGGGGCGCGTGATCAACGCCGGCGTCGATCGCTACGGGTCGTTGCGGGGCGATCACCTGGTGCCCCTGCAGACCGGCCGCCTGACCGGCGACACGATCTACCTGAAGGTGCGGACCAAGCAGTCGGACGTGCGCGTGGCCCTGGCCGCCCGCACCCGCGTCCACGGCCGGGGCAAGAGCGCGGACCTGGCGCTGGACCGGCGCACGCAGGAGGAGGACGCCTACGTCGGCCAGGAGATCGACCTGGAGCTGGCCCGCGGCCGGACCGTCGTGGTGGAGAAGGTCGTCTCGCTGCACAGCTCGCGCGAGCCGGCGATCACGGAGTGCGGTCACGAGGCGCGCCGCGACCTGGAATGGGCCGGGAGCTTCGCGGAGCTGCTCGAGAGCCACGCCGTCATCTGGGACCAGCTCTGGCAGCGTTTTCACCTGCACACCGATGGCGAGGGCCGCATCGAGCAGATCCTGAACCTCCACACCTTCCACCTGCTGCAGACGGTCAACCACAACAGCATCGGCCTGGACATGGGCGTGCCCGCCCGCGGCTGGCATGGGGAAGCCTATCGCGGCCACATCTTCTGGGACGAGCTGTTCATCTTCCCTTTCCTGAACCTGCGATTGCCGGAGCTGACGCGCTCGCTGTTGATGTATCGCTATCGCCGCCTGCCGGAAGCGCGACGCAACGCCCGATTGGCCGGCTACGCCGGGGCCCTCTTCCCCTGGCAGAGCGGCAGCAACGGTCGCGAGGAGAGCCAGCGGGTCCACCTGAATCCGCGCTCGGGCAACTGGCTCCCGGATCCCACCCGCCTGCAGCGCCACATCGACGCCGCCATCGCCTACAACGTCTGGCAGCACTACCAGGCGACGGGCGACCTGGAGTTCATGTCGGCCTACGGCGCCGAGATGATCCTGGAGATCGCGCGCTTCTGGGCCAGCCTCGCCACCTGGAACGAGGAGCTGGAGCGCTACGAGATCCTGGGCGTCATGGGGCCGGACGAGTACCACACGTCCTACGGAGACCGGGAGCACCCGGGACTGGACAACAACGCCTACACCAACGTCATGGCCGTGTGGGTGCTGCAGCGGGCGGGCCAGGTCCTCGACCTGCTGCCGGAGCGGCGGCGCGCCGAGCTGCGGGAGCGGCTGCAGCTGGGCGACGAGGAGCTGGCACTCTGGGAGCGCATCAGCCGCCGCATGCGGATCTGCTTCCACGGCGACGGCGTCATCAGCCAGTTCGAGGGCTACGAGCGGCTGGCCGAGTTCGACTGGGAAGGCTACCGCCGGAAGTACGGCAACATCCAGCGCCTCGATCGCATCCTGGAGGCGGAGGACGATTCGCCGAACCACTACAAGGCCAGCAAGCAGGCCGACGTCCTGATGCTCTTCTACCTGCTGTCGGCCGAGGAGCTGCGCGGCATCTTCGAGCGTCTCGGCTACGAGCTCGACGGCGAGGCCGTCCGCCGCAATGTCGACTACTACCTGGATCGCACGAGCCACGGCTCGACGCTCAGCGGCGTCGTCCACAGCTGGGTCCTGGCCCGCAGCGAGCGGACGCGCTCGTGGGAGTTCTTCGAGCAGGCCCTGATGAGCGACGTCACGGACATCCAGGGCGGCACCACGCCGGAGGGAATCCACCTGGGCGCCATGGCCGGCACCGTCGACCTCGTGCAGCGCTGCTTTCCCGGGATCGAACTGCGCGAGGACGTGCTCTGGTTCAACCCGGTCCTCCCCGCAGGACTGCACAGCCTCAAGTTCACGATCCACTACCGGCAGGCCCGCGAGATCGGCATCGAGATCACGCACGACAGGCTGCGCCTGAAGGCCATGCCCTCGGGCCACCTGCCCATCTCGGTCAACATCGCCGGGCGGGAGCACCGCCTGGAGCCGGGGCAGGAGCAGACCTTCTCCCTGGAGCGGCAGGCCTAGATCGCCGCTCGGAGCTTCCGCCGGCCATTTCCGGCCCATATTAAGGGATTCCCCGATGGTGAGCGCCGGTCCTCTTCATTAGGCATGTGCCTGCTCAGGCGTGAGAGAGGATCCCAGCCCGAATCCGACCATTCCCCCGGGACGCAGGCCCGCTGGCAAGCCGGGCATTGAAGGACGACGAGCCGCGAACGAGGGGGCACCGACCATGACACGAGATCTGAGCGGACGGAACGGCATCATCACCGGCGCCGGCCGCGGCATCGGCCGCCGCATCGCCGAGCGGTGCGCCGCGGACGGCATGCGCGTGGCGCTCGTCGCGCGCACCGAGTCGGAGCTCACGGAAACCGCCCGGGAGATCGAGGCGGCCGGCGGCACGGCCATGGTTTGCCCCGCGGATGTCACCGACCTGGCCACCCTGCGGCGGATCGTCAGCAAGGCCCTCAGGGCCTGGGAGCGCATAGACCTGCTGGTGAACAACGCGGGCGTGCTGAAGAGCATCGGACCGCTCTGGGAGACCGATCCCGTGGAGTGGCGGGCCGATCTCGAGGTGAACGTCTTCGGGGTCTATGCCGGCTGTCGCGCCGTGGTGCCCGCCATGATGGCTGCCGGCGGCGGCCGCATCGTCAACATGGCTGGCGGCGGTACCCATGGACCGTTCCCGTACGTCTCGGCCTACGCGGCAAGCAAGGCAGCCGTGATGCGCCTGACCGAGAATCTCGCCTTCGAGCTGGATCGCGCCGACGCGAACGTCAAGGTCTTCGGCCTGACGCCCGGCTTCATTCCCACCGGCATGACCAGGCAGTTCGCCGCCACGGACCGCGGGCGGCGCTGGATGGACTTCATGATCCGGCGCATGGAGGCGGGGGACCACACCACGCCGGACCATGCCGCGGCCATCGTCGCCGCGATCGCCCGCGGCGAGCTGGACGCCTACCACGGCCGCTACCTCAGCGCTCCCGACGATGCGCCGCGCCTGGCGGAGCTGCCCGCGGAGGGGGCCAGGCTGGGCGACACCGATCGGCGCCGCCTCCGCATCATGGGCTACGAGAGCCTGCACGACGTCGCGAACGGGTCTGGGTGATCCCGATCGAGCAGACCGGCGATCTCCGCGTTGTCGGGAGGGGGGTTCCACGCCTGGCGGCCGCGCGCGGTGGCAGTTCCCCGCAAGCTCGCTTAGCGTTTGGTCCCTCGGCTGGCACACCGGCGGCCGGTCCTCAGCCTGGGCAGAGGTGGCCGCCAGCTCCTGGCCGAACCGGAGGGAGAACATGAGAAACACGAGCGTCACGATCGCCACGCTGGGCCTGCTGCTGACCGCGACGTCCGGCGCCTGGGCTCGGGCCGCCGGAGCGGAGAACGGGGAGCTGCACCCGATCCAGCTTTCCCTGTTCGCGCCGGTCCAGCTCCAGCCGGAGGAGAGCTCCATCTCCGCCCTCCGTCTGACCCTCCTCTACAGCGTGAACGAGGACGTCACCGGCCTGGACTTCGGCCTTATCTGCCTGACGCGCGGCAACGCGGTGGGCGTGCAGGGCGACTTCCTCAGCCTCGTGCAGGGGGACTTCACTGGCTGGCAGGTGTCCGAGTTCAGCGTCACCCGGGGTCACCTGGAAGGCGCCCAGACGGGCATGTTCACCAAGACCGGCAGCGGCCGCGGCATGCAGATCGGGGTCCTGAACGTCGCGGACGAATTCAACGGCCTGCAGCTGGGCCTCGTCAACTACACGCGCACGACGCAGGGCCTGCAGATCGGCCTGATCAACATCATCACCACGAACAAGCTGCCGGTGCTGCCGATCGTGAACTGGACGTTCTAGGTGGGAGCGGCACCAGGGGGCCTCAGGGCTGGCGGCCTGGCGCAAGCTCCGGACAGACCGTTGACGGCCGTTCGATTCTGCCGGAAAAGCGCCTTCAAGGTGTGCCCCAGGATTGCAATTCCGGACGGATGGGTTTGGACAGATCCGGAGTTCGGCGTAGTCTACTGGATCGGCTGGCCAGGGAGTATGACGACGTGACCCTTCTTGTGCCCTGCCTCCACGTAGCGGTGAGCCTCGGCGATCTGGTCCAGTGAATAGCGTCTGTCGATCACGGTTCTCAGCTTCCCGGCCTCGATGAGCCCCTTGAGATAGGACAGATCCTCGAGGCTCCCGCCGGCCACGCCGCCAATGACTTTCACGGTGCCCGTGGTCGAAATCCATGTCGCCTTGATAGCATCCCCGAGCATGGCCAGCAGTCGTCCGGATCCACCGACCCGCACGTAGAAACCGCCGCGCTTGAGAGATCCCAGGCTGCGCGCGAAGCCGCTCTTGCCGACCGTGTCGAGGACGACGTCATACACCCGGCCGGCTCTCGAGAAATCCTCCCGCGTGTAGTCGACCACCTCGTCGGCCCCGAGAGACTTAACCAGTTCCAGATTGGCGGTGCTGCACACCGCCGTGACGCTAGCCCCGAGGTGCTTGGCCAGCTGAACCGCGAAGACCCCGACGCTCCCGGATGCCCCGTAGATGAGCACCTTCTGTCCGGCATGGATCTTCGCCTTCCGCAGGAAATGCAACGCCGACGTCCCGCCAAACAGGACCGCCGCCGCTTCCTCGAAGGCCATGTTCACCGGTTTGAGCGCCAGGAGGGCATCTTCGGGCAGGCACGCGTACTCGGCATGCGCGCCGAACCTGAATCCGGGAGATCCGAACACCTCGTCGCCCTCCCCGAACCGGGTCACGGCCTTGCCCACCGACTCGACGATTCCAGCGAACTCGATCCCGAGTATCTGGACCTTCCTGGGCCTCCACAGGCCGTTCATGAATCTTGCGAGGAATGGATCGGCCTTCCTCATCCTCCAGTCCGCCGCGGAAACCGTCGCCGCAAGGATGCGAACGAGGACCTCGTTGTCCGCGGGAAACGGCCTGGCGACGTCCCTGATTTCGAGAACATCCGGGGGACCGTATCTGGTATAGACGGCGGCTTTCATGCGCGGACGAAAGTCTGCGGCTCCCAGCACCTCAGGACCCGATGCATCGACGGTCGTTCGACTCATCATTTTCCCCGTGCTTCCGCCGCAGAGCCCAATCTGGTGTACACCATATTGGATGCACAGTAGATCGCCAGGATGAGATTCACCTCCATTTCCCATTCTCGCGACCGGGATAGTCTGCTACGAAGATCTGCGTGGCAGTATCACGGTCTGACTGAACCGGTACCGACATGCAACCCCCTGG
>Ga0315542_1000847_pt1 | contig 19315 bp, 16 predicted proteins | sample SalMarSW160120MG_FD_202541 | JGI IMG/M metagenome (GOLD analysis project Ga0315542, IMG submission 202541) | Salt marsh sediment microbial communities from the Plum Island Ecosystem LTER, Massachusetts, United States - Salt Marsh Sediment SW1601-20 ... | reverse complement strand
GTGCCGGCGGAGATCCCCCCGGGCGGAAAGAACTGGGCCAGCACCGCGCCCAGCAGGAGCAGCACCGTCAGCATGTAGAGGTGGTCCTTGCGCAGGGTCTTCACGAAGGAATCCACCAGCATGACCAGCAGGCCGCCGCCCGCCAGCAGCAGGTAGGGCAGCAGGATGCCCAGCTGCTGGGTCAGGGAGGGCTCGGTCGCCAGGGTTGCGTCGTTCATGGCTCACTCTCCGCGCGAGCCGCATCCGCCGGCAGCACGACGGTGGCGCGCGCCTTCCGGGACAGCATCTCCGCGTGGCGCGGCGCCTGCTGCACCTCGGTCAACAGCGGCGTCAGCACCCGCTCCAGCGAGGGCTGCAGGCGGTCCAGAACCAGGCCCGGCCGGACGCCCAGCCAGATGATGAAGACCGCGATCGGCAGCAGAACCAGGACCTCGCGCGGGCTGAGATCGGGCAGCCCGTGGTTCTTCTCGTTGCGCGACGGCCCCAGGAACACGCGCTGGTACATCCAGAGCATGTAGATCGCTCCGAGCACCACGCCGGAAGCTCCCAGGATCGCCAGGAGGCGGGCGTGCGGCAGGAATCCGCTCTGGAAGGAACCGAAGAGGATCAGGAACTCCCCCACGAAGCCGCTGAGCCCCGGCAGCCCGATGCTGCCGAGCGTCACGAGCATGAAGGCGGCGCCGTAGGTGGGCATCTCGTGGGCCAGCCCCCCGAACTCGGTGATCTCCCGCGTGTGCCGACGCTCGTAAATCACGCCCACCAGGAGGAAGAGCGCTCCCGTGGTCAGACCGTGCGACAGCATCTGGAACATCCCGCCGGCCAGTCCGTCCGGCGTGAGGCTGAACAGCCCCAGCACCACGAAACCGAGATGGCTCACGCTGGAGTAGGCCACCAGCCGCTTGACATCCGGTTGCACCATGGCCACCAGGGCGCCGTAGATGATGCCGATGACCGCCAGCGCGCCGAGCCAGGGGGCGAAGACCGGCAGCGCCGCGGGGAAGAGGGGCAGGGCGAAGCGCAGCATGCCGTAGGTGCCCATCTTCAGCAGGATGCCGGCCAGGATGACCGAGCCCGCCGTGGGCGCCTCCGTGTGCGCGTCGGGCAGCCAGGTATGGAACGGGAAGACCGGCACCTTGATGGCGAAGGCCAGGATGAAGGCGGCGAAGAGCCAGAGCTGCTCGCGGCCGGAGAGATCCAGCTGCATGAAGGCCGCCAGATCCATGCTGCCGGCCTTGAAGTAGCAGTACAGGATGCCGACCAGCATGAAGACGCTGCCCAGCATGGTGAAGATGAAGAACTTCACCGTCGCGTAGATGCGCCGCTCGCCGCCCCAGATCCCGATGAGGAAGTACATCGGGACGATCATGGCTTCCCAGAAGATGTAGAAGAGCAGCATGTCCCGGGCGAAGAAGGTGCCCAGCATGAAGCTCTGCAGCATGAGCAGGAAGGTCATGAACTCGGGCACGCGCTCGCGAATCGCCTGCCAGGTGCTCAGCACCACCAGCGGTCCCAGCAGGGTGGTCAGGAGCACCAGCACCAGCGAGATGCCGTCGCAGCCCAACGCGTACTGCACGCGACCGCCGAAGAGCCAGGCCGCGCGCTCGACGAACTGGTCCTCCCCGCTGTCCACCGCGAAGCGGAAGTAGAGCTGCAGCGAGAGCACGAAGTCCAACAGCAGCGCGGACAAGGCGATGACGCGGGCCGTGGCGTCCCGCCGGCCGACCAGGACGATCAGCAACGCCCCCAGCAGCGGCAGGAAGGTGACCCAGGACAGGATGTGGTCGGTGACGAACGACAAGACCGCGCCCTCCTAGGTGGCTAGGGTCAGGTAGAGAACGAAGGCCGTCACCCCGAGCACGAAGATGTAGGCGTAGAAGCGGATCATCCCGTTCTGGAACAGGCGCAGCACGGCCCCCGCAATGGCCACGCAAAGGGCCGAGCCGTTGACCAGCAGCCCGTCGATGAGTCCCGCGTCGATCCACTTCCAGAGAACGCGCCGCGAAAGCGCGTAGCCGGGCTTGATGAAAACGGCCTCGTAGGCCTCGTCCACGTAGTACTTGTTGGCGACCAGGCGGTAGAGCGCGCCGCCGGCCAGACTGCGCAGGCGCTCGACGATCCGGATGCGCCGCGCGTAGAGCCAGTAGCCGAAGGCCAGCCCCAGCAGGCCGATACCCAGGGAGGCCAGCATGAGAATCCACTCCTGCAGGCCCTCGGTGAGGCCCCGGCCCACGGCGTGAGGCGTCTCCACCAGGGCCTGGTGCAGCAGCGCGGCCGTCTCCCCGAGCGCCCCACCCGGCGCCGGCGCGCTCGCCGCGGCCGCCCCGCCGTGGAAAACCGGTTCCAGCCACTGCGCGAAGCGGTTGCTCCCCCCCAGGACGTGCGGCCAGCCGATCCAGCCGCCCACCACCGAGAGAATGGCCAGCACGACCAGCGGCACGGTCATGGTCGGCGGCGACTCGTGGATATGCTCGCGGACCTTCTCCGAGGCCCGGTTGCGTCCGAAGAAGGTCAGCACCACCAGGCGCATCATGTAGAAGGCGGTCAGGCCGGCGGCAAGGAAGCCCACGACCCACAGCACGTGACCGCCCACCCCGCTGCTGAACGCCCGCCAGAGGATCTCGTCCTTGCTGAAGAACCCGGCCAGGGGAAAGATGCCGGCGATGGCGAGCGTGGCGGCCAGGAAGGTCCAGAAGGTGATCGGCAGGGCGCGGCGCAGCCCCCCCATGACCCGCATGTCCTGCGTGTTGCTCATGGCGTGGATCACCGAACCGCTGCCGAGAAAGAGCAGGGCCTTGAAGAAGGCGTGCGTCATGAGGTGGAAGATCCCGGCCGCGAAGGCTCCGACGCCGCAGGCCAGCACCATGTAACCGAGCTGGCTGACCGTGGAGTAGGCGAGCACCCGCTTGATGTCGTTCTGGGCCAGGGCGATGGTGGCGGAGAAGAGCGCGGTGGCGGCCCCGACGATCGCCACCACCAGCATGGCGGTCGGCGACATCACGTAGATGAAGTGCAGCCGGGCGAGCATGTACACGCCGGCGGTCACCATGGTGGCCGCGTGGATCAGCGCGCTGACCGGGGTCGGACCCGCCATGGCGTCGGGCAGCCAGATGTAGAGGGGGATCTGCGCGGACTTGCCGGTGGCGCCCAGGAAGAGCAGCAGGCCCACGGCGGTGGCCACCGGCGCCAGCAGGTCGCGATGGGCGGCCAGCGTGCCGAAGGAGAAGAGCCCCTCCCCCGCCCCCAGGTGCGGCAGCAGGGTCGTCCCGATCAGGAAGATGCCGATCAGGAAACCGAAGTCCCCGATCCGGTTGACGACGAAGGCCTTCTTGCCGGCGGCGGCGTTCGCCTCCTCGCCGAACCAGAAGGAGATCAGCAGGTAGGAGCAAAGGCCGACCCCCTCCCAGCCCACGAAGAGCAGCAGCAGATTCTCGCCCAGGACGAGTGTCAGCATGAAGAAGACGAAGAGGTTCATGTAGGCGAAGAAGCGCTGGAAACCCGCGTCGTGCGCCATGTAGCCCAGGGAGTAGACGTGGATCAGGAAGCTGACGCCGGTGACCACCAGGGCCATGACGGCGCCCAGCTGGTCCATGCTGAAGCCCAGGTCCACGGTCAGCCGGCCGAGGCTGAACCAGGCGCCCAGGCTGTCGGTCAGGATCCTCTCCGCCGGCGGCAGCTGCAGCAGGCGCAGGAACAGACGCACCGCCAGCACGAAGGAAAGGGCGACGGTGCCGCAGGCCACCAGCCCCACCAGCCGGCGGGGCAGACGCCGGTTGAGCAGGCCATTGCCAGCCGCTCCCAGCAGGGGCGCCAGCACGATCCATCTCAGCGCGGTGTCCACGGCGGCGGATTCCACGGCATCACTCCATCAGGGTTTTGAGTTCGTCCACGTTCACCGTACGCCGGCGGCGGTAGATCTCCACCAGGATGCCCAGCCCGATGGCGGCCTCGGCGGCGGCCACCGCGAAGTTCATGAGCACGAAAACCTGGCCCGAGGCGTCACCCCAGTGCCGGCTGAAGGCCGCGAAGGCGATGTTGGTTGCGCTCAGCATCAGCTCGATGCTCATGAGCATGATGATTGCGTTGCGCCGCACCAGCACACCCACCATGCCGATCAGGAACAGGGCGGTGGCCAGCACCAGGAAATGCGTCAGGCCTATCGCCACGGCAGCCTCCTCTCCACCAGGCCCAGGGCGAGGGCCCCGATGATGGCGACCAGCAGCACGATGGAGATCAGCTCGAAGGCGAGCAGGTAGCGATTCAGCAGCAGGAGACCCACCTGCTGGGCGCTGCCGAAGCCGGGCGGCAGATGCGCGTTGGCCCCCGTTCCGGGCGCGCTCACGAACCAGGCGGCCACGGCGGCCCCCACCACCCCGACCGGCAGCAGGACCGCCGGCCAGGTCCATCCGGGCACCGGCCGCCGCTCGGCCGACAGGATCGGCCCCTGCAGCATCATGATCACGAACAGGAAGAGCACCATGATGGCGCCCGCGTAGACCAGGACCTGCAGGATGGCCACGAACGGCGCCGCCAGCAGCGCGAAGATGCCGGCGGCGTTGAGGAAGCCGAAGATGAGCCAGCAGGCGGCGGCGACGGCGCTACGGCTGGCCACCATCATGATCCCGGCGAGCAGCATGAGGCTGCCGCAGAAGTAGAAGAGAATGACGTCCCACATCGCTCAGGCCTTCCCGCGGGGGTCTACAGCGTGCCGTCCGCGTCGTTCGTGAGCAGAAACTCCTTGTTCACGTAGAACTTCTCGCGGCTGTCCGCGGCGATCTCGTAGATTCCGGTGTCCATGCGGATGGCGTCGCACGGGCAGGCCTCCTCGCACAGTCCGCAGTAGACGCAGCGCAGCAGGTCGATGTCGAAGACCGCGGGGTACTTCTCGATGGACGGATCGGGATGCTCCGCCGCCACGATGTGTATGCAATCGGCCGGGCAGACGGTGCTGCACATCATGCAGGCCACGCAGCGCGGAGAGCCATCCTCCCTGGGTACGAGACGGTGCCGGCCCCGAAACCGCGCCGAGTACTGCCGGTGCTCTTCCGGGTACTGCAGGGTCGGCATCTCGCGCGTGCGCAGGATGTTCCGCAGCAGGTGCCGCATGGTGATCCCCAGCCCGCGCAGAATCTCCCACAGGTAGATGGACTCGCGAAAGGAGAAGCGCTTGGACCAGGCGCGCTCTGGCAGGATTTTCTGGGTCTTCGTCTCCAAGTCCGATCACCCCTTCGCGCCGGGAATCAGCGCCACCACCAGCGCGGTGACGGCCATATTGGCCAGGCCGAGCGGCAGCATCACCTTCCAGCCCAAGCGCATCAGCTGGTCGTAGCGGAAGCGCGGCAGGGTCCAGCGCACCCAGATGAAGAGCCAGCTGAAGAAGACGACCTTGACCAGGAAGGCGCTCACCTGGACGAGGGTCGCGAAGACCGAGGCCCCCACCGGACCGATGGCCCAGGGCCGCAGGGCGAGGGCCAGCAGCGCCGCGAGCGCGACAACGACGAAGAGCCCGCCCAGCAGCCCGGGCTCGCGGTCCCGGGCGTCATGGAACTTCCCGCGCTCCTGCTGGGCCCGGCGGAAGTAGAGCTGGCTGATCCAGCCGCAGGCCAGGGCTGTGCACGCCAGCAGCAGCGGCAGCAGCAGCCCGGCATGCGCCTCCAGGACGGACCGCGGCAGCCAAGGGATCTGGTAACCGCCGAAGAAGAGCGTCGTGATCAGCATGGCGGCCACCACCATGTTGGCGTACTCGGCCATGAAGAAGAGCGCGAACTTCATGGAGCTGTACTCGAGGTGGAAGCCCGCCACGATCTCGGATTCCCCCTCCGGCAGGTCGAAGGGATTGCGGTTCGTCTCGGCGAACATGGCCGTCAGGAACAGCACGAAGCCCACCGGCTGCACCACGACGCCCCACTTGGGCAGGAAGCCCCAGATGAGCTGGCCCTGCCCCGCCACGATGTCCGTGAGCCGGAGGCTGGAGAAGACCAGCAGCAGGCCCATCAGGGCCAGCCCCAGGCTGATCTCGTAGCTGATCATCTGGGCCGACGAGCGGACCGCACCGAGGAAGGAGAACTTGTTGTTGGAGGACCAGCCGCCCAGGACGATGCCGTAGGTGCCGAGGCTCGCGATGGCCAGCACGTAGAGGATTCCCACGTTCAGGTCGGCCACGATCAGGGGGATCCGCTGGCCGGCCACCTCCAGGTAGTCCCCGAAGGGAACCACCGCGAAGGTGGTCAGCGCCACGGCCATGAGCAGGAAGGGGGCCAGGCTGTAGAGGATGGGCTGGGCGTTGGCCGGCCGGATGTCCTCCTTGAAGAGCAGCTTGAGGACGTCGGCCACCGGATGGATCAGGCCCGCGAGGCGGATGCCCAGGATGCCGGCCCGGTTGGGGCCGGTGCGGTCCTGGATGAAGGCTGAGCCCTTGCGTTCGGCCCAGATCAGCGGCGGGACCAGCCCCAGGATGACCAGCAGCATGAAGACGATCTTGAGCAGGGTCTCGATCAGCAGCGGCATCAGCTCTCACCTCCGGCCGGGGTCCCGGCCGCCAGGTCGGGGACCAGGCCCGCAGCGGGCAGGTCGTTCAGATCGATCTCCCCCGGCAGGCCCAGCTCGGCCGCCACCTGCCGGCGCAGGGCCGCCAGGCCGGACGGCTGCTCCCCGGCGCGGGCCGCGGCCAGCAGGTCCGCCAGCACCCGCCAGTCCTCGCGCGCGTCCTGGGGGCGGGCCACGGCCCGCTGGAAGGGCTGGATGCGCCCCTGCCTGTTGACGAAGAGCCCGTCCTTCTCGGCCCAGGTGCTCAGCGGCAGCACCACGGCGGCCAGGCGGGCGGTGGCGTTCAGGTGCGTGCCCAGGTAGACGAGACCGCCGCTCGCGCCCAGGGCCTCGGCCAGGGCCGCGTCCGCGGCCGCCGGATCCTGCCCGTAGACGAGCGCCGGGCCGCCCGCGCCCAGGCGCGCGGCCAGCTCGTCCGGCCGGGCCTCCGGCAGGCCCAGCCACTCCAGGGCCCGGCGATTCGGCGCCCGGTCGGCGTCGAGCAGCAGGGCGTCCCCCTGCCGGAGGTCGACGCCGGCCACGGTCCCGGCCACCCGGTCGCTCCCCGCCAGCAGGCCGGCCAGCCGCCGAAACAGCACCAGCTCCTCCAGGGTCTGATGCGCGCAGGCCAGGGCTAGACTCAGGCGGCCCGGCGCCAGCAGCCCGCCCAGGTGAGCGGCCGCCTCCCGCCAGGTCGCGGGCCGCAGCTCACCCTCCTGCCGCACGAGGGGACTGGCCAGCCGCTTCTCGTCGTGCACGCATTTGTAGATGTAGCGCCCCAGGTCGCACATCCAGGGGCCGTTGACCTCGTCGTTGCGCCGCGGCTTCAGGCGGTAGACGCGTCCCGCCTCGTGATCCAGGCGCACGTTGCAGCCGGTGGCGCAGCCGGGACAGATCGACGGGGTGCTGCGCAGCAGCCAGACCCGCTTCTGGAAGCGGAAATCCCGGCTGGTCAGTGCGCCCACCGGGCAGATGTCCACCGTGTTCAGGCTGTAGTTGTTGGCCAGCTCCCCGCCCGGGGCCACGTCGATCTCGGCCCGATCGCCGCGCTGGAAGATGCCCAGCTCGCCGGTCCCGGTGATCTCCGCGCAGAACCTAACGCACCGGCTGCACAGCACGCAGCGCTCCTGGTCGAGGATCACGTGCGGCCCGATGACCTTGGCCTTGCTCTTGTGAACCTTGTCGGCCTTCTCGACCTCCGCGCTGTAGAGGCCGTAGTTCATGTACTGATCCTGCAGCGCGCACTCGCCGGCCTGGTCGCAGATCGGACAGTCCACCGGGTGGTTGATCAGGTGCATCTCCAGGATCCGCTGCGCCGCCTCCTGCACCCGCGGACTGCGCGTCCGCACCACCATGCCGTCCTTGACGGTGGTGTTGCAGGCGATGGTCAGCTTGGGCAGCCCCTCGATCTCGACCTGGCAGAGCCGGCACACCCCGGCGATGGAGAGGTCGGGGTGATAGCAGAAGTGCGGGAGCGGTTCGCCCCGGACCTGGGTGCAGGCGTCGAAGAGGCGGGTCCCGTCGGGGACCTCGATCTCCTGGCCGTCGATCGTCAGTCTGGCCATCGGTCAGCTCTCCCGCTCTCCCCGCGACCACCGGCTGCGGGGTCGCGGCGCCGCGGTCTCGTGGATGAGGGCCTCGAACTCGGGGCGGAACTTCTGCAGGAAGCTCTGCATGGGCATGACGGCGGCGTCGGCCAGGGGACAGATGGTCAGGCCGGCCATGCCCTGCGTTACCTTCTCCAGCAAGGCGAGATCCTCGGGCACGCCCTGCCCCTTGCGCAGCCGCTTGACGATCCTGTGCAGCCAGCCCGTGCCCTCGCGGCAGGGGGTGCACTGCCCGCAGGACTCGTCCCAGTAGAAGTGCATCAGCACCTGGATCAGCTCGACCATGTCGGCGCTCCCGGGGATGATGATCATGCCCCCCGAGCCGAGCATCGTGCCGGCCTGCGCCAGGGACTCGTAGTCCAGGTTCACCGCCATGGCCTCGGCGGCGGTCAACACCGGGACCGACGAGCCGCCCACGATCACGGCCTTGAGCTCCTCGCCGTCCCGCATGCCCCCCAGATCCTCGTGGAAGAACTCGCGGAACGGCAGGCCGAGGGGGATCTCGTAGACGCCCGGCCGCTGCACCGGCCCGCTGACGCTCCAGAGCTTGGTCCCGGCCGATTTCTCGGTGCCGAAGGCGCGGTAGGCGGCCGCTCCCTCGTTGATGATGTAGGGCACGCTCGCCACCGTCTCGACGTTGTTGACGATGGTCGGCTTGCCCAGAAAGCCGCTCACGGCCGGAAACGGGGGCTTGATGCTGGGCTGACCCTTGGTTCCCTCCACCGAATTGATCAGGCCGGTCTCCTCGCCGCAGATGTAGGCGCCGGCCCCCTTGTGCACGATCATCTCCAGGGCATACCCGCTGCCGAGGATGTTCGGGCCCAGGTAGCCGGCCGCGTAGGCCTCGTCCACCGCACGCTGGACCCTGTCCACCAGCCAGCCGAACTCGCCCCGGATGTAGACGAAGCAGAGGCCGCTGCGTACGGCGTAGGACGAGATGACGGCCCCCTCGATCATCAGGTGGGGGTCGTAGTCCAGCAGGTAGCGGTCCTTGAAGGTGCCGGGCTCGCTCTCGTCGGCGTTGACGAAGAAGTAGACCGGGCCCCCCCCCTGCGGCACGAAGCCCCATTTGACCCCCGTGGGGAAGCCCGCGCCGCCGCGGCCGCGCAGACCCGAGTCCTTGACCGCCTCGCGCACCTGGTCCGGGCTCATCTCGGCCAGCGCCCTGCGCAGGGCCCGGTAGCCCCCCTCGCTCTCGTAGACGCGGAGCAGGTGGCCGTCCTTGCGGCCAAAGCGGGCGGACAGGATCCGGCAGGCCGTCCGGCTCATCTCACTCCTCCAGTTCCCGGTCCGTGTCCGCGCGCGGAACGACGCCCTTCTTCAGGCTCTCCAGGAGGGCGTCGAGCTTGGCCGGGTCCAGATGCTCGTAGAGGTGCTTGCCGAGCTGCAGGGCCGGTCCGTGCCCGCAGGCCCCGAGGCACTCCACCCCCTCCAGGGCGAACTTGCCGTCCGGCGTGCGCTCCCCCGGACGGATGCCGAGCCGCTTCTCGAGGTGCGCGATGATCCCGCGGGCTCCCATGACGTGGCAGCTGATGTTGTGGCAGACCTGCAGCACGTACTGGGCCTGCGGCTCGCTGCGGAACATCGTGTAGAAGGTGATGAGCTCCCAGACGCGGGCCGGCGGGACCTGCAGCTCCGCCGCCAGCCAGTCCACGGCCGCCGGCGGGATGTGGCCCAGCTCGTCCTGGACGACCCAGAGGGCCGGCATGAGGGCGCTCTCGCGGGTCGGGTAGCGCTCGCGCAGGCCCTGGATCCGGGCGCGGCTCGCGGTGGACAGGTCGAAGTCGTTCCGGGCTTCCGTCGGCGTGCTCATGCGAGGCGAACCCTTTCCCGGCGAACCGCGGCGGCGGTCCGGCTCAGCGATCCAGCTCCCCGGCGATGATGTTGAGGCTGCCGAGGATGGCGACGATGTCGGGCACCATGTGGCCGGTGATCAGCCGGCCGAAGGCCGAGAAGACGGGGAAGCAGGGCGGGCGGACCTTGAGGCGGTAGGGCCGGCCGCTCCCGTCGGAGACGCAGAAGAAGCCCAGCTCCCCGTTGGCGCCCTCCCCGTAGCCGTAGGCTTCGCCGGCGGGGACCCGGATCCCCTCGTAGATCAGCTTGAACTGGTTCATGACCCCCTCGATGCTCCCGTAGACCTCCTTCTTGGGGGGCAGGATCACCGCGGGATCATCGATGTTGACCGGCCCGTCCGGCAGGGCCGCCAGGGCCTGGCGGATGATGCGCGCGCTCTGGTGCATCTCGGCCATGCGGCAGGTGATCCGGTCGTGGGTGTCGCCGTTCTGGCCCACCGGGATGTCGAAGTCGTAATCCTCGTAGCCGGAGTAGGGATGCGCCCTGCGCACGTCGTAGGCGACGCCCGTGGCGCGCAGGCAGGGCCCGGTGAAGCCGTAGCTGAGGGCCTCCTCCCGGCCGATGACGCCGACGCCGATCGTCCGGTCCAGGTAGATCCGGTTACGGGACACCAGTCCCATCACGTCGTCGATGGCCTGCTCCATCTTCCGGAGATGGTGCTCCACGGCCTCGCCGAAGCCGTCGAAGAGGTCGTGGGACAGGCCGCCGATGCGCGCGTAGTTGGTGGTCAGGCGCGAGCCGCACAGCTTCTCGATGACGTCGTAGTAGATGCCCTCACGAACGTTGTACAGGTACCAGTAGTTGGTCAGGGCGCCCAGATCGACCAGGTTGGCGCAGATGCAGACCAGGTGGTCGATGATGCGCGACAGCTCGCCGACGATCACCCGGATGGCCTGGCAGCGGGGGGTGGTCTCCACCCCCAGCATCTTCTCCACCGCCTGGGCGTAGATCACGTTGTTCAGCATGGCCGAGCAGTAGTTGAGCCGGTCCGTGTACGGCATGACCGCCGCCCAGGTGTGATCCTCGGCCTCCTTCTCGAAGCAGCGGTGCAGGTAGCCGATCTCGGTCTTGGCGGCGACGATGGTCTCGCCGTCCAGCAGGACCTCGGCCCGCAGGCAGCCGTGCGTGGCGGGATGGCTGGGCCCGATGTTGACGGCCAGCAAGTCGGACGGATGCACATCGCCCTCGATCCCGCTGCCCGTCGCGGCGTCGGCCCGGCGGGCGGCCTCGGCGATCTCGTGATCGCTGAAGAGCCGCTCCGGCGTCGTACAAGTCTGGCCCCGCTCGAGGGGATAGTCCTTGCGCAGGGCATGGCCCTCGAACTCGTGGTGGCAGAGGATGCGCCGCAGATCGGGGTGCCCCTGGAACCTCACGCCGAAAAGGTCGTACACCTCGCGCTCGTGCCAGTTGGCCGACCGGTAGAGGTCGCTGATCGTGGGGACGGTCTCCCCCTCCTCCACGTCCACCTTGACCCGCAGGCTGTGGCGGTGCGCGAGGGAGCGCAGGGCGTAGTTGATCTCGAAGCGCTGCGGCCGTTCCGGATAGTCGACGCCGATGACGTCCAGCAGCAGCTCGCAGCCCTCGCGATCCCGCAGGTGCTGGATCAGCCTCGGCAGGTTCTCCCTGGCCACCCGGACCGACTCGTCCCCGTGCTGGCTGTGCGTCCCGAGGATGGCCTCGCCGAACTCCGCCTGCAGTCTCTCCACCAGCTGGCTGCTCATCTGCTCCGTCCCTGCTCGGTCGTCACGCTCTCAGGCACGCTCCGCCTTCCCGGCCCGGGCGGCATGCCGCCGGGCGGCCGGCGCGAGGCCCTCCTGCTCGACCTTCTGCTGGAGCTGCACCAGCCCGTGCAGCAAGTTCTCGGGCGTCGGCGGACAGCCGGCCACGTAGACGTCGACGGGAATGATGCGGTCGATACCCTGCAAGGTCGAGTAATTGTTGTAGAAGCCGCCGCTGCAGGCACAGACCCCCATGGAGATCACCCACTTGGGCTCCGCCATCTGGCTGTAGATGGTCTTGAGGATCGGCGCCTGCTTGTAGGACACGGTGCCCGCCACGATGAGCAGGTCGGACTGCCGCGGCGAGAAGCGCACCAGCTCGGCTCCGAAGCGGCTCAGGTCGTTGTACGAGGAGACCGTGCTCATGAACTCGATGGCGCAGCAGGCCGTCCCGAAGGGAAGCGGCCAGAGGGAGTACTTCCGCCCCCAGTTGACGGCCTGGCGCAGCCGGGTGGTCAGGAAACCGCCCGGATTCTCCAGGTCTATTGCCATTCCAGGCCACCTTTCTTCCAGACGTAGATGAACCCGACGAGCAGCACCAGCAGGAAGACGCCCATCTCGCCCAGCGCGAAGGCGGCCCGCCCCTCGGCCAGGAAGGTGCGGTACAGGAGCACCCAGGGATAGAGGAACACGGCCTCGAGGTCGAAGAGCAGGAACAGCAGGGCCACCAGGAAGAAGCGCACGAAGAAGCGGATCTGGGTGCTGCTGCGCGGCGGGATCCCGCACTCGTAGGTCGAGTCCTTGAGCGGCGAGGACCGCCGGGGGCCCAGCAGAAAGCTCAGGCCCAGGAAGACCGCCGCGAAGATCACGGCGATGCCCAGGACCAGAAGGATCGGCAGGTACTGTGCAGCCATCTCACGCTCCCAGCGGCGATCCGCAGCGTCGGCAGGCGGGTTGCGGCAGAATAGCCAATCCCCCGTCGATATCCAAGGGGAATTGATAAAGCCTTGTCCAGCTTGAAGCTAGAAGCTGTTGCCAAAATAACGTTCCGGAGCGCCCTGTCAACCACGCACCCGCCGACTCGGTCCCGTGCCTGGTCGGGAGCCTGACGCAGGAGACCGGAAGCTGGCCGCGCCGCCCGCCGGGATCCCGGACCCCTGGCGGCGCCGGGACGGTTCCCGACCGCCCAGCGCCCGCGGCCGCAACGCCTTGCGAGAACGGATCGCCACGGATCGGCGGCCCGCAGCCCGCCGGCTTGCCGGCACACCGGTTGCAATGCTGCGGGGGCGCCGCCGGGCTCCCCGCGCCGGGGATCCGGCGAGGATTTACCCTTTCCCGACCCGAGGAGATGTCATGAGCACCTCCGTGCCTCACCCGGCGGCGGATCCCGCCGCCGCGGATCCCACCTCTGCATCAGCGGCCGCAGCGGCACCGGACGTCGCGACGCAGGCCATCCTGACCCACGTCCAGGAGGGCAAGGCGGCCCTGGCCCGCGGGGACCTGGACGGCGCGCTGAGCCAGTTCGAGCTGGTCGTGGACCGGTTCCCCCAGCGTCCGGAGGGCCACAACAACCTGGGATCCCTCTACGCCGCCCTGGGCCGGTTCGACCGGGCCGAGGAGTGCTTCTCCAGCGTCCTGGAGCTCCTGCCCGGCAACGTCAACGTGAGCTACAACCGCGGCGTGGTGCGCATCCGCCTGCAGGACTTCGACGGGGCCATCGCGGACCTGGGCGCCGTGCTGAGCGTTTTCCCGGAGGATGCCGACTGCTGGAACAACCTGGGAGTCGCGACCTTCCTGCAGGGCGACTACGAGGAGGCCCGCGGTCACTTCCGGCACGCTCTGGAGCTGGTGCCCAACTACCCCAACGCCCTGCTCAACCTGTGCGACACCGAGACCGCGGCCGGACGACCGGAGGCGGCCATCGCGGCCTGCGAGGACTACCTCCGGCAATACGGGGACACCGAGGTCCGGCGCAAGCTGCTGGACCTGCTCGCCGATTCCTGCCGGAACCTGCTGGGCCGGGCCTGCGCCATGGCCGAGCAGGTGCTGCGCGAGTCTCCGGAGGACGCGCAGACCCGCGTGCAGCTCGGGCAGCTGATCCAGGCCCAGGAGAACCTGGCCGTCTCCGCGGAGCCTACTCCCTAGCCGGGGGGCCGATCGGGTCTTGCCGCCGGCCGCCGCCCGGGGCTATCCTGCGGGGAGCGACGGGGCTGAACCGGGCTGTCGCGCCCGGCGGGTGCCCACCCTGGAGGGGTCACCGGACATGATCGTCTACCTGAACGGTTCCTACCTGGACGCCGCCGAGGCCAGGATCTCGCTGTTCGATGCGGGCTACCTCCACGGCGACGGGCTTTTCGAGACGCTTCGCCTTTACGCCGGACGCCCCTTCGATCTGCAGGGGCACCTGGAGCGCCTGCAGCGACAGCTCGAGCTGCTCGCCTTCACCTGGCGGCCGGAGCTTGCCACCGTGGGCGCGGTGCTGCGCGAGCTGGCGGAGCAGAACGGCCTGGCGGACGCCGATGCCCGGGCCCGCCTGACCGTCAGCCGTGGCGGACTGCCCGGCCGGCCGCGCCTGCTGCGCCGTCTGGAAACCCTGACGCCCAACTTCTCCATCATCCTCGAGCCGCTGCCGCCCGAGATCCCCGTCTGGCAGGAGAACGGCATCCACACGCTGGTGATGAAGGCGACCTTCGCCCGGGGCAATTTCCCCCAGCTCAAGAGCCTGAACGATCTCCCCTCCCTCCTGGCCCTGCGCTTCGCCGTCCAGCGCGGCTGCCAGGAGGCGATCCTCGTGGATCGCCAGGGCAAGATCCTCGAGGGCGCCACCAGCAACGTCTTCCTGGTCAGCCGGGGCGCCGTGTACACCCCGCCCACCCGTCTCGGCCTGCTGGCCGGCCGCGCGCGCTCTCTGGTCCTGGCGGCCGCGCGGGCCCTCGGCCACACCTGCCACGAGGAAGCTTTCGAACGCCGCGAGCTGCTCACGGCCGACGAGGTGTTCGTGACGGGAAGCGTGCGCGAGGTGGTGCCCGTGGTGCGCATCGACGATGCCCCGGTCGGGAACGGCCGTCCCGGGCCCCTCACCCGTGCCCTCCAGACGCGCTACCGCCAGGATGTCGCGGACATCCTGGCGGCGGCGGACACGGGACCCGAGCGGGCTCGTTCCTAGAAGTCGAAGCTGTTGTAATCCACGCTCGTGCTGATCTCGTTCTTGATCTCCCGCTGCAGGGCGATCTCGTCCTTCAGGTCGGCCAGGTCGGTGTAGACGTCCGCGGCCGCGATCAGGTCGGTGCTGGTCATCTCGCGCAGCGCGCAGACCTCCATGTGGCGCCCCTTGCGCGCGACGGCGCTCACCAGGGGCACGAAGTCCCCATCGCCGCTGCACAGGATGATCACGTCGAGATGCTCCGACATCTCCAGCACGTCGATGGCCAGCTCTATGTCGAGGCTGCTGCGCACGTTGCGCATGGCGGTGTCGTTCTCGTTGTACGACTTCAGTTCCTTGGTGACGACCGTGAAGCCGTTCAGCTTGAGGAAGTTCACGAAGTCGATCTTGCCTTCGGACTGATTGCTGACCGCGGTGTAGAAGTAGGAGCGGACGAGGCGCCGCCCGGCCGCCAGCTTGCGACAGAGCTTCAGATAGTCCAGGCGCATGTTCAGATGCTTGGCGCTGTAATGGATATTCTCACCATCGATGAATATTCCGACGCGGTCCATGGTGTTGGGCTCGTACATGTTCCATCCGCCTTTCTCGTGAGACACCCAACGAGGTTGTGGAATCACCATGCACGGTCGGGCTCACTCCTCCCCTCCCGGGGAGCGCGCTGTCACCGTGCCCGTACCGCTGGCGGGGCGAGACGCCGACCGGCGGGCGGTGTAGCTCAGGCTTGAGACGTGAATCGAATACTGAGTATCGGTACGGTTCTCAAGCGGGGCTCGCGACGGGAATATACACGCTGAGCTCGTTGCATGCAAATCAGATCCGGCTCGCGCGAGCGTCCCCGGCGGCCGCCGGCGCCCCGTCCCGGCCCCGGCCCCGGGCCGCCCGCAGGCAGCGCTGGAAAGCCCGGGCCCAGCGGGTGTTGAGCAGGTAATAGGTGGGCAGCACCACCAGGGTCAGGAGCGTGCTCGAGGTCAGACCGCCGATGATGGCCCGCGCCATGGGGTAGTACTCCGCATCGCCCACGTGCGCCCCCCGGAACACCGCCAGCGGCAGCAGGCCCAGGATCGTCGTGCCGGCGGTCATGAGGATGGGTCGCAGCCGATCGGCGCAGCCCGCCACGATGGCCTCCTCCAGGCAGCGTCCCGCCCGCCGGTGATTGTTGATGTGATCCACCAGCACGATCCCGTTGTTCACCACGATGCCGATCAGGATGACCATGCCGATCATGGCCATCATGTTGAAGGGCGTGCCGGTCGCCATCATCAGCCAGAAGACGCCCAGGGAGGCGAAGGGCACGCAGCCCATCACCACCAGCGGGTGCAGCAGCGACTCGAAGAGGCTGGCCATGACGAAGAAGACGCAGGCCAGGGCCAGCAGCATGTTGACGCCCATCTCGCCGGCCTGCTGCTGGCTGCGCTGGATCTGGTCGCCGAAGGACCAGCCGTAGCCCAGGGGCATTTCCATGCTGTCCATGAGCTTGCGGATCTTCGCCAGCACGGGCTCCAGCTTCTCGCCCTCGTAGCTGCCGCTCACCGTCACGCCGGTCTTCTGGTCGTGACGGATGATCTGCTGCGGGCTGCGCCCGAAGGTGAAGTCGGCCAGCTGGCCGAGCTGCACCGGTCGTCCCTCCTGCATGCCCACGGTCAGCAGCGAGAGGTTCTCGATGGACTCGCGGTCCGACGGCTGCAGCGAGACGATCAGGTCGACCTCCTTCTGCCCGGTGTGCAGGCGCGGCAGCGGGACGCCGCGGTAGGTCAGACCGAGTATCTGGGACACCGTGGCCGGCCGGATCCCGTAGCGACCGGAGCGCTCGGGGTCCACGCGCACCTGGATCTCGGCCTTGCCCCGGTCGGCGTCGCTGCGCAGGTCGGCGACCCCCTCCAGGCTGCTCAGGCGACGCTTGACCTCCTTCGCGATCTCCTCGAGCAGCTCGGTCTCGTGGCCGTAGACGGTGACGGCGAAGGTCTTGACCCCGCCACCCTGCCCCTCGTCGTCGCCGAAGCGGTACTTGACGCCGGCCTGGACCGGCAGACTCCCGCGCAGGTCCTCGCGCAGCTTGCGGTAGAAGGCATCCGACAGCACGCCGCTGCGGAAGAACAGCGTCACCCCCGCGGCGTCGGCCTGGTAGTAGCAGTAGATGTCGCGGATGTCCAGCTCCTCGCGGCGCGACTCCAGGTAGGAGGCGGTGCGCAACACGTAGCCCTCGGCCGCGTCCTTGTCCACGGAACCCGTGAAGTCGAAACCGATGTAGAAGAACTCGCGGCGCAGGCCCTCTTCCTCGAAGCCCTCGGGCTTGAACCTGGTGACGCCCATCAGGACACCGGTCAGGATCAGCACCACCGGGACGATCACCAGGCCCGTCAGGTGGGGATGCCGCAGCGCGGTCCAGTTCAGCAGCCGCAGGTACCGGGACCGCAGGCGCGCGAGCCAGCCGTTCTCGGGCAGCTGGCCGCCCTGCCGCCGGGTGAGCCGTACCGAGAGGCTCGGGATGACCGTCAGGCTGACCAGGAGCGAGACGATCAGGGTGACGCTGATGGTCAGGCCGACGTCCCCCAGCCAGAACGACAGCTCGTCCGCCTTGCTGATGATGACGGGCGCGAAGACGATGACCGTGGTCATGGTAGAGGCGACGATGGCCCGCCCCACCTCCTTGGTGCCCCGCATGGCCGCCGCCACCGGCCTGGCCCCCTCGTGCTGCCGGCGATGGATCGACTCCAGCACCACCACCGCGTTGTCCACCAGCATGCCCACGCCGAGCATCAGGCCCATCATGCTCAAGACGTTGAGGCTGCGCCCGGTCAGGTAGAGGAACACGCAGGTGCCCACGATGGAGATCGGGATGGCCACGGACACCACCAGCGTCATGCTGATCCGGCGCAGGAACAGGTAGAGCATCAGCACGGCCAGCAGCGAGCCCAGCAGGCCCGCCTGCAGCAGGCTGCGCAGGGAGTCGGTGATCTGGTCGGCCTGGTTGAAGAAGCTGAAGCTGCTAATGCCCTGCAGGGCGGGGTCCAGGTTGATCCGCTGCAGCTCCTTCTCTACCGCCCGGCAGACATCCACCGTGTTGTGGCCCGAGGCCTTCTGGATCCAGAAGGCCACGGCCGGTTCGCCGTTCAGGTAGCGGCCGTAGCTGATTTCCGGGGCTCCGTACACCACGTCCGCCACGTCGCGCAGCCGCAGCCCGCGGGCATCGATGGGGACCTCGCCCAGGTCCTCCACCCCCTGCAACCCGCTCACGGCCCGCACGTCGTAGCGCAGGCCGGCCTCGGTGATGCGGCCGACGGTGAGTTCGACATTGGCCGCCGCCAGCTCGTCGAAGAGGTGCCCCACATCCACCCCGTACTCCAGGATCCGGTCCAGGTTCAGGTAGACCGAGGCCTGAGTGGGGGCCACGCCGTCGATCCCCACGCGACCGACGCCCGGGATGCGCTGCAGCGGGCCGATGATGTGCTGGTCCAGCAGATCCCAGCTCTCGGAGAGATCGCGTCCCTTCGCCGCGATGCGGCCCTGGATGATCGGGATGTCGTTGGTGTTGAAGGTCAGTAGCAGGATCTGCTGGATGTCCTGGGGAAGTTCGCCCCGGACCTGGTCGATCTTCTCCTTGACCTCCATGCGCATGAGGTTGACGTCGCGCCCCCAGTCGAACTCCACCGCCACCCAGGCCTGATCGGCGTCGCTGTAGCTGTTGATCGCCTTCACGCCCCCCAGCGTGGCCAGGATCTCCTCGATGGGGGTCACGATCTCCTTCTCCACCTGGCTGGGAATGCCGTTGGGATAGGGGATCAGCACGCCGATGAACGGGGCATCCACGCGCGGCAGGAACTCCAGGGGCAGCCGGAACACGGAGACGACGCCCAGCACGAGGATCGTGGTCAGGGCCATGGCCAGGGTGACGGGGCGCCGCAGGGACAGGCGGGTCAGACCCATGCTAGCTTCCCTTCCCGGCGGACCCGGGCACCAGCCGGGCCGGGGCCGTTTGGGGCGCCGGCGCGCGGCGGGCCTCCTCCGCCAGGTCGAGGCCGCCCGGGGTGAGCAGGGTGTAGGCCACCGGCACGACCACCAGCGTGAGGGCGGTGGCCAGCAGCAGCCCGGAGATCACCGTGACCGCCAAGGGGGCGCGCAGCTCGGCTCCCTCCCCCAGGCCGAGCGCCATGGGCAGCAGGCCCAGGACCGTCGTGGCCGTGGTCATGAGGATGGGCCGGAAGCGCTCGCGCCCGGCCCGCTGCACGGCCGTGGCCAGGTCGTGGCGCGTCCGCAGCTGGTTGATGCGGGTCACCAGGACGATGCCGTTGTTGACCACGATACCGGCCAGCATGATGGCGCCGATGACGACGATCACGCTGATCACCATGCCGGTGAGCTTCAGGCCGAAGATCGCTCCCATCAGGGCCAGCGGCACCGTGAACATGATGATGAAGGGGTAGAGAAAGGACTCGAACTGGGCGGCCATCACC
>Ga0315542_1000846_pt1 | contig 19318 bp, 20 predicted proteins | sample SalMarSW160120MG_FD_202541 | JGI IMG/M metagenome (GOLD analysis project Ga0315542, IMG submission 202541) | Salt marsh sediment microbial communities from the Plum Island Ecosystem LTER, Massachusetts, United States - Salt Marsh Sediment SW1601-20 ... | reverse complement strand
CGGCTGCTCGACACCCTCCTTGGGAACGATGACGCCATCGCCCCGCAGATCGGACCGGCGGAGATCCGCATAGGCGGGCGCTACGGTGGCGATCTCGGAAGCGACGGACTGAACGGAGTCGAATCCCATGGAACCTCCCAGCCTCCGCGCGATCTCTTCGAGGATGGACCAATCGGGAAGGGTCTGGCCTGGCCCGGCGACGATCTGAGCCACCTTCTGCACCCTGCCCTCGATGTTGGTGGAGGTGCCTTCCTTCTCGGCGAAGGCTTCCGCAGGAAAGACGACGTCGGCTCTCGACGACGAGTCGGTGAGGAAGAGGTCGAGCGCGATCGTGAACTCGGCCGAATCGAGCGCGCGGGCAGCAAGGGCACCATCCGGCACGTCTCTGACTGGGTCTGCTCCCACCATGATCAGCGCCTTGATATCTCCATCCTCAAGACCTTCGAGGATGCCCTTCGCGTCCCGCCCCTCGTGATCGGGCACCGCCCCGAACGCCGCTTCGAAAGATGCCACGTGATCTGCATCGTCGAGTGGCACCCTGCCGGGGAGGAGCCCGGGCGACAGTCCCATGTCGAGCGCGCCGTACACATTGGAGCGGCGGGCGAACGGCAGCACCTTGGCGTCGGGAAGTCCCAGCACGAAGGCAGCGATCGACTCGGCGAGTCTCGGATCCTCGGTCAGTCCGGTACGTCCGATGATCGCCACGACCGGCCCGTCGTCCAGGGTTGCGCGTGCGGCGGCGCACTCGCCTTCACCGGCGGCAAGCGCTCGCAACACCTCTGGTCCTTGCCCGGGACGGTACGTGATCTTGTGCGTAGTGCGGTCGTCGAGGCCGGTCCTGCGCGGATGGACGACGACGAGTTTGACGCCCTTCTTCTGCGCTGCTTGGCGCACCCGCAGATACAGCGTCCCCGACACCTCTTTGAGGTCTGGCGCCCAAATGAGAATCGAACCGGCCGCGTCGACATCGTCGATCGTCGCCTTCCGATCGACCGTCGCGAGGAGCTTCGGGTCGATCTCGTCATCCATCTGGGCATCCACGTGGTTTGATCCGACGACGGCGCGCATGAACTTCGAGAAGGCATACGCGTCCTCGTTGGTGCCGCGGGCGCCTCCGAGACCCGCTACCGCAGCCCCACCGTGGGCATCGATGATCCCCCGGAGCTTCGTCGCGGTGAGGTCCAGCGCCTCCGCCCAGGAGGCCTCCCGGAACGTTCCATCGACGTTCTTGATGAGCGGTGTGCGGAGCCGATCCTTGGAGCCGATGAACTCGAAGCCGAATCTGCACTTGTCGTTCAGCCAGCCTTGATTCGTGGCGTCGTTGTCGACACCGGTGAAGCGCAGCACCGTGTTGGCGCTCGTGTCGATCTCGATGGACTCGCCGGCAGAGCAGTGGTGGCACGTAGATGCGGCCTTCTTCAGATCCCACGGTCTTGCCCTGAATCGGTAGGGAACCGCCGTCAACGCCCCGACGGGGCAGATCTGTACGGTGTTGCCCGAGAAGTAGGAGGCGAACGGTTCGTCCGGGAATGTCGAGATCTGAGCGTTGCCGCCGGCCTCCACGAACTCGATGAGTGGATCTCCGGCGACCTCGTCTGCGAAGCGCACGCAGCGAGCGCAGATGATGCATCGTTCCCTGTCGAGGAGCACCAGATCGGAGACCGGAATCGGCTTCTCGAAGTGGCGTTTCTCTTCGACGAACCGGCTCTCACCAGGCCCGTAGCCGACCGTCTGATCCTGGAGCGGACACTCGCCACCCTTGTCGCAGACGGGACAGTCGAGCGGGTGGTTGATGAGCAGGAACTCCAGCACGCCTTCCTGAGCCTTCTTGGCCACAGGAGATTTCGTGTAGACCACCTGCCCATCCGTCGCCTCGAGCGTGCATGACGTCGTGATGATCCTGCCGCGAGGGGTCTCCATCTCGACAAGGCAGGAACGGCACATGCCAACCGGATCGAGGCGCTCGTGATAGCAGAAGTGTGGGATGTAGACACCTGCGTCCCGCGCTGCATCGATGACCAACGTGCCCTTCGGCACCTCCAACTCCCGCCCGTCGACGGTGATCTTCACCAGCTCAGCCAAGAGGACACCCCCCACCGTGAATGTGCGCCATGACCTCGTCTTTGAAGTAGGTCATGATCGAGATGATCGGCGCAACCGAGGATGGCCCCAACGGACAAATCGTGGTTTGTGCGGGTGGCCACTTGAGTCCAGGACTGATGTTGTCGCCGATGTCGAGGAGAAGGTCGGCGTCGACCTCGCGCCCCGAGCCCTCCTCTATCCTGCGGAGGACCATATCTTCCCAGGTTGTGCCTTCTCGGCACGGGGTGCATTGCCCACAGGACTCGTTCGAGAAGAACCGAACGAGGCGTTCTGCCGCCTGAACCACACAGGTAGTGTCGTCCATCACGATCACCGCGCCCGAACCGAGCATCGAGTCGGCTTTCGTAACGGCCGCACGGGTGATCGGATCGTCGAGATGCAATGAGGGCACCAGCCACGGGGAACTCGCTCCGCCGGGGATCCATGCCTTGAGTTCGTTGCCGTTCCGAATGCCTCCGGCGACGTCATAGATGAGCTGTCGCCAAGTGATGCCCCGTGGCAGCTCGTAGTTCCCCGGATTGACGACATGACCCGACACGGAGAACAGGAACGTGCCCGTGTCGTCCGGGTCCCCGAGCGCCTTGTAGGCATCCGCACCCTCGTTGATGATGAAAGCGAGGTTGGACACCGTCTCCACGTTGTTGACGATCGTGGGGAGCATGTAGAGACCTTTGGCGGCCGGGTAGTAGGGAGGCTTCAACCGTGGTTCACCCCTACGACCCTCAAGGCTGTTGATGAGCGCCGTCTCTTCGCCACAGATGTACATGCCTGCGCCGAGGTGAATCGTGATGTCCAGGTCGTAGTCGGTGCCGAAGATGCCCGTGCCGAGATAGCCGCGTTCGTACGCTTCGTCGATCGCACGCTGGACATAGCGGGATGGCTTGGCATACTCGCCACGGATGTAGACGAATGCGTCGTGGACCTCGTTGGCGATCGAAGTGATGATGATGCCTTCGATCATTTGGTGCGGATCGCGTTCGAGCAGCTGCCGATCCTTGAAGGTCCCCGGCTCGGACTCGTCACCGTTGACGACGAGGTAGGAGGGCCGGGCCGGTGCCAAGAAACTCCACTTCATCCCTGCGGAGAATGCCGCGCCTCCACGGCCGATCAGCCCAGATGCTTTGACCGTTTCGACCAACTCGTCGCGGGTCATGCCGAGTGCTTTGCGTGCGGCCTCGTAGCCTCCGGTCGTCTCGTACACATCGATCCGAGTGCTGTCCGACGGATGCTCCGTCATGCGCTTCGTGAGGTGAACCGGGTAGGTCACGAGGCACCTCCCGCCGTCCCGTAGGGGTCAAACGCCGGATAGGGTCCTACTGCTCCCTGCTGGTCTGCAGCTCCGGGCTCGAAGGACGGTCTGCCACCAAAGCGATCCTGGAGTTCCTCTGCTCGCACCACCTCAGGTTTGGTTTCGCGCAGCCACGCGATCATTTCAGCGACGGACTCCGGCGTGACTCCCTCGACCAGTTCATAGTTGACCATCACCGCAGGAGCGCCACCGCAGGCCCCGATACATTCGATGTGATCGACTGTGACGATTCCCTCGGCGTCGATCTCCCCTGCCGGCGCCCCCGCCGTCGTTTCCGCCGAGCTCATCACGTCGTCAGCACCGAGCAGAAAACACGAGATTGAGGTACAGACCGACACCAGATAGCGACCAACCGGCCTCCGCTTGAACATCTCGTAGAAGGTTGCGACGGACTCGACCTGGATCGGTGTCAACTCGGTCAGTTCGGCGACCCTACGCACACCATCATCGGTGAGATATCCGTCGTGTCGCATCGCCATGTAGAGCAACGGCATGACGGCAGAACGCTTCTGCGGGTAGCAGCCGAGGATCTTCTCGGCCCGTTCGAGAAGTTCAGGGCTCCAACTCACGGCGTTCTCCTCAATGCTGACCGCAACAGCCCCGGCGAATAGTGATGAGAACTCATCGATCGACGTCTCCAATCACCGGATCGAACGACGCGACCGTGGCAACCGTGTCGGCGATGAGTGAATCCGACATCGCGATCGGCAGGCCCTGAAGGTTCGCTAGCGAAGGGGCCCGTATGTGCATGCGAAGCGGCTTGGCCCCGCCGTCGGAGACCAGATAGGCGCCCAGCTCCCCTCGTGGCGATTCGATGGCGACATACGCCTCGCCCGCAGGCACCTTGAACCCTTCGGTGAAGATCTTGAAGTGGTGGATCAGCGCTTCCATCGACTGATCGATGCGAGCCCTCGGCGGCGGTGTGACTTTCCGATCGTCGGTCCGGTAGTCGCCCTTGGGCATCGAGTCGGCGACTTGTCTGACAATGTGCAGCGACTGGAGAATCTCCTCGACACGCACCCGGTATCGGTCGTACACATCTCCGTTGCGGCCGACGGGAACCTCGAACTCGTACTGCTCGAATCCGCTGTACGGCTGAGCCTTCCTCAAGTCCCAGTCGACCCCCGTTGCCCTCAGGTTGGGGCCGGTGATTCCGTAGGCGATCGCTTCGGCGGCGGTGATGACGCCAACACCAACGGTGCGCTCCTCCCAGATCGGGTTGTGCTTGAGGAGAGCCTCATACTGATCCATACCGGCCAGTGCCTTCTCGATGATGCCATCGATGTCTGATCGCCAGCCATCTGGAAGGTCGGCGGCCACGCCACCCGGACGGATGTAGTTGTGGTTCATCCGCAGGCCGGTCGTCTTCTCGAAGAATGCGAGGATCGCTTCTCGATCACGGAATCCGTACAGCATCATCGAAAGCGCCCCGATGTCCATACCGGTGGTTGCCAGGAATACCTGGTGGCTGCCGATCCGATTCAGCTCGGTCATGAGCACCCGGATCGCCTGCGCTCTCGGCGGGATCTCCACTCCGAGCAACTGCTCGACGGTGAGCGAGTAGGCGAGCTCATTGAACAACGGCGACATGTAGTCCATCCGGGTGACGTTCGTGGTTCCCTGAAGGAAGCTCAGCTCCTCACCCGTCTTCTCCATCCCCGTGTGGAGATACCCGATGATCGGCTTGCTCCTACGAATGATCTCGCCTTCGAGTTCGAGTTGCAGTCTCAGCACGCCGTGGGTCGAAGGATGTTGTGGTCCCATATTGACGATCATCAACTCGTCTTCGGGAATCTCCTCTTCGATGATGAAGTCGTCGTCGACCGCCGTGCCGGTCTGCTCGGTGAGACGACCGCCCTTCTCCTCCGGGCGCATCTTCTGCGCGCCCTCGTCGGTGGATCTCTTCACCCACTCCGGCTCTTCCGTCCCCGTGATCCAGACCTCGTGAAGTTCGCGTTTCATGAGGCCTCCGGCGACGACTTGAACTGGACCGGAACGGAACCGACGGCATAGTCCTTGCGAAGCGGGTGCCCCTGCCACTCATCCGGCATCAAAATCCTGGTCAGGTCGGGGTGATCCTCGAACGTGACGCCAAACATGTCATATGCCTCGCGCTCGTAGAAATTGGCTCCGGGATAGACGGGGACGAGCGACTCGACCGTCATGTCGTCTTCGGGAAGTGGTGCACGGAGCCTCACCCGAAGATTGTGTTGAAGTGACACGAGCCCGGCGACCAGTTCGAACCGTACGTCCTTGACTCCCAGGTAGTCGACGACAGTCTCGTCTACGAGCATCTCAAATCCCGCGTCCTTGGTTGCTGCTGCGACTTCCCGCCAGCGTTCTTTCGGAACGATGAAGACGTCCTGCCCGCTGGACAGCTGGTGCTCGATCCCGATGCTTCCGGCGAGGTCGGCCACGAGGGACTCGCTCCCAGCGGTCTGATCGGCCTCCATCGGAGCCTCGGCGTCCATCTGGGGATCCGTCGTCTGATCATCACTCATCGGCTGATCTCCCCGGAGACGATCTTGGCCTGGAGCGTGAGGATGCCGTGCATGAGCGACTGCGGTCCCGGGGGACATCCAGGCACATACATGTCGACCGGAACGATCTCATCCACACCCTGAACGATCGCGTAGTTGTTGAACATGCCACCCGACGAAGCGCACGCTCCCATCGAGATGACCCACTTGGGCTCAGGCATCTGGTCGTATACCTGGCGAAGTACCGGCGCCATCTTCTGTGAGACCCGCCCGGCAACGATCATCAGATCTGCCTGGCGGGGCGACGCCCGGAATACCTCCATGCCGAACCGGGCGAGGTCGTAGTGTGCGGCTCCTGTCGCCATCATCTCGATGGCGCAGCAGGCGAGACCGAAGGTGGCCGGCCACATCGACTGTGTCTGCGCCCAGTGGGCAGCCTTCTGGACAGTGGTGGTGAGGATGCCCGGCGCACCGTCGGCACGAGCCATCAGGCAGCCTCTCTGTCGACGGGGATGTAGCGCGAACGACGCTTCACGTTCCAGTCGAGGGCGCCCCGCTTCCATACATAGCTCAGCGTCTCGATGACGAGAAGGGTGAACACGCCGACGGCTGCGATTCCGTACCAGCCAAGCTGCTTGAACTGGACCGCCCACGCAAACAGGAACATCGTCTCGATGTCGAAGATCACGAACAGCATCGCGACGAGGTAGAACTTGACGGGGAACCGCTGTGCCGGTTCGTTCTCCGGCACGATGCCGCACTCGTATGGTGCGACCTTTTCCGGCGATGGCTTCTTTGGTGCGATGAGCCAGGACAGGCCGACGACCCCAAACCCAAACACTGCCACCAACACGAACATGATCGCAACAGGCAGGTAGTCGGCAAGGCTCACAGACACACCCTCTCTTCGGTGAGGGTAAGACTAGAAGTCGGGACCAGCCGCGCCAAAACCCGAGGGGCGAGGCGCGTGCCCGGCACTACAGGCCCTCGATTGCGGTGTCCACGACGGCCATCACATGAAGTTCCGTCGTGTCGAAGACAGGCAGATCGAGATCCTCCGGGCGGATGAGCATGCCGAGCTCCGTACATCCCAGAATGACACCCTCCGCACCCTGTTCGGTCAGACGATCGATGATGTCCAGGTACTCCTGTTTCGACGACTCGAGCACCTTGCCGTGCACGAGTTCGCTGAAGATCACATCATCCACCCGAGCCCGATCGCCGGCAGATGGGACGATGACATCGAGTCCGAAGCGTTCGGTCAGACGTCCTCGGTAGAAGTCCAGTTCCATGGTGTACCGGGTACCGAGCAGCCCGACGGTGTGCAGACGGTTGGCGATGATCGAGGTTCCTGTCGCGTCGACGATGTGGAGAAACGGAATATGGACGGCGGCTTCGATGTCATCCGCGACCTTGTGCACTGTGTTGGTCGCGAGCACGAGAACATCGGCGCCGGCCCCCTCCAATCCGGCCGCCGCTGAGGCGAGGTGACGGCCAGCGGCCTCCCAGTCGCCGCGCACCACCATGTCTTCGATCACGGCAAAGTCCACCGAGTGAAGAACGATCGGTGCCGAGTGGAACCCGCCGAGCCTGCGTGCCACCTCTCGATTGATGAGCTGGTAATAGGTCGCGGTCGACTCCCAACTCATTCCGCCGATGATGCCAATTGTCTTCATGCTCGTTTCTTGATTCTCGTCTCGATTCCAGAGGGTCGCCGGCTGCTGGCTGCTGGTGGCTGGATGCTTCCGGGCTCTACGCTAGGCGCATGGTCCGGTACACACCCGACACGGCGCTCATCGTCGTCGACGTCCAGAACGACTTCGCCGATCCGAATGGGAGTCTGCCTGTCACAGGAGGAGCGGCGATCATCCCGTCGATCAACGCGGAGATCGAACGAGCCAAGGCGGCTGGGGCACAGGTCGTCTACACACGCGACTGGCACCCGGAATCGACACCCCACTTCGCCAAAGATGGGGGCATCTGGCCCGTGCACTGTGTCGCCGGCACATGGGGTGCGGAGTTCCACCCAGCCCTCCTGGTCGACGGACCGGAGATCCGAAAAGGGACGGGCGGCGAGGATGGCTACTCAGGATTCACCATGCGCGATCCCGTGTCGAATGAGACGAGTTCGACCGGACTCGATGTCTTGCTGAATTCTTCCCATCATCTCGTGATCGTGGGTCTGGCCACCGACTACTGCGTCAAAGCCACCGCCCTCGACGGTCTCAACCTCGGGCACGAGATCTCGGTGCTCGCAGACGCCGTCAGGGCCGTTGACCTCAACGAGGGGGACGGTGCTCGCGCGCTCCAAGAGATCTCAGATGCGAGCGGTGTGATCGAGTGAGCGCCCTCGAGTCGTGGGTCAGACGCGAAACCGGCGGGACGCTCTCCACTCGGCTTGAGGGAGCAACCTCATCGGTGCTGTACGACATCTTGATCGACGGTGCCCCAACGCTGATCGTCCGAACCTTCACCAACTCGCGGTGGCTCGCCAAAGAACCGGACCTGGCCATTCACGAGGCAGCGGCACTTCGAATCGTCGAGTCAGTCGATATCCACACACCCGAACTCGTTGCCGTCGACGAGACCGGCGAGCATGCCGGGGTGCCGTCGATCGTGATGACTCGGCTCCCCGGTGCGGTGGACCTGCCGACCGAGCCTTCAGATGAATGGCTCTTCCGGCTCGCTCAGCCTCTTGCCACTGTTCACACGGCCCAGGCGGCGGGATTCGCCTGGAGCTACGACGCGTGGGTCGACGACTGGCCGCTGCGCCCGCCCAGCTGGTCAACGAACCCGAACCTCTGGAAACGGGCATTCTCCATCTATGGAGACGGCATGCCGAACGAGCCCGGATGCCTTCTGCACCGTGACTACCACCCCACGAACGTCCTCTGGAACGGCGGTGCCGTCAGTGGCGTGGTCGATTGGGTCAACGCCTGCGTCGGACCACCCTCGGCCGACATCGCCCACTGCCGCCTCAACCTGGCCTTGATGTACGGGATCGACGCCGCGGACCGATTCAGTCGAATGATCGACTCTGACTACGACCCGGTGTGGGATCTGGCACCCGCTCTCAGCGGTCTCGAAGAGTCTGACATCTATCCGCCGTGGATCACGTTCGGGCTCACCCACCTGACGTCGAACCTGGTGCGCAAGCGACTCGAGGAGTTCGTGAGGAGGGCGTGTTGAACCGTCGGAAGCTCCGGAACCTGTCGTCGAACCGTCCGGCGTTGACTGAAGACTGAGAACTGACGACCTAAGACGGAGAGCGAAGCGAGCCCATCTCACCTAAGCTCCAAACGTTCCACGAGGGAGGTACGGATGCGCCACACGAGGCAATGGATAGTTGTCCTCTTCGTCCTCGCGATGATCGCTTCGGCCTGCAGCAGCGGCGGTTCATCGACGACGACCACCGAGGCCGTAGCAACAACCGAGGCACAGACGACGACCACCGAGGCACAGACCACGACCACCGAGGCACAGACCACAACCACAGCGCTCGACTGTACGGTCGCCAATCTGAATCTGGTCACCCCCGGTCAGCTGACGGTCGCGACCGGTGAGCCGGCCTTCCCACCGTGGGTCGGAACCGTGGACGGTGAAGGTTTCGACGATCCGACTTCCAAGCTCGGGTTCGAAGCTGCGCTGGTGTACGACATCGCCGAGCAGCTCGGGTTCTCCGACGACCAGGTCATCTGGACGCGGGTCGGTTTCAACGAAGCAATCGCCCCTGGACCAAAAGACTGGGACTTCGACATCCAGCAATACTCGATCACGGCCGATCGCGAAGAAGTGGTCGACTTCTCCGAGCCCTACTACACGACCCACCAAGCACTCGTGGTCTTCCCGGACTCGCCGTACGCCAACGCGACGTCCGTCGATGACCTCAAGGACGCCATCCTCGGCGCCCAGGTCGGCACCACAAGCCTCGACTTCATCGAGGAAGTGATCCAGCCGAACACCGCCCCGTTCGTGTATGACGAGAACGTCGACCTCGAGGCCGCCATGAACGCAGGCCAGATCGACGGTCTGGTCGTCGACCTGCCCACCGCCTACTACGTCACGGCCGTGCAGGTCGAAGGTTCGATCATCGCCGGCGAGTTCACGACGATGTCGGCGAATCCGGACAACTACGGGATTCTCTTCGCCAAGGGCAACCCGCTGGTTCCATGTGTCAACCAAGCGATCGACACCCTGAAAGCGAACGGAACCCTTCAAGATCTCGAGGACACCTTCCTCACGCAGGGCGGGGCTATCCCTCAGATCAGCGGCTAGTTCACCGTGACGGAACCCACGACGGTCGGAAGTGGGGGCCCGGTCAATCCCGGGCCCCCACCGAGACGTCGTGAAGAGGGCGCACGAGCAGCGCTCATCGCGTTCTTTTCGACCCTGATCTTCTTCGGTCTGGTCATCTGGGCGGTCCTCACCTCCCCCGCCTGGCCAAGGGTCCAGCAGCAGTTCTTCAACCCGCAGCGATTCGCCGCGAGTTTCCCGGCGATCCTCCACGGATTCTGGCTCGACATCAAGATGTTCCTGGTCGCCGAGGTGGTCATCCTCACGCTGTCACTGGCCATCGCGATGATCCGGGCGCTGCGAGGTCCGGCGTTCTTCCCTCTTCGGGTACTGGCAGTCACGTTCATCGACATCTTCCGCGGTATCCCGGTCATCCTGCTGATCCTCCTGCTCGGCTTCGGCGTCCCAGCCCTCCAGCTTCCCGGCCTCCCCAGGAACGCGCTGTTCTGGGGGCTCACGGCGCTCATCATCAGCTACAGCGCCTACACGGCAGAGGTGTATCGGGCCGGCATCGAGTCTGTCCATGAGAGTCAGCGAATGTCCGCCCGAGCTCTCGGACTCACGCAGGGGCAGGCACTCAGATACGTGATCGTCCCCCAGGCCATTCGCAACGTCATTCCTGCACTGCTCAACGGCTTTGTGAGCCTCCAGAAGGATGTGGCACTCGTACTCGTTCTGGGTATCCGCGAGGCAGTACGCGAGGCCGACATCTACGCAGCCAAGACGTTCAACTACACCGGTTACATCGGGGCTACGGTGCTGTTTCTCGTCGTGAGTATCCCCGCGGCCCGGTTCACCGACTGGTACACCGAACGTGACCGTCGCCGTCGTCAGGCGGTGTCGGTGTGAACAAGCTTGAGCTTCGCAAAGTCTGCAAGGCGTTCGGCGACAAGCAAGTTCTCGAGGACGTCGACCTCGCCGTGGCACCGCACGAGGTCGTGTGTCTGATCGGCTCGTCAGGCTCGGGAAAGTCGACCATCCTCAAGTGCATCGACCTCCTCCAGCCCATCGACAGGGGAGCCGTACTGCTCGACGGTGTCGCGATCACCGCCGATGGCGTCAATCAGAACCAGGTTCGCGAAGACATCGGGATCGTGTTCCAGTCGTTCAACCTGTTTCCTCACATGACGGTCCTCGACAACATCACACTGGGTCCCCGTCGTGTCCATGGAGTCCCCAAACCCGAAGCCGAGGATCGAGCGGTCGAGCTTCTCGATCGGTTCGATCTGTCAGACAAGATTCGCGAGTACCCCGACAAACTCAGCGGAGGTCAGCAGCAGCGTGTCGCCATCGTCAGAGCTCTGGCGTCCGAACCCAGCCTGATGCTGTTCGACGAAGTCACCTCCGCACTCGATCCGGAGCTTGTCGCAGAGGTGCTCGACGTCATCAGAGACCTCAAGGATGAAGGTATGACCATGGTGATCGCGACTCACGAGATGGGCTTCGCCCGGGACGTGGCGAACCAGGTGTGTTTCCTCGACGGAGGCCGCATCCTCGAGCACGGATCACCAGCAGAGATCTTCACCAACCCCAGGGAAGCGAGAACCCAGCAGTTCCTCCAGCGCATCATCGACGCAGGTCGTTTGTAGCGAAGCTAGCTGAACGGCTGCTTACGGCGCGAGCCTCACCATCTGTTCGAGCATCGCATAGGCCCGCTCCCCCACGCTGCGCTGGGACTCGTCGAGCAGGTTTGCCATCACCTTCAGAACCCACTCCATCAACGGCTTGGATCGAAGACCGGTGTGGGTGAGTGCCCACATCACCTTCGGCTTGCCGATCGCCCGAACGAAGATCCGCGCCATCTTGTAGTAGAGGCCGTACTCGTCCTGGAGGTCTTGCGGGTACCGCTGAAGCAACGACAGATCCTCCGCCGCGAGCGCCTCATGGATATGGCCGGCCGCTTTCCGGCCCGTCTCGTAGGCATAAGCGATCCCTTCGCCGTTCCAAGGGTTGATCATCCCGGCTGCGTCTCCGGCAACGACCCAGTTGGGACCCACCAATGGCCCGACCGACATCCCCATGGCGAGCTTGCCACCCATCGGCTTGCTGTGGGGTCCTTCGAGCTTCCAGTACTTCGGAGCGGTCCGAACGTACGTGTCCATCATCGTGGTGGTGTTCGTTTGCTTCCATCGAGAGAACGTAGAGAGCAGCCCGACACCAACGTTCACCGTCCCGCCGCCTAGTGGAAACACCCATCCGTAGCCGGGCATCTGCGCCCCCGACTCGTCACGGATGTCAAGCTGGCTCTCCATGAAGCGGTCATCTGATCGAGGGCTGGAGTAGTAGCCACGCAGGGCCATACCCAGCGGAAAGTCGCGCCTGCGTGACGTGCCGAGCGTCTTGCCGAAGCGCGACAGCGAACCATCGGCCACAACAACAGCCCGCGCGCTCAGTGTTTCGTCGCCGGCTCTCACACCGACCAGCCGACCGTCCTCGATGACAGGTGCGGCTTCCGTGTGTTCGATGACCGACACACCCTCATCCCGAACGAGATCGGCGACCTGCGCGTCTAGATCCCGCCGTCGGATCACTCCACCCCAGTTGGGGTAGATCGGATGATCGGGCCACTCCATCTCCAGGCTCAGGTCATCTCCTGCATAGGAGCGAAGCCCGTCCACTCGGTGGAACGCCGGCGTCGAGAAGTCAAAGCCCATGTCCAGCAGTTCCCTGACGGATCGGGGCGTAAGACCGTCTCCGCAGGTCTTCTCACGGGGATAGGACTTTCTCTCGAGAACCGTGACGGAGCGGCCTTCTCGTGCCAGCCAGAACGCGGCGGCCGATCCCGCAGGTCCGCCTCCGATCACTACGACTTCTGTGTGGTGTGTCATCCGGCCCGAAAGCCTACCCGTCAGGGAGCGATCGGCAGTCCCGCCTGTGCCCACGCCGCGATGCCGCCACCGATGTCGTCGACATTGGTGAAGCCGAGTTTCTTCATGATCTCGAGCGTCTGCCCACTGCGGTTCCCCGTGTGGCAATAGATCAGATACTCCTTTGTGCGGTCCAGCTGACTGAGCTCCTGCTCGAAGTCCGCCGCGTAGAAGTCAATGTCGACTGCCCCGGCGATCTTGCCTTGCGCGTATTCCTCGGCGGTTCGCAGATCGATCAGTTCAAAATCGGGATTGCCCGCATTGGCCTGAATCGTGTCGTACGCCTTCTGCGGGCCGATGGTTCCTATCTGTTGGGTCGCGGTCCCATCGCTACAAGCGGATGCAAGCAGCCCAAACAGGGCAACAATGATGAGTAGTCTTCGCACGGTGACAGATGATATACCCTCCAGGGGTATAGATCGCGCTCCTCGACACCCGCGTGCCCCTCCACGGATTTCACGGGGTGCGGGCTCGTGAATATCGTGCTCGTGTGACGGCTGTCCCTCAACCAACCATCAACCGGATGCCCCGGTACCTGTTCTGCCTCGAGCAATTCACAAAGGGCGCATCCACGATCTCATCATCGGAGCTGGCCAGGCTCGCTGACGAAACCGCGGCGACGGTCCGCAAGGATCTGTCGTATCTCGGTTCCCATGGCACGAGGGGGATCGGCTACGACGTCGAGAGGCTGTCCGACACGATCAGACAACGGCTCGGACTCGATCGTCTGCGGGATCTGGTCATCGTCGGTCTCGGACACCTCGGAACTGCACTCGCGAACTACGGGGGGTTCGACGAGGGCATGTTCCGCGTCGTCGGGATGTATGACATCGATCCAGAGATCGTGGGATCGCGCGTCGGCGGGATGGTGGTTCGACATGTCGACGACATGCGTTCGGATCTTGCGTCGGCAGATTGCGTGTTCGGGATCATCGCAGTGCCACCCGACGCCGCTCAGGAAGCTGCCGATCTTCTCGTCGAGGCGGGAGCAGCAGGCATCCTGTCATTCGCACCAACACTGCTCCGGGTCCCTCGACAGGTCTTTGTCCGTCACATAGACCTCGCTACAGAACTCCATGCCCTCAGCTACTACGTGACCGAGCGAAGATCTCACTCTGAACGCCGAGCGGCTCGCTGAGAGCACGTGGCACGCTGCTCCTCGACCATCCTGCCCGGCAGTCCCTAGCGCCGAATCAGCATTGCTGCGATGGCGGCAGCGGCCAGTGCGGCGATCACGATCACCGCTATCGACGTGATGTCGGCGGAACTCATGACCAGGGCCATCCGAAGTGGGTCGGCCGTCCGATCAACCCGATCACGATCAAGACGATCATGCCGAGGACGAAGACGCTGAACAGGGCACGGGCGAACCTGCTTGGCAGCTTCGATGAACTCCTGTCGAGGAACGGCACAGCGAACAACCCGACGATGATCGCCGCCGGAACGAAGAAGGCGGCCACGGTGCGGGGCATCCATGCGAGGAGCTGCTCGACCCAGACGAGGAACCACGGTGCTTTGGATGGGTCGGCAACACCACCGGCCTGGACGAAAATCGGCGCTGGTCCGGCCAATGCCAGCAGGGACAAGATGACCAGAGAAATGATCGCTGTCACCGACTCCACCCGGAACAGCTGCCGAGATTCGACGAGGCCGGTCGGCTGCTGTGGTGCTGGTTCGGGTGCGGGGGCCGGCGCCTCGGCTGGAACCGCCGGAGCCGCCGGGGCTGCCGGAGCGGATGCCTCGGCTGGAGCCGTAGGGGCTGCCTCGGCTGGAGCCGTGGCGGCTGCCGGAGCCGTGGGGGCTGCCGGGGCCGGCGCGAGAGCGACGCCTGCATCGGCCAGCATCCCGGCGAGAACCTGATCCTCAGACACACCCGACGCCTTCGCCTTCGCCTCAACCGAACGCCTCAACAGCTTCTCAGGCATCCCCAACGCCGCAGCAGCCTCCTCAACCGACATCCCGGCCGACACAACCGGTGCCGCAGCGACAGCGGCGGGAGGTTCGGTCGCGGGTTCGGCCACAGGTTCAGGGGTGAGCTCGGCGGCCGGAGCCGAAGCGGGTGTGGGAGACGACGGTGTGGCCGCGATTGGGAGGGGCTCGGGCGTGACACTCGGCACGTTCTCCTTCGGAACGGTTGTGCGCTCGGGTGCGGGACCGAGCCCGGCGAGTGCACTCGCACGCGCCTCCTTCACCCGATCGATGACATCCGCTGGGATTTCGGTAGCGTCGCCACCGATCGATGCCACGCCGTCCGGGAGAACCTCGGGCGCCGTGTCGACGACGGAGGTGGCTGGAATGGGATCGCCTGCCTCACCGAGCGCTATCGCCCGCGCCGAGAGGATCCGCCTGCGGAGCTCTTCGGGGATACCCACCATCACATCTCCTCAGGGCTCGTCATGCCGTCTCGTCGGACCTTCCACAGGTGAACGAACGTGAGTAGAAGGACGATGAACGGCAGAAGGATGACGTGGAATACATAGGCACGAAGGAGCGTCGCCGAGAGCGACGGACCGAAGGTTGCGTTCGCGATCGGATCGCCAAGCAGGGGAATAGACCGAAGCATGGCGTTGACAACCGACAAAGTTGCCTGGCCCGACTGGTCCCACGGAAGAATGCTGCCGGTGGTCGCCATGGCCACCACCCCGAGTAGCACAATCACACCAATGGTCCAGTTCGCTCGCCTGGGACCTTTGTAGGCGCCGTGATAGAAGGCGACCGTCATGTGGAGGAACGCGGTGATGATCAGCAGGTACGCCGACCAACGATGGAGGCTGCGGAGAAACAGCGGGTAGCCGCTCGTCACCGACGAGTCCAAGTAGGCCTGAGGAATCGCCGGCCGGTAGCCGAACGCCATAAGGACTCCGGTGATCGCGAGGACCGCGAGCAGACCCATGCTGATCCCACCAAGGCCGAACGTGTACGAGAAACTCACTTCGTAGCGGCCCACCTTCGCCGGATGGATCGCCTCGAGAGGAGTGTGCTTCTCCTGTGTGTCAGCCATCAGTCCTCCCCTACCGCTTCACAAGAGTTCTGCCGTAGACGGACACGCCCTTCACAACCGGCTTCTCCGAGCGAGTCCGGTCGCGCAACAGAAGCCGCCCGATTACAAGAAACGCTCCGACCACGTAGACCAGAAGTGCCAGTTGCTTGGCCCATTCGGGACCCAGCAGTCGCATCGAACGAACCCAAAGCGCGGGAACTACCGCGAATCCTGCGACGAGGGCGAGGAGCGCGAGTATCGCCCGAAGGGTCGCAGTCGGCCATGAAGACCCGTCTCCTCCAAACGCGTATGCGATCCCCAACAGCACGAGGAGCACTCCTGCAAGAAGCAGGATGGCGCCGATGGTGACCACCAGGGCGTCCAGCGTCGACACGGCGACGCTCACGTTCCCGAGGAGGAGGCCGCCGATGACCGACAGCACGAGACCACCAATGATCGATGCGAGCCCGCGTCCAGTATGCCGCCCATCGACACTCAGCATGTTCATCGCCGGTACTCTACCCCGGCGGCCGTAGGCCTCCGAAAGCATCCCGTATCGGACCCGGAAAAAAACCTCAGGAAATTGCTCAAGTCCTGTCACTCGACGCCGATAAAGACGACGGACCACGCGGTCCACATGCGGACACTATGTCCGCGGGGGCATGGGGCGTACCGTCGCCACTGAACCTCAGGCACGTTCAAACTGAGGTTTTGCAAGGTAAGCCTCCCAGCCCGCCCCAGCGGCGGACGCCCTTCCCCCACTCAGTCCTTCACAAGTGTGACCGACGTCCCGTCTGCGATCCCGAATCGACGATCGGCGCGCATCCCTCGGACGGCCACGGCGATCATCCCACTCGAATCCGCGTACACGAGAGCCTCTCCGTTCTCCACGGCCCCGTAGGTCGTCAGCCAGCGTGCCGCGTGCTGCTGGCTACCCACGATGATCCCGATCTCGTCACCTTCGGAGACCCCCATCGTGTGCAGATCCTCGGGCGAGACATTCAGCTGGACGTTTCCGAAATGGTCAACCCACCACGCCTCGCCTTGCACACGCCCGGCCTCCACCTCCGGGAGTGGCAGCAGAAGCGGCAGAATCGAGTCGGGATCCACAACCGGTCCGAGGTCGGCAAGGTCCGTACCGGACGCGAGCAGAGCAGCGGCAGGTGCGAACAGATCCCGCCCGGCAAACGTCGCTCCGGCGCTGGGGATCATCACCTCGGGGTTCTCGATGGAGACCGTCACCTCCGCACCACCGACCATCGCGACTGCCGGCGACATCACCCCGTTGTCAGGCCCCACGAAGTAGCCCCACTCGGTCCGGGCGGCGATCGCACGTCGGTCGGTTCCCACGCCCGGGTCGACAACCACCAATGCCACTCCTTCCGGGAGATAGTGGATCGCTCGCAGCAGCGCCAACGCACCCGGTCTCACCTCACCTCGCTCGACACCGTGCGTGACGTCGATGATCCTCGAGTCGGGGGCCAACTTCGCGAGCACACCGTGCACGACGCCGACGAATTCGTCGCCGAGGCCAAAGTCGGACAGGAACGAGATAGGGCGGCTCATCTCGACAGTCTCTTCCCTGGCCCGTCCATGCGCAAGTTGGGAGATGTGGAGCATCCACCGATCACTACCATCGGCGCATGCCCGAGACCGAGCATGAACGGCTCATCGAGGACCTCTCCACCGAGGGGGGTGTTGTCATGCTGCTTGGTGCGCCCGACACGGGCAAGAGTTCGTTTGCACGACGGCTTCTCGAGCGTGTCCTCGCCATCGGCAAGCAAGGCGCCTACGTCGACGCCGACGTGGGACAGTCCACGGTCGGTCCCCCGACCTGCGTGGGGCTCAAGTGGGTTCGAACACGGGCAGACCTCGACCAACTCGAAGACGCAAACGACCTTCGGTTCGTCGGATCGATCTCACCCAAACATCTCGTCCTTCAGGAAGTCATCGCAACGGCAGCGTTGGTCGAACAGGCCCGCGGTGAGGCCGACGTCATCGTCATCGACACGACCGGTGCCGTCTCTGGGATCACGGGGCAAACACTCAAGTTCCACAAGTTGGAGCTTTGCCGGCCTGATGTACTCGTCGCACTGCAACGGGGTAGCGAGATCGAGCCCATCATCGGCATGGCTCGTCGATTCTTTTCCGCAGACGTCCGCGTTGTCGGCGTGCTCCCGGATGTCACTCCCTTCTCACCGACCGAACGCGCTCAACATCGAGCCCAACGATTCGCTCGAGCTCTCGCTCCCCCTCTTCAACGTTGGAAAGTCCGTCCCACCGTCTTCGCTCCATCTCTCCCCGCCGGCATGGACTTCCACCGGCTTCAGGACGTGCTCGTCGGTGTCCATGACGGCACGGGTCGTTGTCTGGGGCTGGGGGTCCTCACCGTCGAGGACGAGAACCGACTGCTCGTGCTGACGAATGTAACCGATGGCATGAAGGGACTTCGACTCGCGTCACTTCGCATCGACCCGACAAGGTTCGAAACGACCGCCGTCAACCTCCGCGAGGTCATGTTCGGCCTGGACGCGTAGCGACCAGCGACCAGAAGATTCCGCCCCACGGTCTCACAGCGACGCTGATCGCGTTCAGGCTGGAGACTGGAGGCTGGGGACCGAGGACTGAATGGCGGAACAGCTGACGACTGAACTACTGGAGACTGGCGGCTTCGTTGGTGGGCACCGCCCCCTCCGACCTTGGCCTTCGGCCTCGGCCACCTCCCCCAACACGACGCCTTCGGCGTCGCGAGGGGAGGAGACTGCTTGCACGCGCTGAGACCCAAGGAACCTCCGTTGACCGTTCCCGCACTTCCCCTTGACAGGCATCGGTCGCTCTTCAGCACCTTGGGTCTCGCAATCCTGACACTACGAACTCAGCACGAAGCCGTCAAGAACCGCGAAAAGGCCGAACAAGGTGAGTTATCCACAGCTGATGGGTACCCGAAATCCCCTGTATACCGGGCATTTCGGGACATTTCCACAGATCCACAATTTGCTGTCCACAGCACGTGTTGAAACTGTGCTCACAAAGAGTTTTCGCGAAGTGCAATCTCGCCGACAGGGATACCTCCGCCCAGCACAGGAATCCGTTCGACGTGCTCGAGTTGCGCAGCGAAACTCGCTCTTCCGATCCGCCGAATCATCGCTGCGGCCGCGGGCCCGAGCCCTCTCGAGGATCCGTCCCACGCCTTGACGCCAATGCCGACTCCACCGTGCAAGGCGACACCCAGCGAGCCTTCCGCCCCGCCTTTCGCCGCCGCGTTCAGTGCCGTCGCCAGTTCGGC
>Ga0315542_1000845_pt1 | contig 19354 bp, 12 predicted proteins | sample SalMarSW160120MG_FD_202541 | JGI IMG/M metagenome (GOLD analysis project Ga0315542, IMG submission 202541) | Salt marsh sediment microbial communities from the Plum Island Ecosystem LTER, Massachusetts, United States - Salt Marsh Sediment SW1601-20 ... | reverse complement strand
CCTTCTCGTCCAGGACCGCCACGTCGTTCACCGCCATCCCCTGGGCGAAGAGCCGCCACGCGCTCCACGAAACGTCATCGTACGGCACGGCCACCGGCATCTCGGGATCGACCAGGATCTCCTTCTCCTCCGGGGCGCAGCCATTGGCCAGCGCGAGGATCAGGCAGCAGGCGGGTAGAAGCAGGCGCCAGCGCCACGCCGCAGGTGAAGCGATGGCAAGGCTCGCCGGACTGGTGACTCTGGCTCCAGGACGGTTCAAGCGGGTCATCGGGACCGGGGTCCTCGTATCAGGGCGAGCGGTCATGGCACCAGCGCTTCCGCAGGCAGCCGGTAGAGGCGGCCTGTGATTTGAGAAACCAGTACCAGGGAGCCGTCGGGCCCGACAGCCATCGATGTCACATCGTCGAGCAGGGGACCGGCCACGATCTCGAGCCGGTGGCTGCCCGGCACACCGGACAGAAGCAGCACGTAGCCGGGATACGCCGTGGCGATGTAGACGCCGGCCGCCCCCTCGGCCCAGGCGACGGCGTTCTCTTCCAGCCCGACAAGATTCCTGTAGCTCTCTTCCACGAGAACCGAGTCTGTCTGCGTGCGGTGCAGGCCCAGGAACCCCCGCAAGCTGAAGATGTAGAGAGCTTCGGGATAGTGGCCCGCCACCGCGTAGGTCCAGTAATGAAAAGGTTCACCGAGTGTCAAGACTGGCGTCCAGATGCCGTCTGCGCGGCGGTAGGCAGGCCTATCATCCTGCTCGTGGCTTCGAGCGGCGTAGATATCCCCGCTGTACGTGCGGAACAGATGCCATTCATCGTAAGCCGCGGGAAGGCCGTTCTCCAGCACCCAGGTGCTTCCCTCGACGCGATAGACCCTTTTGTCCATGGTGAGCAGTAGCACGCCGTCCCGAGTCAACGTGATGCCCCGCACATCTCCTGCAACCTGGACAGTCGCCTGCCAGTGACCGTTTACGGCGTGGTCGAGAAGACTGAATGTATGGTATTCGGGATCGAAGCTGGACCCGCGTCGCAGGCAGTGATAATCGCGGACGGTCTCCGCGTCCAAGCCCCGGATGTCGGAGCCGAAGTCGTCCGGGGGCAGCGAGATTCCATGCTGCCAGCGGTCCCCTTCCTTTGTCAGGAAGTCCCTGCTGTCTCGCAACAGCAAGGACCCATCCAGGCAGCGGACCACCTGCCCGTCCCGAAGTTGGGAGGCTGCATCCATGGCGAAGCTATCCTTCTCCGCGTCGTACCAGCAGATCTCTCCTTTCCCGCCGAAGATCAGCAACGCGTTCGGACCGGCGGCGTGCAGTCCCGCCACATGGAACGGGGGAGACATGTATTGCCACGGCAAGCCAGCCACCGACAAATCGAAGCGGAGGAGGCTGCCGCTGTAGAGCAGCGAATCGACGGCACACAGCACGTTGCTGCCGCCCGAAAGGATCCTGTCCCAGGTCGATTCACTCACGAGCCTGTAGAGAGCGCGGTCGGTGATGAGAAACCAGCCCGCTTCCTGGCTGAAGGCGACGTTCTGTATGTTCTCAGCCGGCACCTCGCCTGGCACGGACCAGACGCCATCGGTCCGCCACCAGAGCCCACCCAATCCGCCAGCGGCCAGCAGGGTGTCGCCGTGGACAGCCAGGCAGACCAGATCGGTGGAGGTTGGGGTCTCCACGGTATGCCAGCCATCCGGATCTCTCCGCAGGAGGGAGCCGGCCCGCCCGGCGCCCCACACCTCGCCGTCCGCGTTCGTCGTCGCGGCGAGCAAGGCAGCCCGCGTGGGAGATTCCTCGCGCCGCCACTGCTCGCCCTGCCGGCGCAGGATCGTGCCTTGCGCTCCGAGGGCCAGCAGCCCATCTGCACTGCTGACCAGGGCGGTCAGCGTGGCATCGGTCCCGGTGGCCTCCTGCTCCCACCTCCCATCCCGATGATGGATCACAAGACCTCCACTACCGGAGAGCCAGGCCTCGCCCGAGGGCTCCACCCAGGCGGCGTAGAGCTGGGCTTCGCCGTGAACAGGCAGCTCGATGACCAGATGCGGATCCCGCCGCGGGAAAGGATCGTACCCAGGGCCCACGATGGTGGTCGTGCCGTCGCTACAGCCGGTTCCGAGAGGCAGCAGGCCGATCATCACGAGGAGACACGCCAGCATGAAAGGCGGCAGGAAGCGACGAGCCGCGGAGCCGCGGTCTACGGGGACGCTCATCATCTCCCCGCCTCCCCAGCGGGAACCACATCCGTCGCCGTGTCCACGTAGCGCAGCACACCGCTCGCGTAAACCAGGTAGGGGCGCCCCCCTGCCGCAGCCAGGATGTCGGGGGCTGAGGAATACGGTAGGCTGGGGCTGCCCCAAGTATCCTGCTCGTAGGCACTGCCCAGCTCCTCCCAGCGGCCGTCGACGCGGCGGAGCAGGCGATCCGGCCAGTCCAGTGCCAGCCAGTCGCCGCCGGGTGTGACGGCGAAGCTGGCGATCTGTGGTCTGTGGAGCGGGCCCCCGTTGTCGTGGACCTGCGGGGTCATGTCGAGGGTACCGTCCTGCCCGACCAGGAACAGGCCCTCCGGACCGAAGAGGAGCAGGCCGGTGCCCGGCACCTGGACGACACCCCAGTTCTCATTCTCCAGAGCCAGGATCGGTTCCAGACCGGCGCCGTCGTAGTGCCAGAGATGTCGGTCGGTCAGCAACCAGAAGTCATCCAGGGCGGTGCCGGCCACAGCCCACCTGGATATGATTGACTCCGGGATGGTCAGGCGCAGCAGCCGGTCCAGTTGATCCCCCCGCAGCACCCATAGCTGGTACGCGCCTGAATCGAACAGCAGCGTACCATCTTGCAACTGGTAGCATCTACGCGGGGTGAAACCAGGCGAACCGGACATCAGGAGGGACTCCCAGTTCTCACCGGGTTGTTTCTGCCATAGATCATTGTGGCTGCCGGCCAGCAACAGCCCATTCCCGTCCCTCGTCAGGAGCGTGGCTTGATCCGAGGAATCCAAGGGCAAGCGTTCCTCCAGCTGCCAGGCCTCTTCCCGGTGACGGACGAACCAGCCGTCCTGGGTCAATAGCAGGGGACTTCCCTCGTCCAGAACGGCTCCGACGACGGGGCGTAGCTCGGGATTGAGTGTCTGTACCTCCCCATCAGTGAGCCGGCCGATCCAGCCGTCCTGGCCGGCGAATTCAATGCCGGCCTGGCTCGCGCGGGCCACCTGGCAGTACACCCCGGAAGGAAGGTCACCCGCATCAATCCATTCCTCACCGTCCCAGACGGCCATCCTGTGCGTACCGAACGCGTGAAGCTTCCCTCCAAAGACGAAGACTCCCTGAAAGGAAAACCCGAAGTCCGTCGGCAGTAGCGGCTGCCAGACGTGGGTGTCGAAATAGAAGATCTCGTCGTCCAGGGTGAGCAGGACCAGGCGCCCCTCGGCGTCGCCGGTGACGAAGGAGAAGTTCGGCTCCGTGCCGAAGGGGGTCGACAGCTTCCAGGTCTGGCCGTCGTAGCGCAGGATGCGCCCCCAGCGACCGACGACCCAGATGTCGTCGTCGCGAGGGGCCCAGATGCTGCGCAGGGTGGAGCCCACTGCCTCGGACACGGAGGTCCAGCGGCCACCCTCCTCCTGCATGACCAGCCCGATGGGGCCGGCGACGTAGACGGTCCCCTTGCCGTCGCACCAGACGTCCAGCCCCCACTGACCGGAGCCGTAGGGCCAGTCCAGCATCCAGGCGCCGTCGCGGCGACGGAAGCACTGTCCCAGATAGTCCAGGGCGAAGATCTGGTCCTGCGGACCCGCGGCCAGGGCGATCACGTCTTGCTTGGATGGCAGGTTCAGGTTCTCCAATGACTCGCCGGACACATGGAGAATGGTGCCGCGCTGGGCCGCCAGCAGGACGCTCCCGTCCGGCAGGCGCAGGACATCGAGCGCGTCCATGCCCGCGGCGAACAGCGGCCACTCCTGCCACGTGCCGCCGGCGTAGGGCTCGGCCACGGGCAGCTCGGGATCGACCAGGATCTCCTTCTCCTCGGGGGCGCAGCTCATGGCAGCGAATAGCGCGATCAGGAGGATGACAGGCAGGGCCGCCGCCAGCGAATGCGGCCGCTGGCCGCTGGCGGGAACCCGGGCGAAGTGGAGGTGGCGGCGCGGTTTCACGATCGTCTCACCATGGCATTGCGGGGACGGGCTTTCCGTTCGGCTGGGTGATGATACGCCAGGAGGCTGGCCTCGTGCCACCGTCAGTCGCACCCGCAAGGCGCTGCCGCTGCAAGACGCACGACGTGCACGATCCGCGCAGGGGGCCCCGGAGGCCGGAGGATTCTCGTCCCCTCGCGGACCGCGACGAGACATGATCGGGAACGATCCAGCGGCATCGGATCCTGGGCGGACTCATGAGATACCGCTTCTGTGCCCGACGTTATCACTCCTGATCCACTGCGGGCCGGCTCCGCGAGGGGGGCCGTGCAGTGTGAAGTTGCATGCCGCATCTCGGCCGGCAGTTTGCGGCCCGGGAGGACATGCATCGTAATCATGGGGATTTGCGGGTTGTTGAAATTAGCATCCATGAAGACCGACCCAGGGTCGGTTGACGGGGACCCCGACGATCGGTAGCTTCTGGCACTGGCCTTGCTTTGTGACGGAGCGAAGGAACGACCGCCGCCGCCCCCCGCTGCCACCGGCCGGAGCGGCACCCGAGGACCCCTAATGAAAGGCCTAACGGTACCATGAAGCATCAGCGAAGGACTCTGTACGCGGTGCCATGGGTGATCCTCGTCCTGCTGGCCGCAACCCCAGCAGCCTGGGCCCAAACCAGCGTGGACATCACCTACACCTGGACGCCGCCGACGACCGGTTCAGCCGTCCACCACTACGTCGTCGAAGTCTCCGTGGACGGTGGCCCTTACTACCAGGTGGACACCGTGACCAGCAACACCTATACCTTCACGGCACCAGTCGGAGCGACGCATCAGATCCGGGTGGCCGGCGTCGATGCGCAAGACCGCCAGGGGCCCTATTCCCAGCCGTCCGATCCCTACACACCCGACGTGGGTCCGCCGGGACAGCCCGGCAAGCCTCAGCCCATCTTCTAGTTCCGGGATCGAACGACCAGCAAGGCTTGATCGGCGCCCCACGAGGGGCGCCGATCGTTTGTGGGGAGAAGTGGAGCGGGCTCTCAGTCGGTCGGAAAAGCGAATCCGGCCCGCACCACGAAGTAGTCCCAGTCGTAGTCCTCGTCGATCAGGCCCTCGCTGAAGCGCCGGGTCGAGAACCGGTTCAGCGTGTAGACGCCGCTGATCTCGAACTCGCCCACGCGCAGGCCCCCGCCGAAGGAGAATGCGAGCGTGTTGATGGACGTCTCGAAGAAGCTGAGATCTCCCTCCAGGATGTCCTTGTAGCGGTTGCGGCAGAGACCCAGACCGCCGGTCAGGAACGGGCGCACGAAGCGGCCGCTCTCGGGCAGGAAGAACTGCAGGTCCACGCCGTAGCGCAGCACCGAGGTCTCGACCTGGATGGGCCCCTGATCGGGGTCGATGCCGTTGAACTTGCCGAATTCCACGTAGTGAAACGCCGGAGCCAACGCCCAGGTCGGCGTCATGAAGTAACGGAAGCGCAGTCCGACCTCGTAGCCGGTCTCGGCACCGAATCCCTTCACCGTCGTGAACCAGCCGTCGCCCAGATCCCCCAGGGGGTTGGCGATCCCGCCCTCCAGCAGCACCTCGCCCCCAAACTCGCGGGCGATCCCTTCACGGGGCCCGGCCAGGCCGACCAGCGCCAGGATGCCGGCGATCGCGAACCAGGCGCAGCGGCCAGAGCGTGATATCATTGGCCCTCTCTCCTTTCTGAGCCTGCGGGACGGAGCTTCCCACCGGTCCGGCAAGGGCCCCGGCGGCACGGCCGGGGCCGGGTCGGAGGGCTCGGGGATGGCACGTCGCAGGTGACCGATCAGGGGCGGCAGACTGCGGGCGACCCGGCTTTCCGGGCCGGCCATATCCAGCGTACCGCGTTTTCGCCCTGCAAATCAACCCCGTTGCTGTACCCTGTCCGGACCGGGTCCCTGGAGAATCGGCGGTGGGTGTGGTACGTTGAGATCACCAGCCTGGGGCGGCCCGCCGACGTCGCCGACAAATTCACGAGGAAAGGGCATGCAGGAAGCACGGCACCGCGGGACGATGGGTGAAGGAGCCGCTCACGTGGTTCCCGACGCCGCGGTCCTGCGGCGGGCGGCCATGCGCCGGCTCGGGGTCACGATCCTGGTGATCCTGGCCGGGCTGGCTCTCTCCCTGACCTCCTTCCTCGTGGTGCTGCGCGGCCGGCAGATCACGCAGCAGAGCGAGTTGGCCCGCATCGGCGGCAACATCGCCGCGGCCCTGCAGACCACCTTTCAGGTGGACCTCGTGGCCCTGCAGGGCGTGGCTGCGTACCTGAACACCGCCGGCGACGTCTCGCGCGAGCAGTTCCGGCAGTTCGTGACCCCGGGGCTCGAACAGCATCCCGGCCTGCTGGCCATCGAGTGGGTTCCCCGCATCCTCCATGCCGACCGCGATAGCTTCGTGGCCCGGGTGCGAGCCGAGGGCTTCCCCGGCTTTCGCCTGACCGAACGCGGTCCCGGCGGAGAGCGCATCGAGATGGGGCCCCGCGGTGAGTACTACCCGATCCTCTACGTGGAGCCGTTCGCCGGCAACGTGGCGGCCTTCGGCTACGCCGACATGGGAGAGAGTCGCAGCCAGGCCATCGCCGCGGCGCGGGACAGCGGGCGCCCGGCCGCCTCGGCCCGGCTGGAGCTGATCCAGGAGCAGACCAAGCACTTCGGCCTGCTGGTCTTCGTGCCGCTCTACGAGGAGGGTGTGATCCCGACCACGCTCGCGGAGCGCCGGCGCTTGCTGCGGGGCTTCGCCGAGGGGGTCTTCCGCATCGACGCCCTCTTCCGCGCCGAGCTGGACCATCTCAGCCGGCGCGGCACGCGCTTCGCGCTCTTCGACGACGCCGACAGCACGGACGTGCGACCGCTCTACCTCAGCAACGAACCTCCCGGCCGCCCGGCCCCCTGGCTCATGACCCAGGCCGAGGGCGCGGCGTTGCGGTCCCGGCTCGAGAACGGGCTGCACGTGCACGACGTGGTGGAGCTGGCGGGGCGGCCGTTCGACCTGGTCACCTTCGCCACGGCCGACTTCGCCTCGGCCCTGCCCGGCCTGGAACCGCTGCTGATCCTGGTGGGCGGGATGCTGCTCACCTTGCTGCTGGCCTCCTACCTGTCGCTCCACATGTCGCGGACGGCCCGCGTGGAGGAGCTGGTGCTGGCGCGCACCGCCGAGCTGCGCGCGAGCGAGGCCCAGCTACGGCAGGCGCAGAGGCTGGAATCGGTGGGGCGTCTGGCCGGCGGTATCGCCCACGATTTCAACAACCTGCTCACGGCGATCATCGGGGGGGTCCAGCTGGCGGGCCTCGACGCGCCGCCGGGATCACCCCTGGCTCAGGAGCTGCAGAACGTCCGGCAGGCGGCCGATCGGGCCGCCACCCTGGTGCGCCAGCTCCTGGCCTTCAGCCGCCGGCAGGTCTTGCATCCGGAGCCCATCGATCTGAACGCCGTGATCCTGGACATGCACGGAATGCTGCAGCGCCTCGTCGGGGAAGGCCTCGAGCTGGTCGTGCAGCTGCAGGAGGGTCTCGGGCACGTTCACGCCGATCGCGGGCAGATGGAGCAGGTGATCCTGAACCTGGTGCTCAACGCCCGGGACGCCATGCCCGGCGACGGCAAGGTCACGCTCTCCACCGCGAACGAGGTGATCGACCAGGACGGCGCGCGGCGCCACCTGGTGCGGTTCTCGGTCAGCGACACCGGAGCCGGCATGTCCGAGCTGGTCCGCAGCCGCATCTTCGAGCCCTTCTTCAGCACCAAGGAGGTCGGCAAGGGCACCGGACTGGGGCTCTCGACGGTCTACGGGATTGTCACGCAGAGCGGCGGCACGATCGACGTCGCGAGCGAACCCGGCAAGGGAACGCGCTTCGACATCCGGCTGCCCCACCACCAGGTCGCGACCGAGGCGCTGGCGGCCGCGGCCGCACAGGGAGAAACGGCCTCGGCCGGCAGGTCGACCGCCGCTGCGCCTGCTCCGGCAGGGCGCTCCCGCCCGGCCGCCCAGATGTGCAGGAGCCCGGCGTCGCAGGAGGCCTGCCTGCTGGTGGTCGAGGACGACGACGACGTGCGCGCCGCCGTGACGAAGGTCCTGTCCGGCGCCGGCTACAGCGTGCTGGAGGCCGCGGACGGCGTCGCCGCGCTCCGCATCCAGGCCGAGCAGCCGGCCGACGTGAAGCTCGTGCTCACGGATCTGGTCATGCCCGGTCTCGACGGCGGGCGCCTGGCCTGGGAACTGACGGCCCGGAACCCGGCCATCCGCGTGCTGCTCATGACCGGCTACGCCGACGAGCGTGCCACCGAGGCCGTGGCCGGCCTGTCCAACTGCGGCGTTCTCCAGAAGCCGTTCGCCCGCGAGGAGCTGCTGGCCGCGGTGCAGGCGGCCCTGGCGAGCACCTGAGCCGCCGTCCGGCGAGGGAAGCGCGCAACTCCCGGCCGCCGAGTTGCGTACACGTGAGGTCGATCCTCGGCGGAACGCCTAGTCCCTTGCTGAGTCATCGTCCGATCCCGACGCTGGACGAAAGGAGAGTCATGCGTACCCGTTCCTCTACCATCCCGGTGCTCGGCTTCCTGCTGCTCTGCGGCCTCGCGGCCGCCCCACTGCAGGCCGCTCCCGAGTACTTCCAGTTTCCGGACATCCACGGGGACAAGCTCGTCTTCTGCGCCGAGGCGGACCTCTGGCTCGCCTCCACGGACGGCGGCACGCCCCAGCGCCTGACCACCCACGAGGGAACGGAGTACTTCCCCTCCTTCTCGCCCGACGGCCGGCAGATCGCCTTCACGGGCGAGTACGAGGGGAACCGCGACGTCTACGTGGTTCCGGTCACGGGCGGCGAGCCGCAGCGCCTGACCTGGCATCCGGCCGGCGACGAGGTCATCGGCTGGTGGCCCGACGGCCGGAAGGTGATCTTCCGCAGCGGGCGCAACGACCCGCACGGCACCCCCCACCTCTTCACCGTCGACCTGGAGGGCGGGGATCCACAGGAGCTGCCCCTGAGCTGGGCGGCCCGCATCGACGTGGATCCCGATAGCGGCATGTACGCCTTCAACCGCACCTCGCGGGAGCGCGCCACCTGGAAGCGCTACCGGGGCGGCACCGCGTCGGACATCTGGGTCGGGCACCCCGACCGCCAGGACTACAAGCAGATCACCGACTTCGCGGGCATGGACCTCTTCCCCATGTGGCACGGCGGCCGCATCTACTTCCTGAGCGATCAGGGGGGCACGGCGAACATCTGGTCCATCAAGCCCGACGGCACCGACCGCCGCCGGCACACCGATCTCGGCAAGTGGGACGCCCGCTGGCCGGCCATGGGTCCGGACGGGCGCATCGTGTTCACGCTGGCCGCCGACCTGCAGATCTTCGACCCGCAGAGCGGCAAGGTGCGCAAGGTCGACATCGACCTGCCCAGCGATCGCCCGCTGACGCGGACCCGCTATCCCAGTCCCGCCCGGTCCATCACCGACGTCGCGCTGGCTCCCGACGGCGAGCGGGTGGCGGTGGTGACCCGCGGCGAGATCTTCTCGGTGCCGGTGAAGGACGGCGTGACGCTGCCCATCACCCGCGGCACCGGCTCCCGCGAGCGGGGCATCAGCTACGATCAGAAGGGCGAGAAGATCCTCTACATCACCGACGAGCCGCACGAGGACGAGTTCCGCCTGATCGACGCCTGGGGCCGTGGTGAGCCCACCGTGGTCAAGAAGGCGGGCACCAAGACCTGGCACAACGATCCGCAGATGTCGCCGGACGGCAAGTGGATCGCCTGGTCCGACAACTCCTTCGCTCTCTACGTGATGCCGGCCGAGGGCGGCAAGCCCAAGGAAGTGGATCGCAGCACACAGTACGAGATCCGGAGCTTCCGCTGGAGCCCGGACGGCCGCTGGCTGGCCTACGACAAGACCCTGCCGAACGATTACAACTCGGTTTTCATCTACGACACCCAGGAGGGGCAGGTGCACCCGATCACCGGGCCCAACACCAACGATTACTACCCGACCTGGGACCCGGACGGCCGCTACCTCTACTTCATCAGCGATCGCGCCACCAATCCCCTGATCGGCGAGACCGACTACATCGACGTCGAGTTCAAGAACGATCAGCTCTACATGGTGCTGCTGCGCAAGGACGTGAAGAATCCCCTCGCCAACCTCAACGGCCTGCCGCCCGAGGAGGGGAAGGACGAGAAGGCCGACGAGGACAAGGACAAAAAGGAGGAGAAGTCCGACGAGAAGGGCGACAAGGAGAAGAAGGACGAGGACAAGCTGGAGCCCGTGAAGATCGACTTCGAGGGACTGGCCGAGCGCTTCGTCGAGCTGCCGGTCGAGCGCGGCAACTACTACGGCCTCGGCGCCAGCAGCTCGCACCTGTTCTTCATCTCGGTGCCGAGCCGCGGCATGGCCGAGGCCCCGGGCTTCTTCCGCGAGCAGGAGCCCATCGCCAGTCTCATGGCCTACAGCCTCGAGGACAAGGAGGCCGACACCTTCATGGCCGGCGTCCTGGGCTACGATCTGAACGCCAAGGCGGACAAGCTCGCCGTCATGAAGAACCGGGGCGAGCTGTACGTGGTTGGAGCCGGCTCGCCACCGAGCGATCTGTCCAAGAGCAAGGTCGACCTGTCCGATATCGTGGTCGAGCTGGATCCGCGCGAGGAGTGGGCCCAGATCTACTACGAGGCCTGGCGCCAGCTGCGCGATTTCTACTGGGATCGCAACCTGGGCGGCGTGGACTGGGAGGCCAAGCGCGACCAGTACGCCACGCTGCTGCCTCGCCTGACCAGCCGCGCCGACCTGAGCGATCTGCTGGGCCAGCTCTACGGCGAGATGTGCACCTCGCACACCTACGTTTGGGGCGGCGATTCCGGGGTGGACGTGCCCCACATCTCCACGGGCCTGCTGGGCGCCGACCTGGTGCGCGAGGGAAAGGCCTACAAGGTGGCCCGGATCTACCGCGCTGATGACGCGGACCGCGTCCGTTCGCCGTTGCAGGAGCCCGGCGTCGACGTCAAGGAGGGCGACTACATCCTGGCGGTCAACCGGCTGCCCTTCGACGGACAGCATCCGTTCCACTCGGCCATGGCCAACCTGGCCGGCAACGAGGTGCTGCTGACCGTCAACGACAAGCCGAAAATGGACGGCTCCCGCGAGGTCATGGTGGTGCCCTTGGGCAGCGAGTCCGACCTGCGCTACGCCGACTGGGTGCGCCGCAACCGCGAGTACGTGGCCGAGAAGACCGGCGGCAAGATCGGTTACATCCACGTGCCCGACATGGGCTCGTCCGGCATGATCGAGTTCAACACCTGGTTCTACCCGCAGCTGGACAAGGAGGGCATGGTCGTCGACGTCCGCTGGAACGGCGGCGGCTCGGTGTCGCAGATCCTGCTCGATCGCCTGCGCCGCCACGTGCTGAGCTGGGACCGCAACTGGGGCGGCGCCGTTTCGACCTACCCCTACCGGGTCTTGAACGGCCCCTTCGTGGTGCTCACCAACGAGTTCGCCGGCTCCGACGGCGACATCTTCCCCCAGGCGGTGCAGCTGGAGAAGCTGGCCCCCGTCATCGGCATCCGTTCCTGGGGCGGCGTGGTCGGCATCAACAGCTTGCGGCCGCTGGTGGACGGAGGCATCGTCACCATGTCCCAGTCCGCCTGGTGGGATCCCCGGGACGGCTGGGGCCTCGAGAACCGCGGCGTGATCCCGGACATCGAGGTGCAGAACATGCCCCAGGAGTTGGCCCGCGGTGTCGACACCCAGCTGGATCGCGGCATCCAGGAGGTGATGCGTTTGCACGAGGAGCATCCGCCCGCCGAACCGCAATTCGGCCCGGTGCCCGGACGCGACCGCAAGGACTACGGCAAGGAGCTGAAGTAGCCGGCCCTTGATCCGGCGCCGCCGCGGAGCGACACTCCCGGCGGCGCCGGACTATTGTCGGACCCGAACGGGCGAGGTCATGACGCGCGACACGGCCACCCTCTGGGCCCTCCCCCTCTATGCCATGGCCCTGGCCACCCCCTTCTCCGTGGGGGGCGGCAACCTGGCCGCCGGCCTGATCCTGGCGGCCGCCGCACTCCGCCTGGGCACTGCCGCCGGCCGAGCCGCCCTGCCCCCCCGCTCCCTGCTCTGGGCCCTGGGGGCCTACCTGGCCGTGCACGCGGCGGCCACCCTTTTCGCGGCCCCCTATCCCTCGCACTGGGGCAAGTGGCTGGAGGAGATGTGGCTCAAGCTGCTCCTGGTGACGGTTCCGGTCCTGGGCGCCGCGGCGCCGCAGCACCTGCGGCGGGCGGTGCGGATCGTGGTGCTGGCGGGGGCCCTGGTGGCGGTCTACGCCGTCGTGCAGCACTTCACCGGCCTGGAGCTGCGGCGCGGCAAGGAACTCGAGCCCATCGGCGGCACCTACTTCGCCCTCGGCTTCTTCTCCCATCATCTGAGCTACGGCGGCCAGGTGCTGGTACTGTGGATCTTCGCGGCGGCCTGGGCGCTCGACCGCGGCCTGGCGCCGCGGCGTCCATTCTCCTGGCCGCTCGCCGCCTTCGTGCTGCTCGCCTGCGGGCTGCTCTGGTCCTACGCCCGCAGCGCGCAAGTGGGTGCTGTGGCCGGGGCGATCGTGCTCGTCCTGCTGCAGCGGGGCTGGAGGCGGCGGTGGGGCTTGACCGCTCTCGGTGTCATTCTGGCAGCGGCCGCGATCGTGCCCTCCACGCGGATGCGCTTCGCGCACTTCTTCGAGGCGGGCGCCGAGCAGACCCGGCTGAACCTCTGGCGCAGCGCCATCGACGGCATCGCCGCCCGTCCGTTGCTGGGCTACGGTCCCGGCAACTTCCGGCACCTGATGGAGCAGCACGCGTACCCCGGCGTTTACGAGGCCAAGGGGCATGCCCACGACGACTTCCTAATGCACGCCTGCAACGCCGGCCTGCTGGGTCTGATCGCGGCGCTGGTCCTGCTCGTGCTGGTGACGGTGCTGCTGTGGCGGGCGAGCCGGCGGGTCGCCCCCGGCGGCTGGGTGCTGCTGGGGGGCGTGGCCGTCCAATTCGCGATCAGCGTGGCGGGGCTCTTCCAGGTCTACCAGACGGACGACGAGGTGGAGATGGCCCTCTACTTCCTGCTGGGCTGCGGCCTGGGGCTCATGGGCCGGCCGCCGCGCGCGGGCGCCGCAGGGCCAGCCGGCTGAGCCCGGCGAACAGGGCCAGGGCCGCCAGCAAGAACAGCGACCACTCGATCGAGATCCGCACCGACCAGCGCGACCAGCCCGACGAGCTGAAGACCAGGTTCACGACCACGAACAGGCTCCAGAAGACGGCCGAGCGGTTCCCCTCCGCCAGCAGCCAGCGCCAGAGCACCCCCAGGGGCAGCAGCACCGCCACGTAGTGCACCACCCAGCTGCCGGGCGAGACCAGCAGGCCCAGCAGGAAGAAGAGCGAGGCGGCCAGGACCCGATCCCGCGGCGCCCGGCGGGCCGAGCGCCAGGCCGCCAGCAGGGCGACGGTGGTCAGCGACGCCACCAGGATCCCCCAGATCAGCCGCACCCCCGAGAGCGGCAGATCCGGCAGCGTGCGGCCGAGGGCCCCCCAGAGGGACTGGTTGTCGGGCTGGGCCAGTCGGCTGGCGAGTTGCTCCACGACCCCGAAGCCGAGGTAGGCCCGCCAGGCCTCCGTGCCGGCATCGCCCAGCAGCAGCCACGAGCCCCCGTTCAGCAGGAGCAGGAAGAGGGCGGTCCAGCCCACGGTGCGCCAGCGGCGGCGGACCAGGAAGTAGCCCAGGAGCAACCCCGGCACCACCTTGCAGCTGACGGCCAGGGCCTCCAGCAGGCCGGCCGGGGCGGTGCGATCCTTGCCGTCCCAGTAGACCGCCCCGATCCCCAGGTACAGGATCAGGACGTTGGTGTTTCCGTACCGCAGGTCGGCGATCCAGAAGCGCGCCGCCACGTAGACCAGACCGAGGACGAACAGGTGCCGCCGGCTGGCCGGCACATCCCCGCCCTCCAGCAGCTCCCAGCAGGCCTTCAGGGTCCAGATCAGCAGGGCCAGCTTGATCACGAACCACAGCAGGCTCGCCCCGGCGACCGGCAGCCAGAGCAGGGGCCGGAAGAGCAGCGCGAAGGTGGGCGGGTAGCGGTAGGCATTCTCGGTCGCAGTGTAGGGATCCAGCCCCCGCGCCAGGGCGGCGGACGCATCGTAGAGGATGCGGAAGTCGGTGTCGCGCGCCACCAGCCGCTGCATCTCGGCGAACTGGACGGCGAAGAGCCAGACCAGCAGCAGGGCGAAGACCGCGAACAGCGCCCAGGAGCGCCAGCCCACGGGCAGGAGCGTGATCCGCTCCCGGTCCGAGGTCGCCACGGACGGCCACGTCCAGGTCAAAACGGCCGCCAGCAGCAGTCCCAGGCCCAGGGCCGCGCCCAGGTGCACAATGGCGCTCTGCGCCCACCAGCCCTCGGCATGCGGCAGCAGCTGGACGATGACGAGGTCCGAGAACCACCTCTGGGCCACGGCCATCTCCAGCAGGCTGGCCGCCAGCAGCAACAGCCCAGCCAGCAGGGCCGCCGTGCGGCGGATCGCGTCGAGTCGGTCCTGGGTCATCACGGCCTCGGTCATGAGGAATGCTCCGCGAGCGGATCCACGGGTCCGTCACGATGGCGGCGAAGGGGGCGGACGGTCAAGGCCAATCGGATCGCGGGACACCGCCAATCCTCCTGCGCCGCCGGGCCCGGACCGCTCCAGCCCGGACCGCTCCGGACCGCTCCGGCTTGCAACGCCGTGGCGCTTCTCGTATGATCCCCCACGATTTTGAGAGGTTCGGATCCCGAGACATGCGAAGGAAGGGCACCATGGAGTTCAAGGAAATCAAGCTGCCGGCGGGCGATCTCATCGAGTACCGAGACGGCCGGTTGAAGATCGGCGACCATCCCATCGTCGGCGTGCTGCGCGGCGACGGCATCGGCCTGGACATCACGCCCGTCATGCAGAAGGTGGTGGACGCGGCCGTCCAGAAGGCCTACGGCGGGAAGCGCCAGATCGCCTGGTGCCCGCTCTACGCCGGCCTGGAGGGGCTCCACCACTACGGAAGCGAGTTCCCCGACGAGACCGTCGCGGCCATCCGCCACCTGAAGGTCGCCATCAAGGGGCCCTTCACCACGCCCATCGGCGAGGAGACCCACGTCTGCCTGTACTGCGCGCACCAGCAGTACCATCCGGGCAAGTGCGACAAGTGCGGCAAGGAGGACGGGGTCTGCGAGCGCTTCCGCTCCATCAACGTGCGCTTCCGCCAGCACCTGGACCTCTTCGCCTGCGTGCGCCCGGTGCGCTACTTCGACGGCGTGCCGGCCCCCAACAAGTACGCCGACAAGGTGAACTTCATCATCTTCCGCGAGAACACCGAGGACGTGTACGCCGGCTACGACTTCGAGCGCGGCAGCGAGATGGCCCTGGCCATCATCGCCCTGGTGAAGGAGAAGACCGGCCGCCAGATCCGCGAGGACAGCGGGATCGGGGTCAAGCCGATCAGCGTCTTCGGCACCGAGCGCCTGGTGCGCAAGGCGCTGCACTGGGCGGTCTCCCAGAAGCTCCCCTCGGTCACCCTGGTGCACAAGGGCAACATCATGAAGTTCACCGAGGGCTCCTTCGCCAAGTGGGGCTACGAGCTGGCCGCGCGCGAGTTCGGCGACGTCATCGTCACCGAGAAGAAGCTCTGGGACGAGCTGGACGGTAAGCTGCCGGCGGGGAAGATCCTGCTGAAGGACCGCATCGCCGACTCGATCTTCCAGCAGATCCAGACGCGGCCCGACGAGTACAGCGTGCTGGCCCTGCCCAACCTGAACGGCGACTACCTGTCGGACGCCGCCATCGCGCTGGTGGGCGGTCTGGGGCTCGGCCCCGGGGCCAACATGAGCGACGAGGTGGCCCTCTTCGAGGCCACCCACGGCACGGCGCCCAAGTACACGGGGATGGACAAGGTGAACCCCGGCTCCATCATCCTGTCGGCCGAGATGATGTTGAATCACATGGGCTGGAAGGAGGCCGCCCAGTTGATCGTCAAGGGCATGTCCGCGGCCATCCGGGAAGGCCGCGTGACCTACGACCTGGCCCGCCTCATGCAGCGCGAGGGACGCCAGGACGTCGAGGAACTCAGCTGCAGCGGCTTCGGCGAGGCGATCGTCGCCCGGATGTGATCTCCAGCGGAACCTGACCAGCGGGGCGCCCCACGCACGTGGGGCGCCCCTTTGCTCAACCAACGGCCTTCCGCGACCATCCTCACCGCGCCGGCTGGATGTTCTGGTTCACCCGGAAGAAGTTGTCCGGATCGTACGCCTTCTTGATGGCGGCCAGACGCTTGTAGTTGTCGCGATAGGTCGCCATCACGCGGTCCTGCCCCTCCTCCATCATGAAGTTCACGTAGGCCCCGCCCGCCGAGTGCGGGTGCAGGCTGTCGTGGTACGACTTGGTCCAGTCGATGATCTTCCGGTCGTTGGCGGGGTCGGGATCGACGCCCACGATGACCTGGGCCCAGTGGGCATCCCGGTAGGCCCAGGGGGTGTCGCCGTTGCCGACCCGGTGCGCGGCGCCGTTGACCGGATAGAGATGCATCGCCGAGAGCGGCGTGGGAACCTCCGATCCGTGCTTCGCGTGCCGGTCGATCGCCTCGTCGCTCAGCTCCTTGAAGAAGTCGGCCCGCCAGTACCAGCGCAGGCCCGGCGGGTAGAGAGCGTCGAACATGCTCTGCAGCATCGGATGCGGCATGGGGCCCAGGAACTCGAACGCCGGCGGCCCGAAGCCGCGGATCGGCTTGAAGGCCTCCTCGGCCCGGTCTTGCGGCCCGGTGTAGCACCAGACGACGCCGCACATGTTCTTGCCGTGCAGGTGTTCCGGGAAGGGCGGCCCCGGCGGCACGACCATGAAGGCGAAGAAGCCGTTCAGGTCCTCGGGCGCCTCGACGATGAACTCCCGGTACCACTTCAGGACCTCGGCGGCCTTGTCCACGGGCCACAGCGTCGGCCCGGCGTAATCTATCTTCACCGGCTGGCCCTTGAAGACGAACTTCGTGACGATGCCGAAGTTGCCGCCGCCGCCACGCATCGCCCAGAACAGGTCCGCATGCTCGTCGGGGCTCGCCGTCACCACGCTGCCGTCGGCCAGCACCAGGTCCGCCGCCAGCAGGTTGTCGATGGTCAGCCCGTACTTGCGCGTCAGGTAGCCGAGACCGCCTCCCAGCGTGAGTCCTCCGACCCCCGTGGTGGAGATGATCCCCGTCGGCACCGCCAACCCGAACTCGTGTGTCGCCTTGTCGACGGCTCCCCAGGTACATCCGCCGCCCACGCTCACGGTCCGGCTCTGCGGATCCACCTGCACTCCATTGATGCGCGAAAGGTCGATGACCAGCCCGTCATCGCACACCCCGAGCCCGCCGCCGTTATGGCCTCCCCCGCGCACCGCCACCCGTAGCTTGTTCGCCCTGCCGAACTTGACGGCCTCAGCGACGTCCGCCGCATCCGTGCAGTACGCGATCATCAGCGGCCGCCGATCGATCATCGCATTGTAGACCTTCCGCGCCTCGTCGTACCCTGGTTCACCCCTTTGCACGACATCGCCCTTCAGCCTGGGCTTGGATCGCTCCATTCTCGCTTCAGCAGACATAATATCCTCCCATAATTAGCACCCCATGGTGAGTCGATGAAGGTGGATCGGGTCGGGGGAGGTGGCTGCATCACGAGGCTGGCGACGCGAGGGGAACCACCATCGCGCGCCAGGAAGCGCATTCCATGATCCGGCACAGTTGAATACATGGAATCACCAACCACCCCACCACTGCGAACTCAGCATATAGCGGATTAATTGAGTCCGCTATCTCCCTGCCAGCCTGTTCGGGCCCCTGTCCCTACTCAAAACCCCATCCGGTCGTGAACACAGCCCTGCGCCAGGCCCGCGGCCAATTCTAGGTAGGGCCATCTCAATGGAGACGTCTCAATGAAGGCCAGATCATCACGGCGATCATGAATCATGGATCAGAAAGGGCCGAGAAAGCGCCTATTGGGCACTGTGACCCGATGCCGAAGCCAGGCCGGAACCGAATGAACTCGACCAGGCGGCTTCGCGATAGTACCGGCTGTGCCGCCCCCCGATCATCGCCCGCCGCTTGACCAAAGCCCGAGGTCCGCCGCCTCGGCCGTGCACCCATCAGGAGCGTCTTTGCCCAGCCCGAGATGCGTACACGATCCGTGGTAGTAATCGAGGTAGCCCCGCAAGATCCTGCGCGCATGCCTCTCGCTCAAGGGGATCATGTGATCGAGGCATTCACGTTTGAGCGTCCCCACTACCCGTTCGCAATATCCATTCTGCCAAGGCGAGCGCGGGCTGATCACCAGCTGCTCGATCCTCATGTTCTCGATGGCCTGCTGGACCTCGTCCCCGTAGATCCTGTCGCGATCCCGCACCAGGAACCGGGGCGCCGTGTCGAACGGGAAGGCCTGGTAGAGCTGTGTCGTAGTCCAGACGGCGGCCGGCCGGCGGGTGACGTTGAGGTGGACGATCCGCCGCCGACCCAGCGACAAAACGACGAACACGTACAGCGTTCGGAACATGACGGTTGGGACGGTCAGGAAGTCGATCGCCGCGGTCTCACCGAGAGGGTTCGTCAGGAACGTCTTCCAGTCCTGGATCGGCCGTCCGCGGCGCTTGATCATGTAACGGGCGACGGTCACCTCGCTCAGCTCGTATCCCAGCATCAGCAGCTCGCCGTGGATGCGCGGCGCGCCCCAGGTCGGGTTCTCGCGAGAGAAGCGTCGAATCAGTTCGATCAGCTCGAGGGGGATGCGGGGCCGCCCCGGGTCGCGGGGCCGGCTCTTCCGCCGCCACATCCGCCACCACCGGCGGTACCGGGCGATGCCGGTCTCCGGGCGGACCAGTCTCAGCGGACGACGTCAGCCGGACCACAGTCGGCTCAACAGGACCCAGAACAGGCGGTCGAGCGGGTAAGGCCGGTTTCGGGTTGGCGCGCTGCAGGACCAGATATGCTGGTGCAGGGCCAGGTTCTCCAGGGCGAGGGAGCGGCGCGCTCGGAAGCCGGACAACCGGGCGTCGATGATAAGTTTCAGCATAATGGCCGGTTATCGGCCTACTGCCACAACTCCTTGGGAATTGATGCAGATGGGATAATGAGCAGTGACGCCCCTGATGTTCCGGTCCCTTCAGTGGTGAGAAGAGCCCGAATCCAGCAAGTCCATGGAAACCGCGCTCCCGGAACAAGTCAGGCCTGGTGCATACAG
>Ga0315542_1000844_pt1 | contig 19421 bp, 20 predicted proteins | sample SalMarSW160120MG_FD_202541 | JGI IMG/M metagenome (GOLD analysis project Ga0315542, IMG submission 202541) | Salt marsh sediment microbial communities from the Plum Island Ecosystem LTER, Massachusetts, United States - Salt Marsh Sediment SW1601-20 ... | reverse complement strand
TGGACTCGGACGAAGCGAAGTCGATAGTGGCGCGGGTGCCTGTGGGCGGTTGCTGGGTGGCAGTGGCTCAGCCGTGGTCGCGGCAGGCATCGGGACGAGATGATGTCAGTGGCAGGCGACTGAGATTCAGTTCAGCGCGGCCGCGTCGAGGGCAGGGAAGACCTCGGCTTCGGCGCTGCCGTTCAGCGTCAGGTAGGCGTGCACGTAGGAAGCCGCACTCCAGGCCTGATGCGCCTTTCCCATCGGCCGTCCGGTTTGCCCGTGTAGCCATTCGTTGAATTCCCATTCCCCGTAGAGGCCCTGGTGGCACGCTTCGGCGAGGCCGACGAGCTCGCGATGGGCGAGTTCGACTTTCCCGACCGCGGCCAGGTAGCGCACCCACAACCCACCGATGAATGGCCAGATGCCACCGTTGTGGTAGTGATCGGGGAGGTTCAGGAAGTTGACCAGGAAGTAGTCTTTCCAGTCGTCGGCACCGGAGAGAACGGGCGGGTAGAGGGACACGACGGGGAAGGGGCTGTTCTCCACGGCGCCCCCACCGTTCCTCGATGGCCGGTCCGGCCGCCATCCCCTCCAGACAGTCGCCGTGGAAGGGACAGTGCCCGGAGAACGCATCACCTGGCTGGCGAGGCACGCTCATGTGCCCCATCTCGGGGTGCACGAGGCCATGTCCGGGGCATGGGACAATTGGGTCGAGTTCGATATCGAGCCCCGCTCCTCGATCCCCGCGTCTGTTGAGAATCTCGGTACTGCCGGAACGAACTCGTGGGGGCGCACCGACTACGGAGGACCGTGCCCCGACCTCGGCGTTCGCAGCTACTTCTTGACTGTCTATGCGCTCGACGTCGAGCTGCGTCTGGAGCAGGGTGCGACCAAGGCTGAGGTGCTCGCTGCTCTCGAGGGTCACGTTCTGGCCAAAGCGACTCTGGTGGGACGCTACGGGCGCTGATCGTCGCCATGCTGCGAACGTTCACCCCTGAGATGGACTCAGTCGGCTTCGTGGATGCTGCGCATCGACCAGACCAGCGTCCGCATCGTCTTCGGCTGGCGGAGAACGGTCACAACGGCGTCGGCCACGTCTTCAGGACGGAGCATGTCGGCCAAGCCGGGCATGTCGGGGGTTCTGCCTGCACCCATCGCGAATTCGGTGGCGACTCCGCCGGGTGCGATGACGCTCACCCGTATCCCCTTCTCGCGCAGTTCCCGATCGAGTGCGCCCGCCAAACCAACCTGGGCGAACTTGGTGGCAGCGTAGACGGCCTCGTCACCTGCTCCCCGCAAGCCTGCGACTGAGGCGATGATGACGATGTCTCCACCACCCGCCTCGAGCAGGACGGGGACGGCGGCCCGAATGGGCCACACGGTTCCGGCAACGTTGGTGTCCATCATCTCGGCGAGCTTCTCGTCGGTGAGGTCCATGATCCCGCCATAGGCGCCGATTCCTGCGCTGGCCACAATGGCGTCGAGCCGTCCGAACCGGTCGAGGGCGGTGTCGACGAGGCGCTTCGACGCCTGGGGATCCCTCACATCCATCTCGACGGCGCCAGCGGAGTCTGCCCCGAGTTCCGCCACGAGACCTTCGAGTCGCTGCGCACGTCTCGAGGCGATGACGACTCGTGCGCCTTCGGCCACGAGGGCGCGGGCGGCCGCCGCGCCGATGCCCGAGGTCGCGCCAGTGATCGCCACGACCGTTCCCGTGAGATCTTTCATTGCTCCTCCATTCACAGTAAGGCTTCTCGTTCTGGAGACTATCCCAGCTCTGCGAGGCACGCCTCGTCGGAGGTGGTATCGAGAGCCCACGGTGGCAGATCGACGCTGGAGAGAAGCAGGGTTCTGGCGGCTAATGGGGAGGAATAGGTGCCACGTAGAGGTCACGCGGGATGTCATAGCCGGCGCCGTTGAAACCCAGCGTGTAGGCGACAACCTGCGCTCCGGTCAGTACGACAACGTCGAGCACGATGTCAGGGGATTCGCCGATCGACGTGGCCGTGGAGAAAGGGTGGACATCCGGGACTTGGCTAATCGCCGTGAGGCTGCCGCTGTCCGGGTCATACGCTCGGCATCGCAGGCGGCATTGCCCTGCTCATGGGGCTGTTCATCCTCTTCGGAGGGGAGGATCAGTACGTGGCATCGGCGGTGATCTGTCGTGGCGTGTCGGGGATATCTCGAACACCTAGATCCATGGGCTGGGCGGCCGAACACTCCACGGTCGCCAGGCCCTGCCTCACTGAGGAACAAACGGCCGGCCCCCGAAGGGTGGCCGACCCGTTCATATCCGCGGTGGCCCGCCCACTCTTTCAACCAGCCGATCGACTGCGGTCGTCCTCGTAGAGAAGGCACGCAACCTGGTGATCGCCGATCTCGAACAGTGCCGGGTCACGCGCTGGACATGATTCGAACGCCTTCGGACAACGTGGGTGGAAGTTGCACCCTGACGGCGGATCGATTGGGCTAGGTACGTCACCCTCGAGGATGATTCGTGTTCGCCCACGTTCGACGGCCGGGTTCGGAATGGGCACCGCTGAGAGCAGTGCTTCTGTGTATGGGTGCATCGGTTGTTCGTAGAGCCCGACTCGGTCGGCGACCTCGACGATGCGGCCCAGGTACATGACCGCGATCTGATCGCTGAAATGCTGAACAGCAGAGAGGTCGTGGGCGATGAAAAGATAGGTGAGTCCGAGGTCCCGTTGCAGGTCTTCCAGGAGGTTCATCACACCCGCCTGGATCGAGACGTCGAGTGCGGCGATCGGCTCGTCGCACACCACGAAGTCTGGCTCCGTGGCGAGGGCACGTGCGATCCCAACCCGCTGTCGCTGGCCTCCTGAGAACTCGTGGGGATAGCGATTGCGGTAGTCGGGACTCAAACCGACCATCTCCAAGAGCTCACCGACACGGTTGTCGCGCTGGCGCCCCCTCTTGATGAGACCATGGATCGCCAATGGTTCGGCGACGATCTTGCCGATCGACATGCGAGGATCGAGTGATGCGTAGGGGTCCTGGAAGATCATCGCCATACGCTTTCGCATTGCACGCAACTCGCCCGGGGAGAGGGCACTCATCTCGGCGCCGTCGAACCAGACCTCGCCACCGGTCGGATCGATCAGCCGGAGGAGCGCCAAGCCGGTGGTCGTCTTGCCGCATCCGGACTCGCCGACGAGGCCGAGTGTCTCGCCTCGCTGCACCTTGAAACTGACGCCGTCAACGGCTTTGACGTCGTTGACATGGTGGCGGATCACCCCTGTGTCGTATACCGGGAAGTGGACCTGGAGATCCCGGACTTCGAGCAGGAAGTCACTCATGAGCCGGTACCAGTGGGTAGAAGCAAGCTGCCTCGTGATTGGCGCCAAGCGAATCCAAACCCGGAACCTCTCGACTGCAGCGATCGTGATCGGTGTAGCGACAACGCGGGGCGAACGGGCAGCCGGCCGGCATCGCGACCGGGTCAGGTGGCAGACCGGCGATCGTCATGAGCTTGTCGGGGCGTTCGGCTCCCGGCATCGGCAGCGACCCGAGCAGACCCTCGGTGTAGGGGTGGCGCGGAGACGCATAGAGGTCGTCCACCAGCGCCTCCTCCATGAAGCGTCCTCCGTACATGACGTGAACCCTGTCGGCGATGCTGGCGACGACGCCGAGATCGTGAGTGATCCAGATCACGGCCATCCCGATCTTGTCTTGCAGATCGGCCACGAGTTCCGTGATTTGGGCCTGCGTGGTGACGTCGAGAGCGGTGGTTGCCTCGTCAGCGATGAGAACGTCCGGGTTGCACGCGAGCGCCATGGCGATCATCACCCTTTGGCGCATCCCGCCGGAGAGCTGGTGCGGGTACTCGTCATACCGAGCCGCGGGCGAGGGTATTCCGACCAAGTCGAGCAATTCGACAGCGCGGTCGTGGGCGCTATCGGGGTCGAGGTCGAGGTGGAGTGTCATGGGCTCGGTGATCTGGTATCCGACGGTCCGTACCGGGTTGAGAGACGTCATGGGGTCCTGGAAGATCATCGCGAGACCCTTCCCGCGAATGGTTCGGAGCTCCTTCGGGGTCATTGTGAGCAACTCGTTGCCCCGGTAGCGAACCGAACCGGAAACGGCAGCGGGGGGTTGGGCGAGCAGTCCCATGATGGCGAGCACGCCGACGCTCTTCCCTGAGCCCGATTCGCCGACGATGGCCAGTGTCTCACCGGCGTGGAGATCGTACGAGATTCCGTTGACGACTTCGGCGATCCCGCGTTTCGTACCGAAACGGACGGCGAGGTCCCGGATGGTGAGGACCGGCTCGCTCATGCGGACTGTCCCCGCGATTCGATGACGGACTTCTGTTTGGGATCCAGAGCGTCGCGTAGGCCGTCACCAACGAAATTGAAGGCCATAACGGTCACGAGGATGGCGAGACCGGGGAAGACGCCCATCCATGGGTCCTGCTGGAAGTACTCGCGGCCGTCGGCGAGCATCCGACCCCATGCCGGGTTGGGTGGCTGTACCCCGAGCCCGAGAAACGAAAGGGCCGCTTCCGACAGTATTGCGAAGGCGAGTGACAGCGTCGTCTGAACGATGATCGGTGCTGCCACATTGGGCAGGATGTGCCGGAAGAGAATGCGCCGGTTCGTGGCGCCCAGAGAACGGGCTGCCCTGACATACACCTCCTCCGAGACCACCAGCACGCTGCCTCTCGTGATCCTCGCGAAGATTGGCGTGTAGACGATCCCGATGGCGATCATCGCGTTGGTGATGTTGGGACCGAGCACAGCCAGGATGGCGATCGCCAGGAGAATCGCTGGGAACGAGAACAGAATGTCCATCAGCCGCATGAGGGTCGAGTCGACGCCGCCCCGGTAGTACCCGGCGATAAGGCCGATCGGGACTCCGACGACGAGGGCGAACCCGACGGCGATGAACCCCACCTGGAGAGACACCCTCGCAGCAACGAGAACACGGCTGAAGGTGTCGCGGCCTAGATTGTCGGTTCCGAACCAATGCAGCGCGGTGGGGCCGCTCAGACGGTTGGGGATGTCGATGTCGTTCACTCCGTAAGGGGCGATCGCCTTGCCGAAGATGCCGACGAAGATGAGAAGCCCCAGTACGACCAGACCGACGACCGCGAGCTTGTTCGAGAGCAGCGCCCGAAGGATCTCACGACCCTGAGAAGCGGGCTTGGTTGCCAGACGGTCGGTATCCGAGGTCATGAGACACGCACCCGCGGGTCGAGACGGGCATAGATGACATCGACAATGAGGTTGATCGTCAAGAACATGAATGCGATGTAGAGGACCGCCCCCTGGAGCACCGTGTAGTCGCGATCCTTCACCGCGAGCAGGGCGAGTCGACCCAGCCCCGGCCAGGCGAAGACGAACTCGGTCACGACCACGCCGCCTAGGAGGAAACCGAGCTGGAGTCCCACGACGGTCACGATCGGAATCCAGGCGTTGGGGAGAACGTGTGCGCGGACGATCTGCCACTCAGAGAGGCCCTTGGCTCGGGCAGTGCGAACGTAGTCCTGGTTGAGTGCCTCCAACACCGACGATCGGACGAAGCGGGTGATGATCGAGCCGGAAATGAGACCGACGGTGAGCGCAGGCAGCAACAGATGGCGCAGCCATTCCACTGGGCTCTCCAGGAACGACACATAGCCGGACGACGGCAACCAGCCAAGGGTGAGGGCAAACAGGAGGATGTACATGACGCCCGCCCAAAAGTCCGGCATCGAAACCCCAACCTGGCTGGCGGCAGTCACCGCATAGTCGAGGGGGCTGCCCGACCGTATGGCGGAGATGATGCCTGCCGGTAGGGCGACCACGAGGGCTATGAACAGCGCTGCAAGCGCCAGCGTCACCGTCGCGGGGAGCCGTTGAACAATGAGCGTGGTGACCGGCTGGCCGTTACGGAAGCTGACGCCGAGATCGCCCGTCAGGGCGTGGCTGAGCCACGAGAAATACTGCTCGATGAGAGGCTTGTCGAGCCCGACCCGGTGGCGCAGCGTGTCGTAGAGCTCCTGATCGAACCGGGTTCCGAGCGCGACCCGCACGGGATCACCCGGCACGAGGTGGATCAAGGCGAACACGACAATGCTGACGCCCAGCAGTGCAAGGAGCATCTGCAGGATGCGTCGCGCCAGGAATCCGGTCATTCTCCCTCCCGGAGAACATCGGTGGGGCCCGATTCCGGGTCCCACCGATGCATTCGCCTACTGGTTGAGCGAGGTCTCGACAAAGCGAACGGCCTTGTCGCCTCTCGTCATGTACCCGACGACCTCATCGCGCCAGGCGTTGATGTTGTCAGGGTTGTACAGGTAGGTGTATGACGCTTCGTCGACGATGATCTTCGCCGCCTGGTCATACAACGCCTTGCGGGCCGCCTGGTCGGTTTCAATCCTCGCCTGATCCAGTAGGGAATCGACCTCCGCGTTGGAGTACCCCTGGAAGTTGAAGTTGCCGTCCGTGTGGTGCTGGGCGTAGTAGAAGTCGTCCGGATCGATGTTGCCGACCCAGCTCAGCATGAAGGCGTCGAAATCGCCGTTCGCCTCACGATCGAGCCAGGTGTTGAAATCGACATCCGAGATCGTGACGGTTACACCGATCGCAGCCAGTTCGGCAGCGATGACCTGGGCCTGTGTCACCGTTTCTGGGAAGTCGCTCGTCACCATGAACTCGATGCTGAGATCAGACACACCGGCTGCATCGAGCAACGACTGTGCCGTTGCCGTGTCAGCAGTTGCGAAAGGCGCATAGTCGAAGTACCAGGCCTTGTTCGAAGCCGGGATGGCCGTCTCGTTCGGGGTCGCGGCGCCGAACTGGGCTGCTTCCGCGATTTCGGGACGGTTGATCGCATTCGCCAGCGCCTGACGCACACGGACATCATCGAATGGTTGCCGGTTCTCGTTCAGAGCGAAGTAGTGGTAGTCGCCGCCCGGAACCCTGCCGACCGTGATGCCGTCAGCGGCCGACAAGGAGTCGACGTTCTGCGGTGGTACCGAATCGATCCACTGCACTTCGCCTGTCTGAAGCGCAGTCAGTTTGGTTCCGGCGTCCGGGATCTGGACGAAGCGGATACCGTCGAGCTTGGGAAGCCCTTCGTCGGCCCGCCAGTAGTCCGGGTTCTTCTCGAGCACGATGCCCTGATCAGGGGACTGCGAAACGAAACGGAACGGACCGGTTCCGACCGGATTCGTCGCGATCGAACCATCGTCCACGATCTCCTTCGGGATGATCGCCATGCCCTTGAATCCCCCGATCGACACGAGCAGGTTGGGGCTTGGCTGGGTCAGGGTGATCACAACGGTTGAGTCGTCCGGCGCGGTGATGGTATCGACCGCAGCGAAGCGCCAGCCGTTGAGGCCCTCATTGATGACCCGGTTGAAGCTGTACACCACATCGTCTGCAACGAGGTCTCGACCGTTCTGGAATTTCACCCCTTGCCGGAGGTGGAAGGTCCAGGTCAGGTTGTCGTCGCTGATGTCCCAGCTCTCTGCCAAGGCCGGCTCCATGGAGAGATCCGCCGCCGGCTGAACCAGGGTGTCGTACACGTTCTCGAGCACCTGGAAGCTGGCATAGGAACTGGTCATGTGGGGATCGAGCGTGTCAGGCTCGGCGCCTTGGGCCGCAACGAGAACGATGTCCCCTGTGCTGCCCGAGGCGGTTGTTGTGGTTGCTCCACTCGTGGTTTCGGTCGCCGGCGCGGTCGTTGTGGTCGCGGCCGCTGTCGTTGTCGTGATATCGACGCTTCCACCCGTGCCGCACGCACCCGCCATGAGAGCAAGCGCGAGCAGCAGGATCAGGACCCTCCATTGGGTTCCTCGTTGTCTCATCCTCTCCTCCTTCTTTCCTTCTCCTTCTTGTTCTCCCTGTCGGCTAGAAACTTGGTGGTGTCACTACCCCGACGACAGACGCGGCGGTCTCGGTGGGATTGCTCCACCAGTGAACGTGTCTCGAGTCGTACGTGATGGCGTCGCCCTCCTCCAGGGTGAACAGTTCACCTGCGACGGTCACGTGCAGCTGAGTGCCGGTGAGCAGAAGCACACACTCCTCACCCTCATGTTGAAAGGGTGCCTCCTCGTTGGTGAAGCCAGGCGGGATGGAGGTCCTCAGCACCTCGAGCCGTCCTTGTAGATTCGGCGTGAGCAGCTGCCACGTCAGACCGTTCTCCCCAAGTCGTAGAAGCTTTCGCTGGTCACGGCGGACCACCTCTGCAGCCGTGTGCTGCTGCTCGGATTGAGGGGATAACAAGTCTCCAACACGCAGTCCAAGCGCCTGGCTTATGCGATACAAAGAACGAAACGACGGGTTGCCCTGACCGTTTTCGATCTCGCTGATGAGTCCGCTGCTGACTCCTGCGGCCGATGCCAGTTCCTTGACCGTGAATCGGCCCCGTCGAGCTTCTCTGAGGCGCTGGCCGAGGTCGGCCACCTGGGCTTGCACCATCTCGTGGGGGTGCTCGATGACCACAGGCTGCCTTCCCGTTTCGGTTTAGTGAACCGAAGTTCACTTTAGTGATCGCGATTCGGTCGTGTCCATGAGCTCATGAGCGTCGAGATCAAGGCCGGTGCGCTAGCGTGCGCGCGGTGACATACACGATCCTCGCGAAGGACGCGACCACCGGCGACGTGGGTGTCGCTGTTGCTTCGCGCTATCTCGCTGTAGGGGCAAGCGTGTCATGGGCGCGGCCGGGGGTCGGTGCGGTGGCTACGCAAGCTCTCACGCAGCCCTCCTACGGGCCCCTCGTACTGGACCTACTGGCAGCAGGGACCCCGGTGGGGTCGGCGCTCGAGGCGGCGCTCGCAGAGGATCCGCAGCGAGACCTGCGCCAGGTGGGAGCGATCGATCGAGACGGTGCGACAGCGGCGCACACGGGGACGGGATGTATTCCTCACTCAGAGCAGATCTGCGGAGACGGGCTGCTTGTGATGGGCAATCTGCTGGAGCGCCAAGGGACGGCCGCAGCCATGGCGACAGCCTATCGTGCCGGCGCCGGGTCGTTCACGACACGGCTGGTGGAGGCGCTGACCGCAGGGCAAGAACACGGTGGGGATCTCCGGGGACGCCAGTCTGCGGCGCTTCTGGTGGTATCCGATCGCGGTGCCGGCGCCGGGACGGATCTGCGTGTCGACGATCACACCGACCCACTGGCCGAGCTTGCCAGGCTGCTCGGGCTGCACAACGCCTACCGGAGACTTGGGACCGGACTCAACCGGCTGTTCGAAGGAGATCTGGTGTCGGCAGCTTCGGAGATCGCCGAAGCCCGGCGAGCCGGGTGGAACCCTCAAGTCGAGTTCTGGCACAGGATTGCCTCAGGGCTTCCTGTCTCCGACCTCGGGCCCGACTGGGAGGAACTCGAACGCCGTCTGCGCAAGTCGGGGCGTTTGGCGGCGGATCGATGAGGCTCGAAGTGTCGTGATCCGGCGGGGGTAGAAGGCCGGCCTCAGCGTCTTGGATCCGTTCGCGTCTTACGCGAAGCCGAACACTGGAGGAAAGACGATCGCGACCACCGCCGCCCAGGCGGCGAACACCGGCAGATAGCCGGTCTGCCAGCGTTCGAGATCGGCGAATGGCCGCCGCCCCCGAAGAAAGCCCAACGACAACCACGCCGACCACCCCAAGTTCACGAGTAGCACCAGATTCAGTCCCAGGCCGGCGGTTCGGTTGGCGGTGAAGCCCATGTTGGTGATTCGAGAGAGGATCGCAGCGAGTGCAAGCACGTCGACGAAGAGCGCGCTGACAATCAGCACGAACTGGATCACATCCGTCAAACCAGCCTTCGAGAGCGGATCGTGCGCCGAGATCGAGTAGAGCAGCAGTCCGAGCACCACCACGAGGAGGGCATCGAACAGGATGAGCACCTCCCTGTTCTGATCAATGCCGTGCCCCGTCCACACCATCGCAGCTATCGATGCGATGAACATGGCAGCAAACAGGGGAGTGAACACGTTGGTCAGCACGGGCGCCATGTTCTCGATCACGCCCTGTTTCGCCTCGACCAGCCAGGCTGCGACCAGGATCGCCCCGGCCGCGCCACACGGCAGCGCCCAGTTGGACAGGAGCGTGTCGGCCGAAATCCCGATCGCCCAGAACACGCCTTGGGTCAGTCCGACGAGCACACCACCCCCGAGGGCGATGAGAACGTAATAGATGAACCACTCACCCGTGAAGCGAACGAAGTCCATCCGTCCTGATCGCCACTTGCCTCCCACGTACACGAACCCGACGGTGAACCACAGGAGCACCAGAAGATGGGTGCCGGTCAGAATCTCCGTCGAACCGAACCGGACATACGGGTAGACGTTGGCGAAGACGGCGCTCGCGACGAACACGATGACCGGCACGACGAGCCGCCTTGGCGTCACGTGCCGCTTCCAGACGAAGTAGCCGGCAAGCCAGACCAGGACGATCAGGGCTGCGTTGCGAAGATAGAAGCTCCACATCACATCGAGATTCCCGGAGGTGACGAGACGGGGGATCTGCACGGCGATGGCCGCCGCCACCGCACATGCGAGCATCACCGGGAGGTCACTCGACGTCGCCTCATCGGGGCCCGTGATGAGTTGCTTCCAGAGGCGCTCGGAGTGTTCGCGGGCAAACTCACTCGTGAGTGCATCGACAGCCCCGAGCCGCTTCACGGCGACCAGAAACGCCTCGTCGTCATGCAGACCGGCCGAGGTGAGTGTCTCTACCTGGTCCCGGAGGTGGACTTCCAGTTCGTCGGCGTCGGATTCGGTGATCGAGGCCCGGGAAAGCAGGTGACTCCGCCATTCCGAAATGCGGGTTTCGATGTCCATCATGCGCCCGCCGCTGCGATCGCACGCATCTCACTCCACGTGCCTTGCATGACTGCGTTGACGAGACGCCACTGCCTGCGATGATCGGCCAGCGCCGTTCGGCCCCTGTCGGTCAGCGAGTAGTAGCGGCGGCGTCGGCCCTCCGGAACACGCCACACTGCATTCACCAGACCCAGCCTGACGAGACGGTGCAGAAGCGGATACAGCATCCCGTCGGTCCACTCCATCTCACCGTCGGAGAGCAGACGCACTCGCTTGAGAATCGCGTAGCCGTAGCTCTCGCCTTCGGACAGGATCGCCAACACGATCGGCGTCGAGGAAGCGGCAACCAGATCCTTCGCTATCCGCACGAACCCTCCTCTATACCTCAGACCATTATACATAGCAGCACAAGGTGTCTGTCGCTCGGTTCGTACTTCTTGTCCTTCTTGTCAATCGTGATCCCGCTCAGCGGGGCTGAGATTGACAAGAACGGGAGATCGACCTCCTGTCAACCTTCCCGATCCAGCAGGATCAGTCGTGCCCCTCTGCTGTAGGTGAAGTAGGAGCGAGCCCACTCGAAGAGGACGATGGCTCGGTTCCGGAAGCCGATCAAGAAGAAGATATGGATCGTCAGCCACGCGGCCCAGGCGGGAAAGCCACTCAGGCGTAGCCCACGGATCTGTGCAATAGCGGACCGTCGGCCCAGTGTCGCCATCGATCCTCGATCGAAGTAGTGAAACGCCCGGCGACCTCGACCGTTGATCGAGGCGTCGATCATCGCAGCTGCGTGCCTCCCCATTTGGATTGCTGCGGGGGCAACCCCCGGCACACCTTCGAGGGCGGCGAGATCCCCGACGACGAACACCTCCGGATGTCCCGGAACCGTCAGATCCGATTCGACGATCACCCGGCCGCCCCGATCTAGTGGTGCACCGAGCAGCGTGCCCAACGGTGAGGCTTTGACACCTGCGGCCCACAGGACCGTTCTCGCGCCGACGCGGACGCCTCCCACAGTGACACCTTTTCCATCGATCTCTGTCACGAAGGATCCGGTCGAGACCTCCACGCCAAGCCGTTCCAGCTGCCGCTGGGCCTTCCTGGAGAGACCGGCCGGATACGTCGACAGGATGCGGTCGGACCCCTCAACGAGCAGGATACGAGCGTCGTGGGTGTTGGAGCGTCGGAACTCGTCGACGAGTGTGTGACGAGCGAGCTCTGCGAGGGCGCCGGCGAGTTCGGCGCCCGTTGGACCCCCACCGATGATCACCACACGAGGCCGAGCCGAGTCCACGATCTGAATCTACCGTTCCGACCCTCAGCCCTTGCCACCAGGGAGACTCCTCACGCGATGTGGGACACGACCCTGGTTTCGTGTCCCACATCGCGGGCGGCTGTTCCCCGGTTGATGTCTCGCCCACACATGTATTGGTCTCGAGGGCCGAATCGGTTCCCGATTGTGTGCGAAATGGTCGTGGGGCCGATTCTCCGTCTTCTTAGTCCCGGGTGCGCGTCGCGTCGGGCGCGCACCAATCGGTACACTGCGCGCCCCTCATGAGGAGAACAGTTGCGACGTCGGATTCTGCTCGCCTTGGGCGTGCTCGCCGTGGTGTTCGTGCTTATCCAGCTGGTTCCGTATGGCAGGAATCACACCAACCCTGCCGTCGTAGCGGAGCCTGCGTGGAACTCACCCTAAACCAGGGCTCTCGCGGTGCGTGCGTGTTTCGACTGCCACAGCGACGAGACCGTGTGGCACTGGTACTCCAATATCGCACCGTTCTCATGGCTGATCCAGCACGATGTCGATGAAGGACGACGCAGGCTGAACTTTTCCGACTGGACGGCGACTCGAAGGATCCGTGACGTGGCCGAAGCAATTCGCAGAGGCGACATGCCACCGCTCCAGTACCGATTGCTCCATCCCGAGGCGCGGCTCAGCGACGCCGAGAAAACCGCCCTCGAAAGCGGGCTCACCACGACGCTTCAGGGCGGTTGACCGTCCTGTCGCGGCCGGGTGTTTCCACATTTTCCGGTGGCTCTCTGGGTGGGATAGCATTGGACGGTTCAACGCAGAAAGGAACGGTCATGGCACAAACCGTGCAGATCGAAGAACCACGCGTTTCTCGGTGGCTCTTCGGTTCTACGACCACCGCTTGGTTCTGGCTCATCGTCCGACTCTGGCTCGGGTGGGAGTGGTTCCAGTCGGGGTGGGGCAAGGTGTTCGGAGGCAACATCGTCCCGGGGAAGGGTTTCGCTCTTACCGGTGACGCGAACATCGGATGGATCCGGTCCGGGACCGTCCTCCAGGACGGCAAGGAAGTGGCCGTCGCTGTGGGTCAGAACATCGCGGGGTTCGCCGAAGGTGCGATCAAGAACGCCGCAGGTCCACACCCATCGGTTGCGTACGGCTGGTACGTCGACTTCCTCCACTGGGTGGCGTCATCGGGCCACACCTTCCTCGGCTACATCATTCCCCTTGGGGAGTTCCTTGTCGGTGTGGCACTCATCCTCGGTGCATTCACGGGCGTCGCTGCCCTGTTCGGAGCGACACTCAACTTCTCCTATGCGTTTGCGGGAAGCGCCGGCGTCAACCCGGCGATGATCCTCGTTTCGGGACTCGTTTTCCTGGCATGGCGCAACGCAGGATGGATCGGGCTGGACCGTTTCTTGCTTCCGAAGCTCGGAGTTCCCTGGCGCGCCGAACCGAAAACCTGACCGAACGCCGCGCCTTAGTCACGGCGGAGGAGCGAGCGGAAGGCGAAATGCAATGGCGCCACCCGGGCCGGGTTCGATCCAGGTGGCGCCTCCGTGCGCTTGCACGATTCCTCTGGCGATCGCCAAGCCGAGCCCGGCGCCGCCGGTGTCTCGGGCCCTGGCCCGATCGCCGCGGGTGAAGCTCTCGAACACGTCGATGTCCAAAGGGAAGCCGGGGCCCTCGTCGTTGACCGTGACGGTGACTGCCGAGGGGTCACCGTCGACGCGAACAGTGACGGTCGTGTCGTCAGGCGAGTGTCTGATTGCGTTGTCGATCAGATTCCTGAACACGCGGGCCAGCTCCAGTTCCCCTCCGAACACACGCACGTGTGTCTTCGCGTCGAGGTTCAGCGTGACATGGCGGTATCTGGCGAGCGGTGTCATCGCCTCGATCGTCGCGTCGGCGAGATCGGTCAGGTCGACAGGCTCCATGTGGAGATCCAGCTGGTCGGCCTCGATCTTCGACAGCAAGAACAGGTCTTCGACGAGGCCGCTCAGGATGGTCAGATCGCTCGCAACCGAAGCGAGATAGCGATCGGGTTCGGGCGCGACGCCATCCTGGAGGGCTTCGATGGCGGCCGTGGCCGATGTGAGTGGGGTGCGTAGATCGTGTCCGATTGCTGCGATGAACGTCCTGCGGGACGTTTCAATGCTGCGCCGTTCTGACTCTGCTGCATCGAGACGCTCGACCATCGAGTCGATCGCACGAGCCACGGCTCCGACCTCATCGGGGCGCTCCAACCCGGTGCGTACGGACAGGTCGCCGCCGGCAACCTTGTCCGCGGTGGCTCCCAGCGTGTGAAGATCCCGGCCGAGTCGATCAGCCGCCGCGCCGGCGAGGACGGCTCCGAGAACCACTCCAAAACCGAGGACGATGAGTGTCAGCTGCAGGTCGTGTCCCGACAAGAACATCAGACGACCGGCAGCGACAACGGCTGCGGCGACAACCAACAGCGCGCCCACGGCAACGACGAACATGGTTGTGGAGAGGGAACGGGCACGCGCGACGATGCCCCGAAGCACGAGTCCGACCACGCCTGTCACCACGGCGATGGCGAAGAAGAGCACCGCGAACACGAGTCTGTCGTGCGGTCCCGGCCTCATCCAGATTTCGACGACCCCGTATGCAACGATGGCGGCTCCCAGGAGTAGGCCGGCGAATCTCATGGCTCGAACCGGTAGCCGACGCCCCACACCGTCACGATCCATCGGGGGGACGACGGATCGGCTTCCAGTTTCGTTCTGAGGCGACCCACATGAACGGTGACCGTCGCAGGGTCCTGCCAGTCGGCCGATGACTCCCACACTTGTTGCAGCAGCTGGCCCCGGGAGAACACCTGTCGGTCGTGTGAGGCCAGGAACTCCAACAGGTCGAACTCCTTTGGCGTCAACTCGACGACGCGGCCGTCGACGCGGACTTCCCGAGATCGGCGATCAATCACGAGGTCATCGAATGACAGGGTCTCATTGACGGGAACGGGGCGGCTTCGACGGAGCACTGACCGAACGCGGGCTGCGAGTTCCCGAGGAGAGAACGGCTTGACCACGTAGTCGTCGGCGCCGAGCTCAAGTCCAACGACCCGGTCGGCTTCATCTCCTCTGGCGGTCAGAAGGATCACCGGGATTGTCGATGTGCGGCGAACCTCCTGGAGAACGGAGAAACCATCCCGATGGGGGAGCATGACATCGAGCACGAGCAGATCGGGCGGGCGATTGGTGAGAGCCGTGAGTGCCGCTACTCCGTCCTGCGCAGTCTCGACAGCGAAACCCTCGCGTTCGAGGTACTCCGTCACTACTTCTCGCACCATCGGCTCGTCGTCGACGACCAGTACTCGATCCATGTGCGCATCGTACGAGGACGAAAGAGGCTGCGAAAGCCGGGAGGCGTGGGTTTCGTGAATGTTCACTACTCCGTTGCTCTGATGAGAGATCCACCTGACATCGTGATGGAAGACCGGATGTTCCGGTGAAAGGAGACAATCATGCGCCGTATTGCCGTTGTGGGTCTCGTCCTTGCGATGCTCTTCGCTATGGCGGTTCCTGCGTTTGCGCTGCCCGGCAAGTTCAGCTTCCAGCCCGGTATCTACGCCGACGGACAGGCATACAACTCGCGGAAGGTCGCCGACCTTCCCGCACCCAACGATCACAATCTCCAGTCGTTCGACACCCTCGTCAAGATCACCAACGGAGTCGAGGACCAGCTCGCGGTGGCCGAAGCCGGTCCCGGCAATCCGGCCTACAACGGCGGTCGGTGGTACGAGGTGACGGCTGCGTGGAATGACGGGGCCGAGGCAACCCTCATCACCTCCTACGCCCAGCTGATGAAGGAGGTTGCGGCCGGCAACCTGACGGTCGATGACAGCAACCCAAGCTTCCTGGAGTGTCCGCTGGTACCAGTGAAGTAGCGAACAATCCTTCCCTCCAGGAAGACACACGGGGCGCCCCTCCATGGGGTGCCCCGTCAGCGTTCGACCAGGCCAAACACGTTTCCGTCGAGATCCTCGAGGGAGGCAAGAATGTCGCCCATAGCCTTGAGTGTGGGTGGGTAGCGAACTGTCGCGCCCGCATCGACGAACCTCTCGAACGCTGCGTCCAAATCCGGGACAGCGAACCACGGCGTGACTCCCGCGACCCCGGACGGTGTTGAGTGGTCGTCCACCTGGTCGAAACCCAGGTAGAGATTGTCGAGACGGAAGCCCAGATGGGCATCGCCATGAGGAATCGCCGGCGGAAGATCCAATCCGACTCGATAGAAGTCTGCGAGCTCCCGCATTCGTGGCGTGAAGAAGATCATCGTGTCGCAGGCAACCATGGGGTGAGCGTACAGGGACCCGGCGAGTCGATGTCGTGCAGTCCGATCTCGTGGCGTGTGAGCCCGACAGACTGTCCCACGGACTGGGGTTCGCAGTCACGGAGGACTGAGAACCGACGACTGAGGACTGGAGGGCGGAGCCCGGTACCATCGTCTCCATGTACGAGGCATCGCTTGCTGAAGGGTTCTTGTTCACCGACCTGTACCAACTCACGATGGCCCAGGTCTACTTCCGCCTCGGGGTGCACGAGCAACCCGCCGAGTTCGACTACTACTTCCGCTCCTACCCCGACTATGGCAAACATCAAGCCGGCTACGCGGTCGGAGCCGGCCTCGACTGGCTGCTGGATTGGATGGAGACGACGCACGTGACCGACACAGACATCGAGCAACTCGGCACGCTGCGCAGCGCTTCGGGGGACCCGATGTTCGCCCCGGACTTCCTCCAGTGGCTCCGTCAAAACGGCGACTTCTCAGCGATCGACATGACGGCGATTCCAGAAGGCCGGATCGTGCACCCGAATGTCCCGTTGGCCGTGGTCGTCGGACCGCTCCTCATCGCGCAGATCCTCGAGACGTCCCTGCTCAACCATCTCAACTATCCGACGCTGATCGCCACGAAGGCTTCCCGGGTTCATGAAGCAGCGCTCGGCCGGCCGATCCTGGAGTTCGGCATGCGCAGAGGTCCCGAGCGAGGCACCAACGCAGGGACTCGGGCAGCGCTCGTGGGGGGTGCCCACTTCAGCTCGAATGTTGGGACGTCACTCGGTGTTGGTGTCCCTTCGAAAGGGACGCATGCCCACTCGTTGATCCAGCTCTTCCTTGCAAAGGGGGAGACGGAACTCGACGCGTTTCGAGCCTACGCCGACGTGTTTCCCGATGACTGCCTGCTGCTCGTCGACACCATCGACACGATCGAGAGCGGCGTTCCCAACGCAATCACCGTGTTCGAAGAGCTGCGTCGGTCGGGGCACGAGCCGGTCGGCATCCGACTCGATTCCGGAGACCTGGCCTATCTCGCTATTCAGGCGGCTCGAATGCTCGACGACGCGGGCTTCGCCGAAACATCGATCGTGCTCTCGTCAAACCTCGATGAGCTGGCCATTTGGCAGATCGTGTCCCAGATCAGGTCCGAGGCGCCCAGCTATCGGGTGGATCCCGACCATCTGATCGGTCGCTTGGTGTACGGGGTAGGAACCCGTCTGATCACTTCGCAGGGTGATGCGTCTCTCGATGGTGTCTACAAGCTGGTCGCGATCGAGGAGGCATCCGGGTGGAATCCTGCGATCAAAGTGTCGGAGTCTCAGGCGAAGATCCCGAATCCAGGCAGAAAACAGGTGTGGCGCGTCTACGACGCCAGAGGCACAGCAACTGCAGACGTTCTCGGCAGGGCGGACGAGTCGATTGAGCCTGGGAAGCCGATCACGCTGCACCATCCGGTGATCCCCACGTCGATGCGCCGTCTGCCCGAGGGGGCGGTGTCAGAGATCGAGACGCTTCCTGTTGCGGTGATGAAAGAGGGCAGGCGTGTCGAACCGTCACCTCCCATCGATGAGTTGCGGCGGCGGAGAATCGCTGATCTGGAGCGGCTGGACCCGGGTGTCCGGCGGCTCATCAATCCGCATGTGTACCACGTGTCCCTCACCGACAACCTGTGGGAGATGAAGGTGGAAATGGTGCGCAAGCTGATGGGGGAGTGAGCTTCAGCCCTGCATGGCGCGCCAGATTTTCTCCGACGTGAATGGAGGATCTGCCAAGCGAACACCGACTGCGTCATAGATGGCATTCGCCAGAGTTGGGATGGGGGCATTGATGCCGATTTCTGCGATCGATTTCGCACCCATCGGGCCCGTCTCCTCGTACGTGTCGACCAGAACGACATCGAGAGGAGGCATATCGGTTGCCGCAGGAATCTTGTACCGACCCAAATCGGGGTTGCGCATCCGCCCGTACTTGTCGAACCGCATCTCTTCCATGAGCGCGTAGCCGATGCCATTGGCCAGCGCACCCTCAGCCTGGCCTTCCGCGAGCCGAGGATTCACGGCGGTCCCGCAATCGAACACGCCGACGTAATTGACGATCTTCAACTGGCCCGTCTCCGTGTCGATGGCGACCTCGGCGAACGACGCCAGGAACGGCGGGGGAGAGACATCGCCGACGAAGGACGCCGTTGCACCGATCTGGAACTGATCGACGCCGTAGAGCGATCGCAGGGCGACATCGGCAAGAGTGACACTCCGACCATCTTGCGCAACGACCTTGCCGGCATCGAGATGGAGGTCGCCGGCATCGGTCCGAAGCATTGCCGCAGCGACTCCCAGGATCTGAACCTTGACGTCTTCGGCCGCTCTCAGCACTGCGGAGCCCGACACGTAGGTCGTCGACGACGCGTAAGCGCCCACATCGAACGGAGTGACGTCTGTGTCGGAGGAGAGGACGATGATCTCGTCGAGGGCGACGCCCAGCGCCTCGGCCGCGATCTGCCCAAGGACCGTATCGGAACCCGTGCCGATGTCTGTCGCTCCGACGAGGAGGTTGAACGAACCGTCATCGTTCATCTTGATGGTGGCCGCAGCCATGTCTATCGCGGGGATGCCGGAGCCCTGCATGTGAATGGACATGCCGACGCCATGCACCCATGGGCCGTTCTTGAGTCGGCGCCCACGTTTCTCGGCCCACCCGATTTTCGTTGCGCCAATGTCGATGCACTGATCCAGGCCGCAACTTCCGATCGTCTGTGGGACGCCCTTGCGCCCTTCCCCCAGTTCTTCGAAGATCGGGCTGGTCTCACCGGTTCGGATGTGATTGCGACGTCGCAACTCGAGCGCGTCAACGCCGAGCTTCTCGGCAAGGATGTCCATCGCGACTTCCAACGCGAACACTCCCTGGGTGCCGCCATACCCCCGATAGGCCCCGCCGACAGGCAGATTCGTATAGATGCCCTTGGCGGTGAAACGAACGTTCGGAGCCTTGTTGTACATCGGGAGCGTCTTCGAGCCGGCGTTTGAGACCACCGTGAGGTTGTGTGCCCCGTATGCCCCGGTGTTTTCGAGCGCATCCATGTCCACCGCCTGGATCGTTCCGTCGGCATCAGTGCCGAGGCGAACCTTCACGCGC
>Ga0315542_1000843_pt1 | contig 19428 bp, 24 predicted proteins | sample SalMarSW160120MG_FD_202541 | JGI IMG/M metagenome (GOLD analysis project Ga0315542, IMG submission 202541) | Salt marsh sediment microbial communities from the Plum Island Ecosystem LTER, Massachusetts, United States - Salt Marsh Sediment SW1601-20 ... | reverse complement strand
TGCAATCAGAACAGATGCATCTGTCGTTGATGTGAAGTCAGCAATTTTAGAACTAATAGGAAGATGAAAAAATGCCAAGGAGCTCAGAAGGAGAAAGACGTAGAAAAGATCCTTATTACAAAGCCGCCAAGAAGGCAGGATATCGGAGTAGGTCAGCCTTCAAAATCAGACAGATGGCCAAGAATCATAAACTTCTACATGGAGTCGATATTGTACTTGAGTTATGTAGTGCTCCTGGCGGTTGGACCCAGATTCTACACGAGCTTAATAGTAGCTTGAAGATAGTAGCAATAGACCTTGATGCCATGCCTCCTGTTCAAGGAGCTCATTTCATTCAAGGTAGTATACTTGATGATGATGTTATTGCACAAGCTCAGAAGCTAATTGGAAGCCCATTCGATCTAGTACTCTCAGATTGTTCTCCTAAGGTATCAGGACAATGGGAACTAGATGTAGCTAGACAGCTTGAACTTGCAGGAAGAACATTTGATATTGCACACAATGTTCTTGGGCCAAATGGGAAAGCTCTGGCCAAAGTATTCCAAGGACCAGGATTTCAAGAATTCCTGCAGGAAACACGAAAACGATTCAACTCTGCAAAACTCATCAAACCAGCGGCATCACGTAAAACTAGTGCAGAAATTTATCTACTAGCTATTGGGCCGCGCAGAAAAGCGTAAAGTGAGCAGGCTCTTCGAGATAGAAGTAATCCCTCAGCTAGGGATTATCTCAAATCTCAATGAAGTTATTGAAGAGTCTATTCCAGATGCAATCCGAAATATCAGGAATGGATGATAGTGAAACTATCAAAATTCCATCTATTTCAGCGAATGTCTGAACCCATCCATTCTTCTAATTCATTACAATCAGCTGGTGAATCGGGCTGTCTAATACCACATTTACCTATTCGTAAACAATGGAAACATGGACATCCGTTCATGTCTGTTAGACCACTGGGCTCACTGTCATCAGTGATTACTTGCTTTATCATGTATTTGTCTTCTTGTTCTTGTGTCTGCATTATCCGTCCCTCTGACATCAGAGCCGTTAGTGCTAACGTGATCTGTTTTTTATCGATACCAAGTTTCTCAACCAGTTCATTGATGCCTAGACCTTCCTTTTTAGCGGATTTAAGTTCGCTCAGAATCCGGTCGAGTGCATCGTTCATTGAAATGACCTTTGATAAGACACATGGTAACGTTGAACGAACTGCACGGATAGATATTAAATAATCGGAAGGGGCTAATCATTTACGGCAGGTGTCGTATAAGAATTAGCATTCATGTACACAAGTGTTCATCCTTTTTTGTACAGGTAAAGCATCTGACCAACTAGTTTTTGTGGATTATATCCACGATTTGGTTTGATTGCGACATAGGGATATTTCACAGGTCCAAACACATCGATGATTGTACCCACCTCTTGTGCATTCTTATCCATTACAAGCGATTTACTTCCTATTGGAGGTGTTTTTTCGGTACGAATGATGATTGAACCACGTTTTGAAATGTGGAGCACTTTTCCTAAACGACGCAAATAATTCGACTCCAAATCGATTCTATCTTTTCTTCTTACCTTTCTTCTTTCCTTTTCCCTTCTTCTGTTCTGCAGCTACACGTGCAGTTTCTCTCTGGGCTGCCGCTCTACGAACACCCTTTGCAAGCATAAGCATGAGCCTCTTCTTTTTGTGCCCCTCATTATTTTCTATAATGATGTATCCTTTAGGTTTAGTCCAGTCTTTTGGATATCGCTTTTCAGGTTCTATTTCGTACTCCAAACCTGCAGATTCTGCTGCTTTCGTTAGAAGATCAAGTGTGACATCAGGAGCGGATAGTTTGCTTGGAAGTTTACGACCCTTGGATCTAGTGTAATTTTGATCAAAATATGCGGGCCAGAATATTAGCATCCCATCATGTTTTCTCATTAAATATACACCACTGGTCTGATACCCATTGTCAATCTGTTACACTTTTTACCTTTCCCATGGGTCATGTTTCACATATTGAATGAGTTCTATAGCATATGAACTGATTGAATCAAGAGGGAACTTCTTAAGCAGTTTAGAGGAACCCTCAAGTAACTGCAAACAGGATGAAATCTAAGTTGAAGAGAAAGAGCAAAGACGTGTATTTTGCAGAAATTGCAGACCTCGTATCATCCAGAAGTACCTGTCTGAGAAATCAAGTTGGAGCAGTGATAGTTAAGGAATCTCAGATACTCAGCACTGGATATAATGGGGCTCCAAAGAATCTCCCGCATTGTTCTGAGGTTGGGTGTCTCAGAGATGAGCTAGGAGTTAAACCAGGAGAACGTCATGAATTATGCAGAGGCCTTCATGCTGAACAGAATGCAATAATTCAAGCAGCATATCATGGTACAAGTGTTAGAGGTGCAAAAATCTATTGCACAACACGACCTTGCAGTATCTGCACTAAGATGATCATCAATGCTGGAATAGAAGAGGTCATCTATATCGAAGAATATAACGATGATTTAGCTGCTCAGCTTGTAAAAGAATCAGATTTACTTTTCAGAAAAATAGAGATTCCAAGAGAATATGGTCGAAATTCCGCAAAATAGCTAGAAGTTGGAAAGCTTAAAGAGGAAATCATTTCCCAAATCAAATCTAGGTGTGCTGAAACACATGGGAAAGCTTCGCAATTTAATTAGTATTCATGATTTTGAGAGGGAACAGATTGATGAGATTCTTGATGCTGCAGCTAAGATGGAGTCTGTAGCTGTAGAAAGAAGTAAGGATTTGGAATCAAAGATTATGGCAGTTTTATTCTTTGAACCCTCTACAAGAACTCGTCTTTCATTCGAGAGTGCAATGTTACGTCTTGGAGGAAGTGTTCTAGGATTTGCCGAAGCTGGAACCTCAAGTGCTGGCGGAAAAGGGGAAACACTCGCTGATACTATCCGTACTGTCGAAAGATATGCCGATGTTATTGTGATGCGTCATCCTCTGGATGGATCTGCAAGAGTTGCCGCTGAATTCTCAAGCATACCGGTTATCAATGCTGGAAGTGGTTCTGAAGAACATCCAACTCAGGCACTCCTAGACCTGTATTCGATTAAGAAACTCAAAGGCAAGATTGATGGACTTACAATTTCACTTTGTGGAGACCTAAAGTACGGACGTACAGTTCATTCGTTAGGCATGGGTCTATCACACTATGATGTCAAAATAAAACTAGCAGCTCCAGAACAGCTTAGGATGAAACCTGCAATCATTGCTGAAATGAAGAGGGCAGGTGTAGAGGTTATTCAGGTTGATGACGTGAAAGATGCTGTAGAAGATGTGGACGTTGTCTATATGACCCGTATCCAGAAAGAAAGATTCCCTGATATTCGAGAATATGACGAGGTCAGAGGTAAATTCAAGATTGGAGAAGCAGAAGCACAGCTATTAAGAGAAGATGCTATTATACTACATCCCTTACCAAGAGTGGATGAACTGAGCTCAGACATCGACCACCTACCCCAAGCAAAATACTTTGATCAGGTCTATAATGGTGTAATTCTTAGAATGGCAATTCTGAAAATGATTCTAGATTAGACTGGCTCAAAATCCCGAAGTTCTTTGGTGAGGGATTCAATAGACCCAAGCTTACTCAAGGCTATCGGGATTCTCATTTGCTCTGCTAGCTCTAGGGCTAAGCGATCTACTTCATCGACACCATGAAGAATAACCAGAGATGGCTTGAATTCCTGAGATTTGATAGCAATCATGGGTGCCCGTCCAGTGCTCACCTTTGTAAAGAGCAGGCAGCGTTCTGTAGTCGCACCGAAGAGCTTGAGAAACTCGTCACTGTTAAGCTCTTTCACTGCGCGCTCCACATCAACGAGGGTATAACCGAAAATCTCTCTATCTAGATACTTGTCACCTGCAAGAACTGTACATTTCATCTGTTTACAGAAATCTCTAGCCGTAATTGGAGTGGGAAAATCACTCATTGCAAGTACAATGTTCAAGTCAACTAGGCTAACATCCATCAATCGAACAAATGCTGCGACAGTCTGTCCACCATTACGCTCATCAAGTGTGAGTAAAGCCATAACAAAACGTCGAATCGTTGAAGTTCCAGGAGACTTTCTTCTTCCAGATTCATAGTCACTGATGACACTCGGACTGATGCTCAGATATTCTGCAAGAACAATCTGGGGCAATCTAAACCGTTCACGCCAGACACGCATAGTCTGACCTGGACTCTCAGAAAGGGCGATCTCACCAGCAATGCGTCTAGCAAGGCGGTCTCGAACTGAGGACTGATACGACATTACACGATGTTTTGAGCATGTTGAACATAAGGATTTCGACTATTGACGATGTGTAGAGAAGGCAGTGTTTCTAAAAGGATTTTGTCTGTTTCTTCGGTGTAACTACTCTAAAAGAGATGCATCCATTCGGACATTCTTCTATGCAGTTTCCGCACTCTTTGCAGTATTGCACATGTGCGACGGTCGGCTTTTCGTCAATCTTCTCGTAGACCCCGTATCGACATGTTTTCACACACGTCCCACAACCATCACAACAATCAAAGTTAATTTTGGTAGGAATATCAATTCACCATGCCATTGTTACTGATTACGAGTCTTGCGGCTAGAAGACTTAAGACATGTAGGAAATGGGCATTGAAAAGTGGTGGGCCGGGGGAGATTTGAACTCCCGATCCCCTGGAGCCTTGCGAGCGGACGATGAGTCCACAAGACCCAAACCAGGAATCATTTTTGGCAAAGGTCACAAGTGGCCTTTTGTAGCCAATCTAGACCACCGACCCACGTTTTCGTCTTTTTCCTTTCTTGTGGTTATAAGAGTATCTCTGGATTCATGAAAATAATTCAAGGACAACTCCCTGATATGGTTCAAGATGCAGTAGAGTATCTTTTAGAGGATTACAGCCAGCGACTGTGGAGAATAGAACCCTTGGATTTTCCCCGATTTCACTAGTTCGGGTTGGTTTCGTGGAGAAATTTAACCATATCTGCACGACTTGTTCATTGTATACTCGTTGGAAAGAGAGTATACCTCCAAATAGGAATGGAGGTAAGAGATTAAGTGAACCCGAGTGAAGAGCTGGTGTTTCTTTGCGAAGTTTTAGGAGCGTCTTATAGCAGTTCAATATAGAGTTAGAATCAGATTCTTCAGAGTGAACATTGATTGTTTGGTAGCAAGGACTCACAGGTAACCAAGGTTTTAGTTCTTCAGAACAGAATCCCGCATTTAGTGACGGATCCCATTGCATCGGAGTTCTGCAGTTATCGCGATTGAGTGATAGTGAACCACTTCTTGTTAGGAGATTGACTAGAAATTGAGGAATCCTGCTGTATTTTTGACCAATAGGGTCCTCAGCGTTCTTCAATGGGAGTCTATGGTTTGCCATTCCAATCTCTTCGCCATAGTAAATGAAGGGGACTCCTCGAGCTGTTAATTGTAGAGTTGTATTGAGCTTTGCCTTATCTATATTATTTCCAAGTTTACTTATCCGCCGCATCTGGTCATGGTTAGAGAAGACCCAAGTGGGGATATATGGTTCAGTGAAGTATTGTTCGTAGCTCTCAATTATATTTCTAAATGTTGAAGCGTTAAATTTAGTGTTGAGTGACTGAAACTGGAAGGTGAGGTGCAGACCATTAGTCTTAGTCCCATCTACATTATCTCCGCAGTATCTTTTCAATAATTCAAGAGAAGCTGTAATCTCACCAACTAAGAATCTCTCAGGGTCTGTATATTCATCTAATACATTCCTAAGTTCCTTAATGAATGTAAAATTGTCGGGATGATTCATAGTATGTATCTTGTTCTGAAAGAAGCTTTTATCATCCTCTTCTGATGGGAACAGCCTCCATGTAAATGGGTTATTTCGAAGAGCCTCATCCTCGTAGATTGTGTTGATGATATCCAAACGAAATCCATCAACCCCCTTATCTAGCCAGAAACGAATAGTATCAAACATCTCCTGCTTAACCTTAGGATTACGATAATTAAGGTCAGGTTGAAATGGTAGGAATTGTGCCCAATACCACTGATCAGTCAACTCATCATAGTGCCATCCTGAACCGCCCACCATCGCTTTCCAATTGTTTGGCGGTTTTTTTCCTCCGAATTTTTGTCCATCACGCCAAATGTACCAGTCACGCTTAGGATTGTTTCTACTTGATTTAGATTCTAGAAACCAAGGATGTTGGTTACTAGTATGATTGAGGACCATATCAAATACAACATACATCCCTCGATTGTGAATGTTCTCTATGAGTTTGTCACAGTCAGCTATTGTCCCATATTCAGGAGAAATGCTTCGGAAGTCGCTGACATCATACCCATGGTCTGCTTGTGGACTAGAGAAGAATGGGGAAAACCAGATGGTTTCTACTCCTAAATCCTGTAAATAATCCAATTTTGAAATGATTCCCAAAATATCGCCAATTCCATTACCAGTACTATCTTTGAAACTTCGTGGGTAAACCTGATACACAGTAGTCTTCTTCCACCACTGCAAGTCCGGGTTTGTTTGAATTGGCAACGGAGAATCCTCTTTGATATTGTGTACTAACTACCTCTTTTCTTTTCTCTCCTTTATCAGGGAATGAATAAAGTCATAAAATGCTCTTGAAAATGTACGAGTACATAAGATATTGAACACCACATTGTTTTGTGATAGGACTAGGTAAGTATGCTAATATTGTGGATGCAATAAGAAGCACGCGACTGAAAGCCCGAAAGAAGAAATCTTCTTCTCAAGGGAAGTCCTTACTCTCCAAGAAGGAACTTACATCGAGTTCTGGGGAGTCCGCGGCTGTTCACTTTGTCCAGTCGGACTTTGCTGGTTTTAGTGATGGAACTAGTGAGAGTGATAATGACCCTGCCGTGGTAAGAACTCTGGAAACGCTCTCTGTTGCTGGAAGTGATGTGCCAGTAGTAAAACAGGAGAAGGAAGCCAGGTCTTCAGGAGGGATTCCATCCCGATGAACGTTGACAAAGCTCTTGCTAACTCGTTAGTCCTCTGGATTAATGGGGGTGGTGACGCTGGCAGGAGATGGGTGAAACACAGAAATTTCTGATTGATGACATAAGTCATCTACAAGAAATAGGTTATAAAGTCATAACAGTTGTTCAATAATAGATTGTGAGCACGATGAGTCTACTTGGACCTGATGATTTCGATTTGGATAAAAAGGGTCGAAAGAAGAAACTAGCAAAGGACCTTTCTCCAGCAGTGGTAAAAGAGATTGAAAAATGGTTGGATAAGCAAGACGACCCTGAAGCATTTAGAAAAGTATCAGAGCTTGTCGGTCCAGAGGAAGCTTCCCGTTTGTTTGCTAGGCGTCGACGCCATGGTAGAAGATTGTGGCCTGGAGACCCTCTACTCGAAGATTAACGAAGGGACAACATTGACTTCTGATTCCAACGACTTTGACGAACAAACTTCCCAGAGTGGAATGAGGACATCACTTGCACTCATTCGAACAATTGATTCTGAGAAACGAACACATCTTGCAGAACTTAGAACAGGAATTGGGATACTTACTATTCCTCTGTCTTTGTTGACCATTCTTATTGCAACTTCAAATTATTATTCAGTTGATAGTGTTCTATCGTTAATTGTTGGTCTTGTGATTGGGATAGTTGCGCTTGCTTCAGTTGGAGCATATCTTGTTATTCGGTCGCTTCAGAAACTAAGAAAGAATGAGAAACTCCGAGATTCATGCAAAGACATTTCCTGTTTTCTAGAAGAGCATCAGAACTCCGATTGATACACATCATAGCAGGTTGCGCTGAAAGTAAGTCATAATGAAGCAATACTCTATCCAAAAAGATAGTGTGATTGAATTATGACGACGAGATTGAAAGTGACTGTAGTCAAGATGTTTACTCCCGAGGACTTTTTCGGACCTGACCATGGAATCACCTATAGTGGTGAAGAGATTCCACCTTGTTTTTTGAAACTAGGTCAAGAATTCATCGTTAATGACCACCGCGATCGACCTGCAGGATTTTGTAGACGCGCATGGCATGATCTCTACACTACTCTAATGGCCTATTACTAAGGAGGAGATATGGAATATCCGGAACCTGGTGTGACATACCAGCCCTGTGGGGATGGTGTAAAACCAGTTGATTTCAAGATTGAAAAGTTACAGGATCAAAATAAGTGGAGCCCCAGGCGAGATTTGTTCCGAATCGGGGAAATCCCGACTCGATCGAACTCGCGGCCTCATCCTTACCAAGGATGCGATCTAACCAGCTGAGCTACTGGGGCATTTTGACATTCCTTAAAGTCATGTCATTCGCATTTGCCCTGAGAATTAGAGATAAAGATTTCGTTGAATCAGTTATTGATTTGGTTGTAATTGGAGATTCAAAGAAGTTATACAATTGTAGGAGTTCATATGTAATGATTATGATAGAATAGTAAGATAGGACTAGGTAAGTGGGAATACTCTGTGCAAGCAGGGAAATACTCACGACTGAAAGCCCGAAAGAAGAAGTCTTCTTCCAGAGAGAAGTCCTTACTCTCCAAGAAGGAACTGACATCGAGTTCTGGAGAGTGCGCGGCTATTCACCATGTCCAATCGGACCTTGCTAGTTTCAGCGATGGAATTGGTGAGAGTGATAATGGTCCCACCGTGGTAAGAACTGTGGAAACGCTCACTGTTACTGGAAGTGATGTTCTAGTATCAAGACAGGAGAAAGAAGCCAGGTCTTCAGGAGGGATTCCATCCCGATGAACGTTGACGAAGCTCTTGCTAATTGTGAATTCCTATGGAATTTGCAAAGTGGTGACACTGGCAGGAGAAGGATGGAACATAGAAGTTACTTTCAGCTGTGGTTCACGAACCATCAATTGTTAGACATAGGTCAGAAAGATTTCGTCTTAGTACCAATCAATATTCCCAAGTAATGGCTTCAGTGCCCGAGGCGGATTTGCTTCTTTGAGTTTCTTATCAGCAGTAAGTTTGACATCGTCATCCAAACCGAATTGCATGAAATTCGGGCACTTAAACAGAGCCGAGATATCGAGTGATTTTATGCCATTGTTATTGAGAGACAGATTACGCAGTTTCTTACACTTACTAAGAACTGACAAGTCAATGGTTTCAAGCTTATTATCATAGAGATGAAGTGCCTTGAGGTCCTTACATTGTGCAAGAGGTGTGAGATTGATATCTCGAAGTTTGTTATACGAAATATCAAGATGCATCAGACTCTTACAATTTGCCAAGGGAGAGAGGTCAATTGTTTCCATCTCATTACTACCGAGTGAAAGTTCTAGTAGATTCTCACACGTCTTCAAATATTCGAGTTCGATACTTTGCAATTCATTACCTGATATGATTAAGACCTCAAGATTCGGAAATTGATCTAACGGTGAGAGGTCGGTAGAACCGATACGCCTGTCACTAAGATTGATTGCTGTTGTATTTGGTGGGAATCGTTCAACCACTTTTGTACCTTTCTTGGTCTCGCTCCAGATTGTTATCTCTTCCATCTGTGAAACATCCATGTGACAAATACACTCCTTGCTTAATAATGTGGTATGGTCCAACACATAAGAAGCACTACAATCCCCACTGGAACACTATTTTAGCGAAAGATGAATGAAATCCGGTGGAGATTGTGCAGAAGTTGAACCATAGTGTGAACAAAGGAGCTCTAGAATTTGTCAAAACGATATTAGATGGCAAAGATACTCTAAACTGTCAGGTATCAGAGAGTAAGAATGGCACAACGGTTATTGATGCAGGAATTGAGTGTATAGGGACCGCAGAACTTGGAAGACTCATTGGAGAGGTTTGTCTAGGCGGACTCGGTTCTATCAAACTCAACACGATGTATATTGGGGATCTTGAACTACCTGCTGTAATTGTGGGAGCAGACTACCCTAAGATTGCTACTCTAGCATCACAATATGCTGGATGGACTATCAAAGTTGGGAAATACTTTGCAATGGGTTCAGGTCCTGCCAGAGCGTTGGCTCAAGTGGAAAAGAAACTGTTTGAAGAGTTAGATTACAAAGATAGGTCAAAGAAAGGAGTTATCGTCTTGGAGAGTAGAATAAAACCCTCAGACGAGGTTACAGATTATATCGCTGAAAAATGCGAGATTTCTACCTCAAACCTGTACTGTATTGTTGTACCAACTGCAAGCCTTGCAGGCTCAGTTCAAATTTCATCTCGAATTGTTGAGGTGGGTATGCATAAGCTCCACGAGATAGGATTTGACCCAGAGAAAGTAAGAAGAGGGTATGGTGTTGCGCCCATTGCGCCAGTTGCTAAGAATGATAGTAAAGCGATGGGATCAACCAACGATTGCATTCTCTATGGTGGGCGAACATTCTATTTTGTAAAGTCAGAAGATGATAATTTTCAGGAGATAGTGGAGAAGGTTCCATCGTCAACTTCAGACCAATATGGACAACCTTTTTACAATTTATTCAAGAGTGTTGAATTTGATTTCTACAAGGTGGATCCTCTACTTTTCAGTCCTGCAGAGGTTACAATCAACCATATAGACACTGGAAAAGTGTACCATGCTGGAAAACTCAACCCTAAGGTTCTAAGACAGTCATTCGGAATGTAAACGAAATGTCCTAGGTAATTTCCATCTCTTGGACCTCTTCTCTCTCGTCCTCATCTGCCTTGACCACTGCTTCAGCCTTAGGTACTGGATACTTGAATGCTTGTCGAATCATCAATACAGCTATGAGAGAAATGAAAGCACAAATGATGAAAGTCCATGTGAATCCTCCTGAGATTGGGATAAACCACCCAAAGAACGTGATGAGGGGCATTGAAATCAACATGACTAAAGTTGGCTGTAGGGAATACATAGAATTTCGAATTCGGTTTGGAATAACATCTAACATGACCCGTTGAGTGAGAATTCCCGCAATTCCACCAAAGAGATTCAACGAAACAAATGATAAGAAGAGGAGGAGCACAGGAATCGCTGTTGCAACTGGTATCTCAATCAGGGGGAAATTAGTGAAAGGAATCATTACGCTGAGGAATTCAATAGTTTCTGGATCAGTTTCAGGTGGGATTCCGGGAAAGAAGTAGACAATTGCTGCCAGTAGCAGATAGAATACTACACTAGCAAACTGAAGAAACCTGAAACGTGGTATCCATTTTTTAGGTTCGAATCTCTTAGCAAGAACACCACTTCGCTCGTTTGCTACAGCCTGAGGGAGAAAAACAAGGGTTCGAAAAGCAGAAACTGCTACCATGGTAACAAGGTAACTGTAGTACAATGGGAACAATAAAATGTTCCACCAGACGGGACCCGTACTAAACATTACTACTTCACCGAGAATTAGCAGAGTGACAAACCTATTGGACACAAGGAACTTGAACCCATCTTTCAGAAGAACCCCGTATTCTTTGATAGAGGGTTTCTCTTCCTTTTCCTCTGTAACTCCAGGTAAATCCTTGACAAGTCTGAGGACTGCAACAGCAAGGAAAACGGCAAATATCGCTTGGAACCCGAATACAAATTGACGACTGTAGAGCCATGCGAGCCAAGAACCAGGAATCAATACAAGTGTTGAGGACACCTGCCAGACCATAGCCAGTCGACCTTGGAAAACTCCATACTGCTTTCGGTCCTTATCATGAGGCATCGCAACTTTGTAATTATTATCAAACCAAGCATTGAACGCACCACTCTCCTGTGATGATCCCAACCCAAAGAGAGCGTATATGGCCACGTAAACAATGAATGGACTACCGATAACAATCAGCGAAGATAGATAGAAAGCTAACGCATAGCAGAGCAACGCCGAAGCGATAACATATCGTTGCCCAATCCAGTCCCCAAGTGCACCAGTGGGATAATCAAGTGATGTTTGAACCACCATCTGGATGACAACTAATACTCCAACGAGTGTAAGACCTGTAAGGTAATCACCCCCACCGAGAGTTTCTGCCATGTGAATCATCCAGAAAGTGGTGCTAATCTGAAAGCTAGCGGCAAAAGCAGGAAGTAAGATTGATAGGATTTTGACATAGCGCACTGCGTCAGGCGTTGGGTCTTCAAGACCAAAGATGCGAGCGTACCTGCTTGATACCACTTCTGGAGTGGTTTCAGTTTCACAATTCGCAGTCATTGCTCTCAACCAATCGCTTTCGTATATAGAGCTTAAGACTAGAGCATAAAACAAGTCCTTTATCAAGCATTCACTCAAGCAAAACGAGCGGGACATACTATGAAGATTTCAGTCAGGTTTCGAGGACCAATCGCACGGGAGATAGACGGTGGAATCGTAGAAATCCAATTAGAGGAGGGTCTTACTCTTAGAGACCTGTTTGTTAAAATGGTCGAACATGATTCATATCTGCAGAGGATATGGAAAGAACCTGCACATATTGATCGTGATTCTATGATTCTCTGTAACGAAGTAGATATAGGAATCACAGGAGGTCTCGAAACTACTTTGAAAGATGGAGATATTCTGACTATCCTGCCTCTGGTTCATGGTGGTTAGACTAGATTAGCACCAGCACGAACTGCATCAATATCAGCCTGTAGAAACTTCTCACTTACAAACTCAGCCAATGTCTTTTCTAAGACTTCAATTGGAAAGAGCCCGGATTTTTTGACAAAGGCTCCAAGCATGACCATGTTGGATACGAGTCTCGTACCCATTTCATCTGCGGTTCTCATTGCTGGAACTTCTACGACTTCATACCCTTCGATCTCATTGGTCTTCACAAGGTCTGGGTCTGCTAAAACCACACTTCCCTTCTTTGCACCACTCAGATACCTCTCAAGTGCTTTTTGTGACATCACGATAAAGTAATCGGATTTTCGTACCTCTGGATAGTGGATTGGTTCATCACTGATGATTACTTCACTTTTTGCAGCGGTTCCACGAGCCTCTGAACCATAGCTTTGGCTTTGGATAGCCTCTAGACCACCGTATGTAACTGCAGCATGACCGAGGATAACTCCTGCAAGAACTACACCCATACCACCAGTACCAGCTAGCCGGATTTCAGTTCTCATGTTCTAGTCCTCCAAGCCAGCATAGGTCGCCTTCATAGAATCAATGAGTGAAATCTCATCTCTATCAGCAAAGACCCCAAGATCCACTCCATCTCGTGTAGGAACCTTCTGTTCCACTGGGTCTCCTCTCTTGCGTACGGGGAATTTCTTAAACCATTGGATCATATCAACTGCATCACCAGACTTAGTTCTGTGGCCATATGCAGTAGGACACTGTGAAATCATCTCGACAAATGAAAATCCTTTCTTCTCAAGAGCAGTCTTCATTGCGCGTGATGCCTGAATGGGATGTGCTGTTGTCCATCGGGCCACATAGTTAGCGCCTGCTGCTGCAACTAAGCGAGCAAGATCGAAGGGACGCTCTGGATTACCGTAAGGTGAGGTACTGGTACGGTCTCCTGTGAAGGTTGTAGGACCCATTTGGCCACCAGTCATTCCATAGATGTAGTTGTTAGAACAAATCACAGTCATGTCGATGTTTCGACGTGCTGCATGAATGAGGTGATTGCCACCAATTGCTGCAAGATCACCATCACCACTGATCACGACCACTTTCAGTTCAGGATTGGATAATTTCAGACCAGTTGCAAAAGCAATTGCTCGACCGTGGGTTGTATGCAATGTATCAGCCTTGAAATGCGGAGAGGGAATCCATGCACCACATCCAATACCTGACACAAAAGCAAACTCACTAAAGTCATCATGACCAAGGTCACGAACTGCTTTAATGAATGAATTCATGGTGATCCCGTTGCCACAACCTGGACAGAAGACGGATCCATTAACTAAAACCTCAGTGCGAAGATATTGTAGAGATGGATGAGGCATGATATTCACCTATAATTACTTCGGTGTCGAACACAAGAGACTAATAATCCATTCTCTACAGGACATAGCCATCTCTTCTCAATTGTTCGTGTGCAATTCTTACTTTCTCAGGTTTACTTTTCATCCAGCTAAGCATAGTCTTCCGTTTACGTTCATCATTTGGAAGCGCAATTATTCCCCACTTAGCTAGGGAGATTAGGTCACTCATAGTCAGTTTCCATGATGCTGAAACGCGGCCGGTCTTTTCAAGCCAAGTCACTTCTTGTAATCTAGGTGTCTGGCATGTTAGTCCCAAACTCAGGATTACTTTATGCTCATCATCTAACAGTGTATCAGGATTGTTTAGTGCAATTTTCAATAATTGAGTAGCGATTTCAGATTCGTCAATATCCTTTGATTGCGTAATTTCTCGCATTCGCCCTATGGTTAAGCTCTTTCCTTTTCCTATCGGTCCACATTTTTCGGTACCATATTTCTGAATCAGTTTGATGTGTACGGGGGTTAATTTCTGAGTGAAACCATATGTTTCACCTTTTTCACCATCATAGAGGACTACATTCCTACTAATTCCAATCCTTTGCGTTTTCTCTGAAAAGGAAAAATATCCATCCTCAGGTACAACTTCCTCAAGATATGCGCACATGACCTCTGGCGGTCCATTCAGAATGAAATCGGGAAGTCCAACATTCTGAATCGATTTATCACCACTTGGTATGCCAAGCTTGATCATCAGACGCCCAAGCACATGAGGAAATCGCAATCCAACCTCGTCTTTGGTTGGAAAAACAAGGAACTTCTTACCTTTATCATATATGTAGGAATACCTGACCTCACCAAAGTTCTGAACGAGCTCCTTCACAATCTCCAGACGGTCCTCATTGTACTCGTGATACCCTAAAAAGTTCCACTTTCGTCCAACATGCCCATCAGAAGCAGTGATTGCATAGAGCCGTGCCATGAGAACAAGTAGTTCTGTTCCCTCTATGATACGAGGAGTCTTGATCTGCTCCTGCTGACCGATGGCAAGGATCTTGGGGGCAATATCATGAAGGTTCTTCCCTGTGACATCTAGCATGAAGCGAAGGGTTTCCCCAAAGAGATGATTCCTATCATGACGCAGGTCGGAGGTGACATCACCAATTGACTTCCGACTCCCTTCATCGATATCTGTCATCTGTCGAAGAAGTTTGCTCAATTGGTAATTTCCCTTGAGATTCAAGTGTTTGCGAACATCATCAATTAGTTCACGCCCATCCTCCTTACTGAAATAGAAACATTCGTCATTGAATAGTTCAAGATACCCAAAGGGATCGACGTTTCGCTTCCAGATATAGAGAGTCCTATCAACAACTCCCAACTTGTATCTCACAGAGTCATCAGACTCCTGTTCATTGAGGTCCTGTTCGACCTCAGTCAGATTTTCCTCGATTGTTTCTCCGATATCAATCAACCATCTTGGGTCAATCTTTCGGTGATATGGCTTCAAGTGGACAAATTCCATCTGCTGATCTTCGGGCATCATTGCACAGAACTTGCGTAATGATTCAGCTATGATGGTTGGAGAAACATCCTCAATATCTTTCAATGGCTTTAGGGTTTCATAGACGGTTATTGGAATAATGTGATGTTTCTTTCCTTCCTGTGAGAGAGTACTCTCGGATTCGATTCTACATTGTTCATACGATGCTAGTTGTTGAAAGATATAGGGCCATGCCTTTCTATGGACCCAAGAGAATACTACACCTTTTGGAATGTCAAAGACCTTACTCAGATTTCTGAAAGTTATGTTGGGACTCTCTTCTCTATAGGACATTATCTCGAAATAGGTCCTTGCATAACGGTTTCTATTCTCAAAATCAGGGTGTTCCATTGCATAGGGATGTATCCGTAGGAGTTCCTCATATTCTTCAAGATTTGAGGGGATATGCTGTCTGCTGAAGCGCTCCGGTGGTTTAATTCCTAATTCTGCTTTCAACCTTGAATGTTCTAATGTTCCCAGTCGGTGAATGCTTCGTGGAAAAGAACCCTTTGTAAACCACGGTTTGATAGTACTCCATTCAACCGAGAAACGCTCAGACAACGTCTTCCATTGGGTACGAGCAGAGAGATGTGAGAGTTCACCATTCTTAAGAATCTCCTTGATACCATAATACGCTCTAGCATGATGATTATCTTTCTCGAAACCAGAAAACTCTCTGACCTGAGGATAGCGTACCAGTAATTCCTCATATTTCTCCAGAGTATAGGGAAATGCTCTCCGTTCCAATGATGCTTCTTCTGAAAATTCAACAAGATTATTTCGAACCAACTTATCACGTTTCTCGGGAGTGAGAAGTCTTTCATGAAACTCTCTCAAACGGGCTTCACGTTCTTCGAGGGTGAGTTGTTTCTCAAGATTCATCAAACAATCTCATTGACAACAATAGTCATGATTGATTCAAGTAGATCAATAGTTTCAGGTATGAACCACTCTACATATGAATAGATTCTCCAAGCGCTTTCGTCTCGTAAATATCTCAACTTGAATGCTAGTTCGTAATCGTTTGGTTTTCTCCATACATCATATTCCGTATCTGATAATTTTCCAGATACAAAGCATATTTTGTATTGGTATAGTGACCTATCTCCACTGGGTCTGATTTTGGTTTCATGTTTTTCCGAGTATCTTGTTTACTTATTGAGCTTTCTAAATAATTGAAAAACGGGTAATGCCTCTTCTCGAAGATAATGCCTTGCGAAGTGCTTTGAAGTTGATGCCAACACATTCACCTACATCTACGCTGGTTGCGAGCATGAGAGACTAATAACCCATTCTCTATGTGCGAATACGATAGTTTGATAGCATTTCTAGCAATCTAAGAATTGAGAGAGATGGCAGGAATACATCCACAGGGTATGAAACATCGGAACTATGATGGGAAGACTGGGAGTGATTCCACTATATTTTCGAAAGCATGTCTTGCTGTTTTCCTTATATAATCATAATCCTGGTTGGAATTTTCCTACTCTAATCTTCCTTCCACATATTGTACAAAGCCACCCCCGCAATCCTGATAAGACCATAAACTGGATTCTTTAGTGATACTCTCTGGGGGCTTCAGGTCCTTGAATGATGATGAATTGAATGATATCCGCCAATTGATAGACCATATGCAATCGGGTCTGGTTGAACTCTTTGATCAGTTGCGGGAATTGAGAGAACGACTTAATCTTGCCACAGAACTTCCAGATTTATCACCCTCCATTGTACCTCTTTTCTCTAGAATAGAACGAGATATTGACTCAATTGAAGCACCACCTACTTCGGATTCAATCACGGAGGACCTTCCTGATGAAATTCCCTCTGAAGAGCCACCAATTCCTAACGACGTTGTAGAGGACGAGGAGAATTCAAGTTCAGCAAACGCAAAGGTCAGCAGAGTTCTCGATCCCATAGCTCGTGAACTGAGGACAGGAGAAGCAACTGCAGATATAATTCTAGAATATCTTGAAACGGCTAAAGAATATCTTATTGATGATGACGAGAGGAAGAAGAAAGTAGCACGTGATATAGATATAGTATTGAATTTCCTGAAGGCGAGAGGCAAGCGAGGAATCAGGACTGAGGAACGAGACAATATTCTGAAAAGGATACGCCGCTGGAAAGCTCATCTTGTCAGTTATGCAAGCTCTCCAGCAGAATAGATTTTACTAATTTATTCAAAATTAATTGTGACGCTTTTCACTTTTGTCTTTGAAATCTTTTTCAGACCATGTTGACCTGGTTCATATCGGCATTCTAACAAACCAGCTTCATACAGAATTTTGATCTGAGCACTTGCGTTAGCCTCTGTTCCACCAAGATGACGAGCTACTCGTGTTACATCTTTCTCTCCTTGAAGAAGAAGCTGTAGAATTTTGAGTCGTGTACTAGATGATAGAGCGCGTCCAATCTTAAGTATTGCATCTTTGTTATCAATTTGTATATGTTCGGACAGTTAGGGCACCTCAAGAGAGTGTTGTCCGATTGCTTAAGCGAGCCTTTATTATACTTGTTGTTTGGGGAGTATAACAGTCCAAAATCAAATGACTAGACAAATATCTTCATAGCCGTTCACGATATTTTCCAATTAAGTGAGTGCTGAACCAGATGGATGATGATAATGAACCTATATTCATAATTGGGTTTGATATACTTCCATCATACAGTCCTAAATCAAAGAGAACTCCAAAATTTGCCTGTGTAACAATGCGTGATGGGGTCATCCTCAGTGAACATCCTGAAATATCTAGAGGAGCACTCTTGAAACTTACTCGTGAAATAAAGCCAAAATGGCTCTGCACAGATAATATTTTTGAAATTGTTCCAGATAGCAAGTCGCTCTTTCGTTTAGTTGACAGAATTCCTCCCGAAACACGGATAGTGCAGGTAACAGGGATTCCCCCTCGCCAAATCGCCCTTAAAATTCTAGCTAGACGCCATGGTTTCTATGTTAAAGGCAAACCCACTGCACTAGAATCGGCTTACCTTGCTGCACAGCTTACTTCAAAAGGAATTGGTTATTATCTCGAATGTTTTAGTGAACAGACTGAGATTAAGATATCACGAGGGAAAAAACCTGGACGCGGAGGTCAGAGCGCGAATAGATATCGTCGAAGAATCCATTCAGAGATTCAACAGATGACTCGGCACATAGAGTCACAGCTAAAGGAAGCAGATATTGATTATGACATTGATGTTCGAACATCAGATTTTGGATATTCGAGTGCACGTCTAGTGACTAATGCACCACTTCCAGCTATTAGCAGTCTAATTGAATCAAAGAAAAGTGGTGATTGGAAGGTTCTAATTGGTCCGGTCAGAAAACGAGTTGAATTTCTACCTCTAGAACCCAGAGCAACAACATCCAGCGTTAAGCCCAGATATTTTATACTTGGGGTTGATCCTGGGACAACAGCAGCTTATTGTCTACTCACATTAGATGGCAGGGTTCAAGTATTAAGAAGTGGAAAAGGGCTGACTCGGGCAGACATGATTCGTGAGGTGTATGAAAAAGGTATACCTGTGATGATTGCCTCTGATGTGCCACATGTGCCGCATTTCGTGGAGAAGATTGCAAGTACAGTTAACGCTGCAATATACACACCGCGAAAACCAATTCCAGTTGCAGAAAAACAAGAACTGGCGAGAGAATATTCTGAAACCATTAGAGTTCGTAATGCACACGAACGTGATGCTCTGACTGCAGCAGTTTTTGCACACCGATCAATACAACCAAAATTACAGCAAATTGATCATATGATTCGAGAGGAGCAGCTCCACATAGACCGAAATCATCTGAAAGCTCTAGTGATTAAAGGTACTTCAATCAATGAGGCTCGTGCAACCTTAGAACGGGTGGACTCTGAGATACCTGAAACTATTCCTGAAGTTCAACCAGAACCAGAAGAAGAGTTGACTCAAGAACGTTTTGAAGCACTCAGGGCTAAGACTGAGCAGGTATCTCTTGATAATCGACTGCTTCTCGATAAGGTAGAGGATTTCCAACGTTTGGTTGAATTTCTTAGATTCCGTGAAAGTGAATTATCAGATAGTCTAGATATTGTTAATCAAG
>Ga0315542_1000841_pt1 | contig 19436 bp, 14 predicted proteins | sample SalMarSW160120MG_FD_202541 | JGI IMG/M metagenome (GOLD analysis project Ga0315542, IMG submission 202541) | Salt marsh sediment microbial communities from the Plum Island Ecosystem LTER, Massachusetts, United States - Salt Marsh Sediment SW1601-20 ... | reverse complement strand
ACAGGCCGTGGTATTCCCCGGAACGTTCCAGAACAAAGACGTCCTTCGGGTCCTCCACGACGCATAACTGGCTCCGTTCGCGCCGGGGGTCGCGGCAGACCGGACACAGGTCCTGGTCCGTCAGGGAATAACAACGGCTGCAGGACCGTATTTGATCCTTGGCCGCCAACAGGGCGTCCGCCAGTCTTGCGACCTCTTCCCGCTCCTGGCTCAGAAGAAAAAAAGCCAGCCGCTGGGCGGTTTTCGGGCCGATGCCGGGCAGGCGGCCCAACGCTTCGAGCAAGCGTTCCAAAATTCGGGGAACCAGGGACATGCTGTTTTTTCCTTCCGCTGCCGGGGATCGGGGAACGGGCGGGGCGGCCTAATGCTTGCCCGTGGGCTTGGAGACCACGTCCACGATCTTGCCGCCGAAAAGTTCCAGGGCTTTTTGTACCAGGGGTTCCTTGCGCGCAATCTCCGCGAATTCTTCCTCATGCTTGCCGGCCTGAGGGGACGCGGGCGCCTCCTCGCGGGAAACCTCCTCGGCGACTTTCAGACGCAGACGCATCGGCCGGCCCAGCACGCTTTGCAGGACGGCCTCGATGACTTTCTTACTCTCCTCTTTCTCCAAACCCGTCAGATGGTAGGGAGAGGAACAGGTGAGTTCCAGCCAGCCGGATTCGGCCGCGGTCAGGCGGGTATCCTTCAGCAGGGCCTGAATGCGCCGGTTCTTCTGGCCCACCCCTTCCAGCAAGGCGGCCCATTTCCCCCGGGCCTGCTCCAGGATGGTCGGGGGCGCGGTTTCCTCCAGGGCGTCCGCGATGAAGGCCGGTTCTCCTCCCTCCGGGAAAGTGGCCCCGCCGCCCGCCGGTTCGTCCAACTGGATGTGAAGGGCCTCCGCATCGCCGCGGGCCGCGCCCGACCCCGGCTCAGTCGGCGGGGCATCCGGCAGGCTGGCCAAACGCGCCTCCAGGTCCTGCAGCTGGCGCCATAAAACCTCGATGGACACGATGCGTTGGGCGCCGCACAATCGGACCAGAAGCAGTTCCAGCAACATCCGCGGATGCTGGGAGCGCCGCAATTCCTCGTCCGTCCGGGCCACGGCTTGCGCCAGGAGCGTCAATTCCTCCAGTGAAAACAGGGCCGCCTGACGCTCCAGCGCGGCCGCCGCGCTGGCGGCTACGCTCAAGACTTCCTCCCGGTTCCGGGTGACGGCCCGGACCACGACGAGGTTGCGCCAATATTCCACCCAGTCTTTCATGAACTGGCGCAAATCGGCGCCCTGGTTGATCAGCTGCTGGATCAGGGCCAGGGCCCGGGGCGCGTCGTGCCCGGCGACGGCGTCCACCAGCGCCACGAAAATCTCCATGGGCACCAGGCCCAGAATGGTCACCGCGTCCGCAACGGTCACGCGTTCGCCGCTGAAACTGATGATCTGGTCGAGCAGGCTCTGGGCATCCCGCAAACTGCCGTCCGCCCCCCGCGCGACGGTGTGCAGGGCTTCCTCCTCGACTGCGATGCCCTCCGTCTGGGCCATGGAGGCCAGGCGCTCCACGATTTCCTTCTCGGGAATGCGCCGGAAATCGAAGCGCTGGCAGCGGCTGACGATGGTGGCCGGCACCTTGTGGACCTCGGTGGTGGCCAGGATGAAGATCGTGTGGGCCGGCGGCTCTTCCAGGGTCTTGAGCAGGGCGTTGAAGGCCGCGTTGCTCATCATGTGCACCTCGTCGATGATGAGCACCTTGTAACGGCAGGAAGCCGGCGCGTACTTGACCTTTTCCCGGAGTTCCCGGGCGTCGTCCACCAGGCCGCTGGAGGCCGCGTCGATTTCCAGGACGTCGGTGGAACTGCCGGCCACGATTTCCTCGCAGCGCACGCAGTGGTTGCACGGTTCCCCGGCGACGGGCGACAGGCAGTTGACCGCCTTGGCCAGCAGGCGGGCGGTCGTGGTTTTTCCCACCCCGCGCGGCCCGGTGAAGAGATAGGCGTGGGAAATGCGGTTCGCCGTGATGGCGTTTTGCAGCGTGCGGACGATGTGTTCCTGTCCGACCACCTCGGCGAACGTTTGCGGCCGCCATTTCCTGGCCATGACAATGTAGGACATGCTGGACCTCGCGGAGGAGAATGAGGACGAGGGGACGTCGCGGGATGAAATTCCGGTTATTGTACACCGCGCCGGCCGCAGCGTCAAGCCTCGGCGTTCCGTCCCTTTTAGGTGACGATGATCTGCGGACCGTGCTTCATCAGGGCGTCATCGGTCTGCCGGAGGCGCATGACGATCTTGGAACTGAAAACCTTCAGCAGTTTCACCGCCGTATGGGGTGCCTGGGTCTCCAAGCCCTTGAATTTGGACGGCACCAGCTTGCACAGGCCGGCTTCTTCGTCGGCCATGGCCGAGGCGGAACGGGGGCCGGGATGAAGAAAGGACATCTCGCCGAAAACGTTTCCGACGCCGAACATGGCCAGGACTTTGCGCTCTCCGTTGGCCTCCTTGAAAATCTTGATGATGCCTTCCTCGATGAAATACACCGCGCCGTCGTCCTGATCGCCCTCCTGGAAAATGACCTCGCCTTTTTTCAGGCGGATCGGCTCGCACAACTGGATGACGAGCAGGATCTCTCCGTCCGTAAATTCGGCGAAAAGCGGATTCTGTTTCAGAACGTTGATCAGCATGTCCATTCGGCTCACCTCATTCCGGGGCGTTCCCGGCGGCCGCCGGCGCGGAATCCGCGACCTGTCCCAGGACCGAGCGGTAGGCGGCCAGCGTACGGCGGGCGGTGATTTCCCAATTGAAGCGCTTGCTTTGAAGATAGCCGGCGTAAGCCAGGCGGTGGGATTCGGAGGGATCCACCAAAATCGCCATGATCTCGCGGCTCAAGCCCACGGGATCCAGCGGATCGGCGAAGCGGGCGGCGTCCCCGGCCACTTCCCGCACGGAAGCGATGCCGGAGGTCACGACCGGCACGCCGAGATGAAAAGCCTGCAGGATCGGCAGGCCGAAGCCCTCCGCGCGGGTGGGATAGATGAACGCCGAAGCTCCCTGAAACAGCGCCGTGAGCTGTTCCACGGGCAGGTAGTCGAAAATACGCACGCGGCGGGAGAGGCCCAGGCTGGCGACCAGCTCGGGAATGCGGGAATGCCCCAGCTTTTCGAAACCCGCGAGGACCAGGGTGCCGGCCGCAGCCCGCGGCAGTCGCGCGAACGCGCGTACGAGGTTGGCGGTGTTTTTCCTGCGGTCGATGGCCCCCAATCCGAGCAGATAGGGCTTTTCCACCCCGAGGGAAGACAGCATCTGGGGCAGTTCGTTTTCACCGAGTGGTCTGACTTCGAAGGGTTCCGCCAGCGGTACGGTCCGTACTTTCCCGGGAGGCAGGTGCAAACGGGCCAGCAGCTGGCCCCGGGAATATTCCGAGTCGGTCAGAACGAGACCGGCCCGGCGCGCTCCCGGCCGCACGCCGAAGCGGTAATAGAAATAGGCCGCCCATTGTCGCGGGGAGATGTGATCCGCCATGTCCCAGGGGGCCCGGAGAAAAATGACGTCGTGCACGGTCACCACCACGGGCACCGGCGAACGCCAGGGCGCCACGTTGGCCGTACAGTGCAAGAGACCTGCGTCGAAGCGCCGCGCCAGCTTGGGCAGGATGTCTTGCTCCCAGAGGAAGGGATTCCTCCCCTTGGCCCAGAGCCGTTCAATGCTGGTCAGCTGCGGCCAAGGATCCTGGCCGGCCGAGGCATCCAGGGCGGCGATCAACGGCGGGCATTCGGGCAGGCCGGCCAGGGCGGGCACCAGGCGCCGGACGTACATTCCCATTCCCCGGGGCCGGCCCTGAGCCGGTCGTCCGTCAATCAGGACCGCCCGCATCAGACCGCCCTCCGCGCCATGCGCCGGGTCAGGAATTTCAAAGGCCACACGGCCGCTTTCCACAACAGCTTCATTTCGCTCCGGATTTCAAATCCGTTGCGATGCAGCAGGTTCGGCGGCCACCAAAACGTCAAATGGTAGGTCCAGTAACACCGGCGGCAGAATTTTTGGGCCTTGGCGTAGACGCGCCGGCGTGCCTCGGCCGGAAAGGCCGGAGTTTCGAACACCGGCTCGCTGCTGTGGTGCGTAAAGGAGAGGTAATCGGGATTTAAAAAACTTCCCTCGGCTTGGACGTATTCCCAGAGGCGGGTCCGGGGGTAAGGGATCGCCATGTAAAAAGCGGGCAGGTCGATGCGCTGCTCGCGGGCGAACGCGATGGACTTCTCCACGGTGGCCGCATTGTCCCCGGGATTCCCCACCATGAACATCCCCAGAACCTGAATGCCCGCCGCCCGGCAGAGCCGTACGGCGCGCGCCATGTCCTCCACCGTTTCCTGCTTGCCGACGGCGCGCAACACATCCGGGTCCGCGGACTCGATGCCCAGGGAAATGCGGTGACAGCCCGCCCGCCGCATGCGGGCGAGGACCGCGGCATCCACGGCGTCGGCCCGCACGCCTTGCGCGACCCAGTTGCAGCCCAGCCGGCGCTTGCGGATGGCGTCGCAAAAAGCCTCGATATGGGCGCGGCTCATGGTCAAATTGTCGTCATTGATATGAAACACTTTTCGTCCCCAGTGTTTCTGCATCCAGGCCATTTCCGCCACCACCTGGTCCGGAGAGCGGTGGATCCATTGCGGCCCCCATACGGTCCGGACCGCGCAAAAACTGCAATCCATGGGGCAGCCCCTGCTGGTCAGAAGCGGGTGCTGACGGTAACGCCGCATGGGAAACAGGTGCCAGGCCGGATAAGGCAGTTCATCCAGGTTCCGCAGGCGCTCCCCCACCGGGTTCACGCGGATGCGGCCCTCCTCCCGGTACACCAAACCGGAAATGCCCGCCAACACCTGCGGGGTCGGGGCTGGATTCCGCTTCAGGACCTCGACAAAATCGATCAGGGCTTCCTCGCCCTCGCCGCGCAGGGCATAATCCACGGCACCGTCTTGCAGGCAGCTCTCCGGGTCGATGGCCACGTGCGGTCCCCCGAGAATCACCGGGGTGGCGGGATAGCGGTTCTTCACCGCCTGCGCGACCCGGAGCGCCTCGCGGAAGGTATAACTCACCACGGTGATGCCGAACAGCATCGTGGGTTTGGAAAGAAAGCGCTGCACTTCCCGCCGGTTGGCCACGCCGGTGTCCAGAACCCGCACGCGATCGCCGTTGCGTTCCAGGCTGGCGGCCACATAGCCCAAGCCCAGGGCGGGGAAAAGCTTTTTGCGGCCGCGCCGCCGCCGGAGCGTATCGGAAAATCCCTCCGGATCGATGAGCGCGATCTCCGCCACCAGGCCTTCCTGCCAGCGTCCCATCAGGATTTACCCGCCAGGGCGTCGGTGAAGACTTCCAGCTGCCGGCGCGCGATGTCCTCCCAGGAGAACCGGCGCGCCAGATCCCACGCGCCCAAGGCCAGTCGCCCGCGCAGATCGGGATCCTCCATCAGCCGGCCGATGGCTTTCGCCAAGGCCAGCGCGTCCTTGGGGGGCACCAGGAGCATGTTGGCGCCGTCTTGGAAATTCTGGCCTTCTCCGCGTTTCGGCCGGGTGGTGATCATGGGCAATCCCTGGGCCAGGCAGGCCAGCATGCTGCCGCGCTTGACGGATACGCCGTCCACGAAGGGCAGGGCGGCGCAATCCGCGCTGGCCAGGATTTCCGCCGCCAGGCGAGGTTCCGCGTATTCGGGATTGACGGTGATGGCGTCCAACCCGGAGGTTTTCAGTTCGCGCAGCAGCTTGCGCTGGTAGGCATTTTGGTCTGAAAATTGCGAGAGCAGCAGGAACTTGATGCGCGGCGTCTTGGCCTTCAGCTTGTGCAGGGCGGCGAACAGGGTTTCCAGGCCCTTGGGCGGGTTGGCGAACCCAAAGAAGCCGACCACGAAATCCTCGCCGGTAAAACCCAGCTGCCGGCGCCTTTCCTCCCGTCCAAAATCTCGCGGCACGACCGGCAAATTGGAGGCAATGGGAATGTGCCGGCAGCGCGACACCGCCGGGGGATACAGGGTTTGGATGACCTCCAGGTCCATGGGATCCACCACGATCAAGCGTCGGGAAAACACCAGCGCGGGCAGGATCCGCAGACGGGTCAGGGCCTTGAAATAGCGCAGTTCGTGCAGGGTGGTCACCACGGGGGTGCGCGCATGATGGGTGCGCAAAAACAGCGGCAGCAAATTGATCGCGGGTGATCGGCCGTACACCGCCGTGGGCCACTGGATATTGACCACGTCGGGCTGCATTTCCTTGATGGCGCGATGAATGGTTCTCCAGGCGTCGTAGTTCCACTTCTCCACCCGGGGATGCACCTCGAGCTGGCTGTGGCCGCTGAGGCGCAGGTCCGGCCGCGCCTGCCGCGAGGTGAGGACGTGGATGGAAACGGGCAACTGGAAAAGAAAATCGCACAACATGGCCGTATAATCGCCCACCCCGCAACGCATGGGCGGCCAAGTGCCGGTAATGACCATCAATTTCAAGGTCGGCTTCTGCGCCGAACCCTCCTGCGGCATGTCATGCTCCCCTGCTGCCTTCCGGGCCCGCCCGGTGGAACTCGGAAAGGTTCGCAAATGGCCTAATATTTTATGGTAACAGAACTTCAGGCGGAATGCATCCCGTTATTTTCGCTCAAAATTTCCCGGTAGATTGCCAGAGTATCCCGGGCCACCTCTCCCCAGGAATGGGCCGCGGCCCATTCTCGGGCGGCGCGCCTCAAATCGTTCCGCCGGGTTTCGTCCGCCAGCAGCCCGCGCAGGCGCGCGCCCAGGCCGGCGGCATCGCCGCTGGGGAACATCTCCAGGCACGGCGTCCGCTCGCGAATCTCCCGGAAGGCCGGCAGGTCGGAGGTTAAAACGGCGCTGCCCTGGGCCAGGGCATAGGACAAGGCATAGGAGGAAGTGCTGCGCAGATAAGGCATGAGCACCACCGTGGAGGCGGCGAGCAAATCGTTCAATGCCTCCTCGGGCAGAAAACCCAGGAGCCGCACCCTGCCGGGCATCCGCGCGGCCGCCTGTTCCACCCGCCGGGCGTAGGCAGCATCCCGCCCCGAAAACGCTTTGCCCGTGACGACCAGCGTGGCCGGCCAGGCCGCCCGCTCCCATGCCTCCAGGGCCAGCAGCTGCCCTTTGGCGGGATTGAAAAAACCGAAGAGCGTCACGACGGGCCCGGACAGGCCCCAGCGCTCCCGGGCCGCCGCCGCCTTTCCCGGCTTCACGGCCGGCACTCCCTGGGACACCACCCGGACCCGTTCCGGCGGCAAGCCGCGGGCAACCAAGGCCTGGCGGTGGCTGGCCGTGTGCACGAGGATGCGCCGGGAAGGGGCAAACAACCCGGCTTCCAGGTAGGACGTCCAGCCGGACAGCCGGTAGGCGGTGCGGCGCGCCCATTTGGCGCCCCGTTTCCACCAGGGACCCCCGGGAAATTCTCCCAGCAAGGTATGCGCCGTGACCAAGTGAGGCACCCGCAGGCCGGCCAGGAAGTGGGACCAGCGGCAGGACCAGGGATCGCGGCCGCCGAAGTAAATGTATTCATGCTGCACATGGGCCAGGTCCGCCTGGTTGCACGCCCGTCCGAGTTCGCGGAAATAGCCGCGCCGCCTGTGGCCGGCTTGCACGGGCACGACCTGGATGTCGACCTGCTCGCGCAGGGCCGCCACCAGCGCGGCGGCGTAATCCGCGATGCCGCAGGCTTCCCGCCAGGATGTCACCATCGCGATTTTCATGCCGGCTCCGTTTGCAGGCTGGTCCGCAGAATCCGCGCGTACCGGCGCATTTGGACTCCGTACGCCCGCCACGGCCGCAATCCCAGCAGGGTCAGAAGCGTGCGTGCGGCCATCCAGACCAGGGAGTGCAGCAGGAGGATCAGGCGCGCGCCCGCTTCGGCCAAGCGGCCGCCGTGCTTGCGCCAGTAGCGGAAAGCGCTGAAGGCATGAATGCGTTCATGCTCGCCGTGCGTCTGTTCCATGCCGGCTCCCCCGCGGTGTTGGACCACGCTGTCCGGTTGGTACCAGACCTGCCCGCCCGCCGCGGCCAGGCGCCGGAACCAGTCCAGCTCCTCGAAATAGAGGAAAAAGCGCTCATCGAAGGGGCCCACCCGTTGCCAGGCCTCCCGGGTGGCTGCGAAGCAGGCCCCGGAGACCTCGTCCACCCGCGCGGGCCGCTGGAAATCCTCGCGCCCGTAAACCCGCCTCAGCCACCAGCGCGTGCGCTTGACCGCCTCCGGCAGAACACCGGACCACCACGTCCGGGCCAGGGTGGGAAAGCGCCTGCCGGACGGCTGCAGGCTGCCGTCGGAATTGACCAGGCGGGGGCCCACGGCCCAGATCTCCGGACGCGCGCGCAGCGCATCCACGAGCACTCCCAGCGCTCCCGGCATGAGCCGGGCGTCCGGATTCAGCAGCAGCACGTAGGCCGCGTCGGTCTGCGCCCGGGCCTGGTTGACCGCGGCCGCGAAACCCGCATTGCGCGAATTCTGGATCCAGCAGACTCCCGGGAACTCGGCCGCCTCCGACGCGCTGCCGTCCGTGGAAGCGTTATCCACCACGATGGCCTGCAGCCCGCCGGGGAAGTTCTGCGCCTGCACGGAGGCCAGGCAGTCGTGCAAATGCCCGCGGGTATTCCAGTTGACCACGATGACCGCGACTTCCGGCCGAGCGGGTTTAGAATTCCCGGGATTGGACATGGGGCCTAGGTCCCCAGTTCATAGGTTTGCAGCCGCACCAGCCGGCACCAAAGCCGGGCCAGCCGGTTGAGCCAGCGCCCCGGGCCCTGGTCGGAATTGGTCAGGCGGCAGCTGAAACGCCGTAAAATGACGGCGTCCGGAACCCGCCGCAGGGCCTGGGTGGCCCGGCGCTTGCGCCAGATCAGGCCCGGGTGGCTCAGCAGCCAGGCATAGGCCCGGCAGCGCGGACCCAGGCTGCGGCCGGAGAGCACATCCGCCAGCCATTCCGCCGGCAGCGCCAGCAGGAACAGGGGCCAAGCGCGCAGCCAAGTGCCCGGGCTGTAGAACCGCAGGAGATTCAGCCAGCGGTTGCGTTCCAGCCACCAGCGGTTCTGTTCGTGGCGGGGGCCCAGGGTGGCGGAACCCAGATGTTCCACCCGGACCTCGGGGCAGGCGGCCACCTCGTGTCCGCTGAGCCACGTCCTCCAGCTGAAATAGACGTCCTCATGGAAAAACCGGTAATCGGCGTCGAACGGCAGGCCCGCTTCCCTGCGGAAAAGCAGGGCCGCCCCGGGAGCGCCGAAAACCTGGTCCGGACCGGCAAATACGTTCTGGATGATGAGCCCGGTTAAGCCCAGCGTTCCCGGACGGGGATAGGACCGCATGTCCAGGTTCAAATTGTGAATGTGCGGGGCCGCCACCCAGGCCTTGGGATTGGCCTGCAGGCAGGCCACCATGGACGCCAGTGCGTACGGAGGCAGGAGGGCGTCGTTGTTGACGAGCGCCACGTACTCGCCCCGGGCGGCGGCCACGCCGGCGTTGCAGGCTCCGCAAAAGCCCTGGTTTTGCTCCAGGGCCAGGAGAGTGAATTGGGGATGCCCGCGACGGACCAGGTCCGGCCCCTCGTCCGTGCTGGCGTCATCCACCACGATCACTTCCCGGCTCGGATAGACCTGGGCGGACAGCGCATCCAGGCACCGCGGCAGAAAGCGGGCGCCGTTGTAATTCGGCACCACCACCGAGACCAGCGGCGCCGGCCCGGAGGGATTACGGGCGGTCGCCACGGGCCCGCAGCCCGCGCCGCGGCGGGCGGCGTCGGTCTTCCAGAAAGGGATTCGGCCTGAAGGTCACTGCTTCCTCCGTTGCGAACGCCTGCGGCCTAGCCGGTCAGGCGCGTATCGCTGTTCCAGGTGGGGCGCAACACCCGGCGAAAAATCTCCATATCCACTTCATCGAAGGCCCGGAAAAGAAACAACAATCCCACATAGACCAGCCCGCCCAGCAGGATCTGATAACCCAGGTCCCAGCGCGGCACCAGCCGGACGCAGCCGTACATGAAAATGCCGGCCAGGGCCGGGCGCAGCAGGTGACGGAGCATGCGTACTTTCAAGGTCAGCGGGCGGCTGAGAACGCCCACGCACAGGCCGAGGGTGACGACCTCCGAAAGCAGCGTCACCCAGGCCGCCCCCAGGATGCCGTGGCGCGGGATCGCGTACGCGTTCAGGGCGATGTTGAGCAGCATGCTGAAGAGGGTGATGCCGGTCACGGTCCGCTGCCGGCCCATGGAGATCAGGTAGGGCGCATTGATGCTGTTGGCGGCGATGAGCACGAAACTCCACATCAGGACCGGCAGCACGGAAATGCTGGCCGCATAGGCGGGGCCGTACAGGACTTCAATCAACTCCGGAGCGAGCGCGGCGGTCCCCAGGGCCAGGGGCAGGGAGGCCACGAGCATGTACTTCAAGGAGCGCCGGTAGATCAGCAAAAATCGCTGCGGGTTCGCGGTTTGGCTGGCGGAGATGACCGGGAAAATCGCCCCGGTATAATAGGCGGGCAGCATGAGGGTGAACTCCAGCAGGCGGTAGGCGGCATTGTACAGGCCCACCGCTTCCTCGCCCGAGAGGGAGGCCAGCATGACGGTGTCGATCCGGAAATAGATGATGGAAAAGAGGTTGGCCAAGGCCAGGGGATAGGCCTCGCCCAGGAGCCGGCGCCAAAAGGCCCAGTCCAGGGCCGGGCGCAGCCGCACGCGGCTGCCCACGATCGCCAGCAGCAGGCCGAACTGGACGGCGGCCGCCGAAGTGTAGATGACCAGCAGGGTCACCAGCCCGGCTCCGGCGGCCAGGGCGCCGAGCGACACGCCCACGCGCAGCATGGTCGCGATGACGGAAACCACGGCGGGAATTTCCATGCGCTGGTGGGCGTTGAACACGGCCGTGCAGGTATCCACGTTGCTGGTGAAAAAGAGGGACAGGGCGGCGATGGCCGTCAGGCCGATCACCGCCGGCGGATGGCCCAGCGCGGCGGCCGCGCCGACCAAGCCCAGCCCGGCGAGCAGGGACAGGAACAGGCGCATGATGAAAATGTTGCTCAAGTAGCGCTGTTCCGATTCTGGATTCCGGGCCAGGTCCCGGGTGGCCAGGGTCCCGAGGCCGAAATCGGTCAGGATGTAGAAAATTCCCAGCATGGCCAGGACCAGCGAATAGACTCCGAAGCCGTGGGTCCCCAGCTGGCGTGCCGCGTAGATCACCAGCAGCACGGCCATGATCTTGTTGAGCACGCCCCCGACCAGCTGGACGAGGGAATTCTTCGCCACCCGGGCCGTGGGATTCAATTCGATTTTATCCGCCATGCCCGCGCCACACTCCCGAAAGATGCCCGCCGGCCGTTTCCCGCTTCAACGTCGCGCCCGCCCGGCCTGGCGATCCAGGATCGTCAGCCCGTTGCAGTCGGGCCAATGCCGGATCAGCCAGCCCCGCCTCGCGTCCACGAAGGTCCGGCTTTCGTCGAAGCGGCAGGAAAAATATTCCTCCAACGCACGCATGACGCCCCGGCGGTTGTTCCACCCGATTCCCATGCTCCGGTCCCGGCGGAAATAGATGAGCCGCAAATGGGTATCGTGAAAAATGACCTTGGCCCCCGGCGCCAAGTGGGGGAACCACGCCTGGATTTCACGCCGGGTGTGCTCGAATTCGTGCGAGGTGTCGATGAACAGCAGGCCGATGCGGGGGGTGATGTTCCGCCGGCGGCACCAGCCCGGAAACTTTTTGGCGAAAGCCACATCGTCCGATTTCACGAAATGCCAGCGGGGATAGGCGCTGCTCCCCGAGCAATCCTCCAGGTCCACGCTGATCAAATCGGCGCCGCAGCCTGCGGCCGCCTGGCTCAAAACAAAGGTGCTTTCGCCGCCGCGCGTGCCCAGCTCGACGATCACCCGGGGACGCTGCAGCAGGGCTTCCGCAAAAAGCGTTTCCAGATGATCACTCACATCCGTGCGAACCCGGGCCCGGGCGGCCACGGCGGCCATGGCGGGCAGATCGGAAACGGGGCCGGGGGGGCGGGACCGGCGGGCGAGGAGGAAATTGTACACGCTCTTTAAAAGGTTCAAGCCCAGCCAATGGACGGTTCGCAGCAGCTTCAATTCGGACGTTCCTTCCCTGCTTCCCAAGCTTCGGTTCCGGCAACGCGTTCGACCCGGGGAGTATTATAGCGAAATCTGCCGTCCCCGGGAAAGGATATCCGGCTTTTTCTCGGCCCGGGCGGGCCGGAGACGATTCCGGTCTCCCTGGGGGCCGGCCGGCGCGGGCTCCGGGCCCGGTGGACGCAGGCGGAAGACGGCGACGCCGCCAAAGGCAAAAACCCGGGTCCCGTATTCCTCCACATACGCCTCCATGAGCCGGAGTGTTTCCGGCCCGAGGTAGGAGGCCGGGTACAGATCGCGCCGGAACAGAATCCAGACCACGTCAAGGTCCCGCAGGCGCGCGGCCAGGGACGCGGGCCGACCCAGCGCGGCATAGTTCACGACGCGTTGCTGGTTCGGGTCTCCCCAAAGATACGGTACGTCGAGGTAGAACCCGCGATTCTCCCCGAAGAGCAATACGCGCTCGTCGCCGCGGACCTGCGCGTTCAAGTACCGGCAGGCGGCATAGACCTTCAGGTTTTGCTGCAAATACTTCCCGGCGGGCACCCTGCCCGTCGCCGTTCCGATTTGCAGGGGCGTATCGCGGTGCACGGGCGGGTGCACCATAAATAACAACAGCCCGGCCAAAACGAGAATGATTTTCACAGGGCGCGCGGCGGCCGGCCACAGGTCCCGCAAGGCCTTTGCCGCCAGCCAGGCCGCGAAAGGAAACAGAACCAGCGCGAACCGGATTTGGGGGGAAGTGAAAAACCAGGCCACGAGATAAAAAAGCGTGATTCCGAAGACGCCCCATAGCCCGGCGTTTCCCGATGCCGGGGCGGGGCCGACCCGCGCCGGCATCGGCCCGGTGCCCAGCGAGGGCAGGCGTGCGGGCCCGCGGCCTCGAACGGACGCGGCCGTCCAGGCCACAGCCAAAATAAGCAGGCCCGCCAGCGGCCAGCGCAACTCCGCCCCGCCCACGCCGAAGCTTCCCCCGGAGAGAAGGAGATCCCGCGGCAAGGTCGCCAAACCGCTCCAGCTCCAGTTCACACCCGCAAAATGGCGCACCAAGTCGGCCATGCGCCCCGCCGCCCCGGCGTCCCAATTTTTCCCACCGAAAAAACCGTATCCGAGCGGCCAGAACGGATTTCCGCCCAAGATCCAGGCCCTGAAGGCATACGGCAGAACCGGAAGAATTGCCCAAAACATGGCCCGGGCCGGGCGCAGGATCTTTTGGGCGGCTGTTGCCAGCGGGTCGCGGGCCAGGTGCAGCGCCACCAGCACCGTGGCCGGAGCGAGCAGAAGCAGCCCATGCCATTTGACCGCGGCGCAGACGCCGAGAAAAAACAAGCTCAAATACCACCACCGTGCCGGGGCCCCGGGGCGGGCGGCCTGCAGGAAACTCAAAAATGCCAGGGCCGCGTAGGCCGCGGAAAACAAATCAACAAAAGCCGTCCCCGACTCGATCTGGACCAGATATTGCGCGTAGAAAATTCCCGCGGCCAGCCAGGCGGCGCGCCGCCAGCCGACTTCCCGGCCCGCGGCCCACACGGCGGCCGCCGCGAGCAAGCCGAAGCCCCAATGAACCAGCTTGGCGGCAATACCGAAAGGAAACACCTGCGCCAAAAGGTAAAACATTTCGGCGAACTGCGGAAAGAGATTATGAAAAATATCCGGCCTGAAGACAAACCCGCCTTGGGCCAGATAAATTTTAGGCAGGGCCAGGTGATAGGCCAGGCCGTCCCAGTCCACCGCCGGGGTCAGGGCCACCACGAGATTCAATGCCGCCCACAGGACGATCAAGCCGCACAGAATCCAGGAAAAGGCCGAACGGGGTGCAAGCTCCTTCAGCCGGAGACGCGGGCCATCCGGCAGGAATAAATTCAAGGCCGAGCCCGCCAGCCACAAGCCGGCCGTGCCCGCCAGCACGGCGGGCGAGAGCAGGCGCAGGCAGGCCAAGGTAAAAACCAGATAGGATAAGGCGGCGGCGCCCAGGCCGAGGCCCAGGATCCAGGCCGTCCGGCCGCTGCCCGGCCGGAACCCGAGCCGGAACAGGAGCCAGCGTCCCACGCCCAGGCTGCCGAGAAACAAGGCCGCGCTCCAGGCGGCCAATGCCAGGTAAAAGCCAAAAGCAGGATAGGTCAGCTGAAGGATTGCGGCAGGCATTCCGTCACCTCGGCGCGGGCGGCCGCCGCCGGTACGCCCAAAACAGGATCAGGCCGAAAAGAAGCATCCAGGCCCCGCCCCAGAGCACGTTGTTCCGCGTGGGCGCCAGAGCCAGGCTGGGAAAAACATACGGAGCGAATCCCAACTTGCGCCACAGCTGAATTTTGGGCGACAGATAGAGCAACAGCGGGCACGCGGCGCACAGCCAGCTGATCAGAATGCTCAGTCCCAGGGCCAGCGAGCGCAGGATCTTTCCCGCCTGTCCCAAATGTCCCAACCGTACCCAACCGGACGGGACCAGAACGAACAACAGCAGGGTTCCGGGCAGGATGTTGCGTGAAAATATTGCCGAACTCCCCGTGAAATCATCAAAACCGGCGTAGAGCAGAACCTGGACGGCCAGGGCGCCGGACGCGACGGCCAGGAAACGGGAGGTGTCCGGGGTTCGCCGGCTGAAACCGGCCAGGGCCACGAGCAGAACCGGCGCGGTGGCCAGCAGGCCGAAGTCCCGGTCCACCCACAATCCCAATGCATTCACCCCGGCCGGGCGCGACCACAGAGAGTGAAATTCGCCGAACGGATTGCCCGCCAGGCCGTAGGCATAGTGCGCCTGGAAAAACCCATAGTAGGCGGCCGCCGAAACCAGGATCAGGCCGCCGGCGAAAAGCAGGTCCCGCAGGTTTGCGTTCCGGCTCCAGGGCAGCAGGATGCCCAGCCACAGCGCCAAGGGAAGGTATTTGGGATAAAACCACGGCAGGATGGCGGCCGCCAGAGCGGCGAGCAGAATGCCGCGCCTCCCTCCCCGCAACCAGGCCCAGGCTCCGCAAACCAACACCAGGGAGGCCGGCAATTCGGTGTAAATCAGATCAAAATAAACCGCCAGGGGCGGACTCAGCAGGACCGCGCCCCAAGCGCAAAGCGCCGCGGTGGGTGAGCCGAAAAGGGACAGCGCGAGGCGGTAAATCCCCCAGGCGATGAGGGCGGCGGCCAGACTGATCAGCCACGATGCACCCAGCCTGCCGAAGAGCGCATAACCCGGGAGCAAGAGCCAGGATAACAGCGGAAAATGCTTGGAAACCAGTCCGGGTCCCTTGGCGGGCGCGCCGTGGAAATCCAGCGTTTCCCCCGGGTAGAAGCGGCGGTATTCCCGGGCCCGCATATTGTTGCGCAGGTCAAGATCATGATCCTGCAGCAGGCTCTGGGTCATCAACAAATAATGCGGCTCATCCCCGGTCGGCGGATACACGGTCGTGGTCCACAGGCTCAGCCCGGCGTAGAATACCAGAGCCGATACAATCAGAACGCCGGCCCGCGGCCGGGCGCGTTCCGGGCCTGTTTCTGCGGAGGACAGGCGCGAGAGAAATTTCACCAGCCCCGTGGTGGAGGCGAGAAAAACCGGGAGCGTCAGCCAGGGCCCGGCCCAAAGTAAATACAGGTACGCCGGCGGAGGCAGGTGGATGAAAGCGGCCTGCCACGGCAGGCGCACGCGGCCCAGCAGATCCAGGTGCAGACCGGCGCCCAGGGCCTGGAAGAGAGGAAAAATCAGAACCCCCAGTCCCAGACCCAGCAACGGCACCTGCAGCCAGGCGGCGCGGCGATACGCGGCCACGGCGTCCAAGCCGAACCAGCGCTGCAGTACCCGGCGGAGCAATTCGCCCAACAGGCAAACCGCGGCGATTCCCAACGACAGGCTCAGGACCAGGGTGCCCGGCCGGCCGGCAAGACCTACGCGCGCGTAGTCCGAGGCCAGCAAGCCCGTCCAGCCGTAGGCATAGAATCCGGCGCTCGCGCCGCCGGCCAAAAAGCCCCCCCAAGCGATGAAAACGGCCCGAGGGGCCGCCCGCACAGGATCCTGTCTGGGCATGGTGTCTGAAATCCCCTTTCCAGGGCAGAACTTAGTGGCCGCTGAAATCCCCGTAGGGCGGGATATATTTATAAATCATCATGGCCTGGTTGGAAAATATTTTCCTGAGATTCGCCCCGGCGGGCGGGAACGGCAGACTTCGATCCGCATCCAGCAGCACGTACGTCACCCCGGCTTTTTCCAGAAAAAGACGTGCCTGCACGACGTCCGCCCGCAGATAGAATTCCCTGACTGCCTCCACCCGTGCGGCGACCGGCATATCCAGGATCAGCGAGGACACCGTGTCCTCCAAGTAGGTGTTGTGCAGGGTCAAGGCGGCCACGAAGGCCGTGTCCATCCAACCTGCCGGCAGCATGTTTCCCGCGCGCGGACCCGGTTTCTCCGTCGGGCCGGGAGGGGCCTCTTCCGCCCCGGGCAGCGCTTCCGGAACCGCGGGTGCCGATTCCGTTTGCCTTCCGCCGGCCGGTTCTTCGGCATGCTGGCTCAACTCTCTGGCTTCCCGGCTCCAGTCCGCCACGCGGGTCATGCGGCCGCGCGCTTGCAGGCGCAGCCAGGCAGCATAGCCCTCGTCGGTCAGCAGTTCATCCGGAAGAGGCCGGAGAATCACCTCGCCGGGCACGGCCTGGGTCTTAAGCCACAGGAAAGCTTCCAGGCGTTCCCAAGTCAAGTGTGTTCCCCACCAGCCCATGACCGACAGGGCTTGAAAACTTCCCGGCAGTCCCAGGGCGATAAAGATCACCACCCCGAGGCGCCGCCATGACTCCGGCCGCGATTCCAGCCAGGACCAGGCCTGCTTGGCCGCCGGCAAGCTCATGACCAGCACGGCATAGTAAAAGAATTGAATGGTGTTCCACTGGATGCCGGTTTGAACGAAAAGCACGGGAGCCAGCAGCGCGCCGGCCACGAGCGCGGCCAGAAACAGCAGGAGCGGGTCCGCCTGGCGCGGCCGGAATACGGCTCGGGCCAGGCTCCCCAAGCCCAGGCTGCGCACGCCCAAATTCCCCACCACGAATACGGGGATGAGGGCGGCCAACAACCCGGCGACCAGCAACGGCCTCTGGGCGAAAAGCAGCTTGAGGGCCGCGGCGCTGCCCAGCGCCATGCGGTCCGGTGCGACCAGCATGGTGGCCAGGTTGAAGCCGGGCAAGAAACGCACCAGCGAAGGCGCATGCAGATTGGGCGGAAGAAAAACCAGCAGGAAGACCGGCAAGGTGGCTCCGAAGGCCAGCAGCGCCGCAGAGTCGCGGTTGAAAACCAGCCTGGCTGCGCCCAGCACCAGCAACGCGCCCATGACCAGCAGGCCGGCGTAGACTTTGAATCCGGGCAACACGCCCCAGACCAAGGCCAGTGTCAGGAGATGCCCCCAGTACCGGTCCTGCTGCCAGCGCTGCAAGGCCCAAAGCCCGAACATCACCAACCCGAAGGAGGCAGACACCCCGGGATTGAAAATCATCGTGAACGGGGACTGGACCCAGAAAACGGAATCCCAGAAGAAATACTTATGCAGGCCGAACAGCAGGGGCATGACATATCCGAAATTCGAGGTCACGGCGGTCGCAGTCGCGGCCAAATACGCCACCGGACGGCTCCGGGTCCAGGCGCGCGCGGCCACGAAGGTCGTGAGGGTCAGGAGCCAGGAATACAGCCAGGGAGCCACGCGGAAATAAACATGCCAGGGATTGATTTTCACCAGGCGCAGGACGGCTCCCCAGAACAGGTCGGCGAAGATGTGGTAATTCCGCAATATCTCGCCGGCGAATCCCGGCACTTCGGGAGGAAAGGTCCGGGAGAGCTGGTACAAATTATAGATATGCCAGGGCGCATCGTGGCTGTGCCAGGCATACAGGTTCAGGCCGGATAAACTCTGCCAGCCGGAAAAAACCATGAACCAGGCCTGGCCGGCGCCCGCCGCCAGGACCAGCAACCCCAGCGGCCAATAACCCGATAGGACTTCGCGCCGGCGCCGCTCCAGCAAGCTCGGCGCCGGCTGGCGGCGGGACGCAATCAGCTCCAGGACCACGCAGGCGGCCACATACAGCCAAATCCCGCCCTCCCAGCCCAGCCAGGCCAGGCCCCAATAGACCAGCACCAGCAGCGACATGCCGCTGACCCAGGCCGCGGCCAGGCGTTCCAGGGGGTCCAGCCTGAGTGCCAGCGCGCGCACCCACAGCCGTCCCGGCAGATAAACCGCCGCGAGCAGGGCCGCGCCGGCCAGCGCCGCTTGTCCCAGGAAAGAGCCGAAGGTCATCATGCCTGCAGTCTCCGTCGCAACCGGATCATGCGGCCGCGCCCGGCTTGCGCGCCGCACAGATGGCCGAAACGCCCCATGGCAACCGTCCGTGCAGGATCATCCAGGTTTCCAGTTTCAGGACCGCCACCAGCAGCCCGCCCAGCGCCCGCGGCACGGGGAAAATGTCCTGTTTCACTTCCGGCACGCGCCGCCGGGCCCAGAGCCGCCGCCAGGCCAACCAGCATCGGAACGGCCAGTAATAAAAAGCATTCGCGTAGCTGGCTTTTACCACCTCCAGTTCCGCTCCGCCCACTTCCCGGACCAATTGGCCGAGGCGGTACCGCCGGAAATGGCCCAGGCGCAGGTCGCGCTCGCTCCATAAACGCGGGTCCGCCGGCACGGTCAGGATCAGGAGACCGCCCGGTTTGAGCACGCGCCGGATTTCCGCCAAGGCTTCCGGGGGGCGCTCCACGTGTTCCAACACTTCCACGGCCGTGACCAGGTCGAACTGGCCCTCGCGGAAGCCGGACAGGTTCTCCGCCCGGTTCAAGACCAGCCTGCCGGCGTCCATGCCCCACTCCCGGCAAAGGCTCAAGGCTTCGGGGGAGCTGTCCACACCCCAGACTTCACCCCATTGGGACAGGAATGCCAGGGTGCCGCCGGCCGCGCAGCCGATGTCCAGGATTTTGGGCCGCGTCCCATCGGCCGCAGGTCCCGGCCCGAATTTCCGCCATAACCTCGCCAACAGGTCGTGCCGGCCCCGGTGCCACCAGTACCCGGGGCCGGCCGCAGCCAATGACCGGTAAACCTGTTTTTCCATGTCTTCGTTCCTTTAACTCTCCCGGCGCCCTATTCGGCCCGCGGATTTTCAGGCCGGTCAGGCCCGGAATAGATACAACCAGGCCCGCCGGAACAAATTGACGGCGAGCCCGGGATGGCGCAGGACTTCCAGGCCGTACCGCCATAGAATCCTGAACCGGAAATAAAACGCCACCAGCATGCGGCGCTGCCAGGTTTTGATCTGCCCGGGCGTGAAGCCCCGGGGAGCGTACACGGCCGAAGCGAAAGTGCTTTTGGCGGTGGTAAACACGAATTCCTGGATCTCCCCGCGCGCCAACAGCTCCTCGCTGATGGCCGTG
>Ga0315542_1000840_pt1 | contig 19438 bp, 15 predicted proteins | sample SalMarSW160120MG_FD_202541 | JGI IMG/M metagenome (GOLD analysis project Ga0315542, IMG submission 202541) | Salt marsh sediment microbial communities from the Plum Island Ecosystem LTER, Massachusetts, United States - Salt Marsh Sediment SW1601-20 ... | reverse complement strand
TCAACGTCTTTCTGGTCATCATGGGCGCGGCTACCCTTGCTGTCGGCGGGCTCGGCGTCTCGAACATCATGTACGTTGTGGTCCGCGAAAGGACGAAAGAGATAGGCATAAAGAGAGCGGTCGGAGCACGCAGGTGGGTGATAATGGTTCAGTTCTTCGCGGAGACTTTCTTCATAACTTTCGTAGGGGCGGCTGTGGGTTTCCTAATAGCATGGGGGATAATCGCCATGCTTCAGATTATGCCGGGCGATGTCAAGGAGGCGATCGGCACACCGGTGATCGACCCGCTCGTCGTGCTGGTATGCGTATCGATAATAACGTTCATCGGGTTCACCGCGGGCTTCTTTCCCGCCAGGAAGGCTTCGCGGCTCGATCCGATACAGTGTCTCAACTACTAGATGGGACTGCAGGGCATGTGGCGCACGATGCTCGAGGAATTCATCGTCGACTTCAAGCACCAGAAGACAAGGGTGCTGCTGACGCTCGTCTCGATCGTATGGGGCACGATGTCCATCGTCCTCCTGCTCGCCTTCGGGTTCGGTCTCAAGCAGCGGATGTACGAGGGGCAGATGGGAGCTAGGGACAACCTCGTCTCGATCTGGTCGGGGGAAACGTCGAAGCCGTACCAGGGCCTACCCGTCGGAAGGAACATATGGATGAACGTGGAGGATGTCGATCTGCTCAGGGAGAACATCCCGCTTGTGGGGCTGATCTCGCCCAGCCACGGAAAAGATTTCAGGGTTCGCTACGGCGACAACAGGACGACGACCTGGGGTGAAGGGGTGGCACCCGATTTCATGGAGATGAGGCACATGTTCCCGCAGCCGGGCGGGCGGTTCATCAATGACGGAGATATCATCGCGCGCAGGAGGGTCGTCTTCATCGGTGACGAGATAGCGAAGACCCTTTTCGGCGACGAGGATCCTGTCGGTGGGACCATAGAACTCGACGACCTTCCCTACACGGTGATCGGCGTGATGATACCGAAACACCAGACCTCGATGAACAACGGGCCCGACGCCGAGCGGGTCATCATCCCATACACCACATTCGGGACGGTCTACAACAGGAGATGGATAAACCAGATGCTCGTAAGGCCGGCCGTGCTGAGCAGGTCGCAGGAGCTTGTCAAGGACATGCGCTATGTGCTCGGCCGCAAGTACCGCTTCGATCCGACTGACGAGGAGGCGCTGAGCATGTGGGACGACATCGAGACGGAAAAGATCATGAGGAAGATATTCCTCGGGCTCAACATATTCTTCGGAGTGATCGGCTCTCTCACCCTGGTGATCGCCGGAGTCGGCGTGGCTAACATCATGTACGTCGTCGTGAAGGAGCGCACGCATGAACTGGGCGTCAGGAGGGCGATCGGGGCGAAGAAGAGTCATATAATAACGCAGATCCTCGGGGAGGCCTTCCTGATAACCGGCGGCGGCGGAGCGATAGGGATCGCGCTTTCGCTTTCTGTGATCTGGCTCGTATCCCTCACGCCTCTAGATTCGGGGATCCTGAAATTCATGGGGCATCCGATCTTCTCATGGCCGATCGCTATCGTGACGGTGGCGATCCTTACCCTTATCGCGGTCCTTGCGGGAATATTCCCCGCTAGGCAGGCCGCCGGCGTCGATCCCGTCGAGGCTCTGCGCTACGAGTAGCCGCCGGCCTCTCCGCGCGCGGGTCCCTGGATCTGGCGCAAAGATGTAACAATACGAACCATCAAACCGTACACCTATACAGGCGACAAGATATGGAACGGCCCCGAGCAACGGGGCCGGAAAGTATGAAGGGGGCGCGTTGTTCAGTTGAACGCTGACTGAATACCCGGAACGCTCAGCCCAGCGCGCGCCCCCTCTTTTTATCCGCCAGCCTCTTTCGCGAGCGGCCCTCCCCGCGCGTCCTTCAATCTCTCCCCTGCAGGACCTTCAGCATCTCCCCGATGGTTCCGTTCCCGGTCGCTTCCCGGAGCCTCTCGAGAGAGAGGCGCAGGTCTTCCAGCCCACGCACTCTTATCTCGACGTTGAAACCACCCCCCTCGAGATTTACGGGAAGCTTCACCGACGCCGACGGCGGCAGCTCGATCTGCGCCGCGACGCGCCGCAGGGCAGCCAGGTCGCTGGTCATCCGCGGATGCGCAGCGCCGCTTATCGCCTCGTCTAGCGGCATCTTCTCCGGGTCGTACCCGCTTACGAAGTCCGCGAAGATATCGCTGCCATGGTCGGCTATGGCGAGCATCCCGCGAAGCGCCTCACGACGGGCGCTTCTGCTGAGACCACACGCGGCCAGCAGCCTGGCCGCGGCCTGCGCATCGATCCCCGGGTGGGCTTCGAGCTGAAGAAGGTCGCCAGGGGACACCCTGCCCTCGTGGACGGCCAGCCTCACGTCGGCGTCAAGGCACGGGAGGGCGGCGAGCCTATCGAGGACATCGGCCGTGATCTTTCTGCCGTAAAGCCTGGAAAAGAAGGGGAGGATCTCCCCGGTCCTCCCGGTCGTTAGGGCGGAAGCCTTCGAAACCAGCGTAAGTCTTTCCATCTCAGAGAGGGGCTGGCCGTGCAGGGATGACTCGAGCCAGAGTGCCAGGACGGCAGCCGGCCCCGCCGCGCCCGGGTCGAGGACAAGAGCGCTGATCAAGCCGGCACCCGCCTCTCTCGCGGCAGCGATCCTCCTGAATCCCGAAACGACCTCGAGCGAATCCCCGCGGTCAGCAAGGACAGGAGGCGAGATGACCCCGATCGATCCGACGGACTCGACAAGCGAGGCGTCGGCAGGGCCGTTTTCCTCCTCGCCGGGCAGGGTCCACCTGAACCTGAAAGCGGCTCCGCCGCCGAGCTCGAGGGCCGCGGTGCCGACCTTGCGGTATTCCATCTCGATCGGGGGGGTCATTCAGCTTTTCCCCTTTTCAGCCGAGGGGCAGAGGGGTGCGATCGCGCATTCGCCGCAGCGGGGCCTGGGCGCTCTGCAGACCGTCCTGCCGTGGTTCTTCAGGTAGAAGGGGAGCCATTTCCATTCTGATCGGGGGAAAAGCTCCATGAGGTCACGTTCTATCTTCAGCGGATCCTTCAGGTCGGTCCAGCCGAGCCTTCCCGCGACACGAATTACGTGAGTATCGACGACGATACCCTCAGTACGGGAGAATCCGTGCTGCAGGATGGCGTTGGCCGACTTGCGCGCTATTCCGGGAAGCCTCGTGAGGCTGTCCATGTCAGCCGGGACCTCGCCGCCGAAGTCGCTGATGATCATACCGCTCGCGGCCTTTATAGATTTCGCCTTGTTTCTGAAGAAGCCGGTCGGACGCACCGCCTCTTCGATATCCTCCAGAGGCGCGGCCGCGAAGGCCGCGGCGTCAGGATATCTCTCGAAAAGGGCCGGTGTAGTCATATTGACGCGCTCGTCGGTGCACTGCGCAGAGAGGATCGTGGCTACGAGGAGCTGGAAGGGGCCTTCGAACTCCAGATAATGCCTCGGCTCCGGGTAGAGCTGCTTGAGCCTCCCGAGTATCTTTTCAGCGGATCTCCTGTCTGACGGCGCCACGTTCTCTCCATCCTGCCGGTGTCCTGGCATATACAAGCGCGTATATTGTATCGGCGCCGCCCCGCCCTTTCAACGCAGAAGATCGATAAAAAAACCGGCGAATCATGGAGGTGCGGGTGTATCAGTAATCTGCGGGCATGGGGCGCCCTCTGTACGTGAGAGATTGATTTTAAACGGCTTCGGCCTTATATTGACTCCCTGTATGAGGATGAAGAGAGCCATAACACAGGCCGCGGCGCTGCTCCTTCTCGGGACGGCGGCAGGGCTGGTAAACAATGCCTTCTCGGTCAACGGGATCGATCCGTTCCGCAGGCTCGAGGAGGTCCCCGTCTTCGAAAATGGTGGCGAGCCGATCACGGAGGCCGATGCTGACGACCACGACGGGATCTGCTTCGTCAATCTCGAGGAATTTCGTGAGATGGTCGATGCCGGCTACCCGATTATCGACGCGAGGACATCCGACGAGTACAAATCCGGGCATGTCCCGGGCGCGATACTCTGCGACTATTTCGAGATGGGGCGCTACTTCGATTTCGTCCTGCCGCGGCTGGACCCCGGCGACAGGATCGGAATCTACTGCAACGGGCCTTCCTGCGACGATTCCGAGATGCTGGGCAGGGAGCTCTACACGATGGGGTACAAGAAGCTCTGCGTGTTCAAGGGCGGTATGGAGGAATGGAGAGAGGCCGGGCTGGAGATAGAGCACGGGGCCGAGGAGTGGAGCGAATGAGCCGCCGGGTGGATACGGGCCTTTTCTTCGAGATCCCCGGGGGAGCGGCGCGCGCGCAGGCCGGCCTGCTCGTTATCCGCGTGATCCTCGCCGCCGTCTTCATATACGCCGCCCTGCAGAAGATCGACAAGCCGCTGATGTTCGCCGACGAGATCGGGATGTATGGGATCCTCGGGCCGGGCCCGCTTCTCAATGTCTTCGCGATAATACTGCCGTGGATAGAGCTGATATGCGGCCTTGCCCTTCTCACCGGTGTCTTCATCAGGGGCGCCGCGCTGATACTCGCCGCGATGAACCTCGTTTTTATCGTTGTCATCGCTTACAGGACTGCTGGTATAATGTCCGCCGAAGGGACGCCGCTGAGGCATGTGTATTTCGACTGCGGATGCGGGTTCGGGCCTACGTACGCATGGAAGAAACTGATCGAGGACGCTTTTCTGTTCGCCTTCTCGGTCGTAATACTGCTTTCGCCGGCTTACCGTTACGTCGTCGGAAGAAGGAAGGGGTAGAGGATGAAATCAAGGAAGGGATTCCTCACGGCGATCGTCGCCGTTTTCTTTGTAGTCTCGATGGCCGCCGGCGCGTCCGCCCAGGACGATAAGGCGGGCGCAGCCGCTGAAACGTCGCCGAGCTTTGATCACGGCGACATCGGGGTAGGCGTCATAGTCGGCGAGCCGACAGGGCTTAGCGCCAAGATGTGGACGACGCAGAGCACAGGGTTCGATCTGGGTCTTGCCTGGTCCTGGTCGGGCGACGGGCATTTTCATATCCATGCCGACTACCTCTTCCATGACTTCGGTATCTTCGACGTTTCCAAGGGAACGCTTCCCTTATATGTCGGAATCGGTGGAAGGATGCTTTTCAGGGACAACGCTGACGACAAGATAGGCGTGAGGATCCCGGTCGGCCTCGAATACTATTTCGAAAGCTGGCCCATCGCAGTATTCGGCGAAGTAGTCCCGATCCTCGATCTCGCTCCATCGACCGATTTCGAGCTCAACGGCGGCCTGGGAGTCCGGTTCTATTTCTAGGAATTCCAGTAAGCTCTGTCCAGCGGGCGGATGTAATATCAAACAGGGTCTTTTACTCGTGCTTTTTCAGAGGTGCCGGCCGCTGGAGCCGGCTTGTCCCCCGTGGTGAAGACCGAGAGGCTGGCCCTGCATCCCTCGATCCGCTCGCTCACCGCGTCGATCTTCTGCCGCATCTCTATTCCCGCCCCTTCGTCCAACGCGCTTCTAAGTTCGATCCATGCCCTGTCCGCCTTTTCGAACTGCTCTTCCACCTGCATGACCTTGTCGCGCAGGGACTCCACCATCCGGCTGGCGACTTCCGCCTCTTTCTGCAGATGATCTTTCTGGCGGAATTTTATCGGAGCTGACAGATCGCCGCCGCCGACGGTTTCGAGGTAGGGGCGGAACCTGTAGAGAGGTCCGGCGACACGGTGGGTGAAGATGATGTTATGCAGCACGATTACTACAAGGGCTCCAAGCAGGGGCAGCCATACTCTATGATGAAGGACGAGAAACTCATGCGCTGCTTCCTGCACCTGTGGTGAGTTGATATCTCCGCCCTGAAGCCGCATGACGATCGGCACAAATAGGGTGCTGACGAAAATAAGCACGATGAGGGAAAAATAGATTATCGCGATGCCGACAAACCTCAGCTGCAGGGAATCGACCAGGACCTTCCTATTGACTATTCTTATTTTTTTCCGCTTGCTCATCGCTGTACCTCGTTTCCGGCGACCCTAGTTACCTGATACGATATCGCCCAGCAGTCCGTCCGTGCCCCGCCCCCTGAGCATGTATCCGTCCCCCGGAAGATTGAAGATGCTGATGTCGCCCGGTACCGCCGGGTCGGCGTTCCACTGAACCGCGGTCTCAGCTTTCGTGAAGGGGTTGTCGGGATAATGCCCGTTCGGCAGAAGGGCTAGCAGGTCTGCTTCATCTCCCGCCTGTGGATACTGGCCGAGCCGGTCGACTGCGAAGGATTCGATCGCAAGTTGAATAGTGTGCATGTTCTCCTGGACGACAGCTTCCTTCGCCTTCTTCGTAAACTTCATGTAATTGGGGATCGCGATCGCGACAATGATACCGATTATTACGACGACGAACATCAGCTCGATTAGCGTGAACCCTCTAGAATCGCTGTGAATACGCATAGATGATCGCTGCCTTTCCCGGCACATGCAGTCAGTCGCATATATGGATGTCTGGCCCCTGCCGTACTTGAAAGAATCATGCCACCAGATGCAGCATATGGTGTCGGACGTAACCTACTGCGGGAATGTGGATTGGATGCGGCGACGGGCATGAAGCCCCGGCGGGTTTCAATGCGTTTTCGCAATGTCGATTGCAGGTCTTCTCATCGGCCTGCATCCCGGTCAGGCCGGGCGTCCCATCGTTATGCCGAGCGCCTCCGCCGTTTTCACCAGCTGACCCTCGGGGTCGACCAGGTTGATGTTCTCTATCGCCTCGCTTATCTTCTTGCAGACTATCTCGGTCCCCTTCAGGCAGACCAGGTTGCCGTAGTTTCCCAGGGCTATATTGTTTACCGCCTCGACCCCGAACCTCGTTGCGAGGATGCGGTCGTAGGTCGTGGGCGTACCGCCACGCTGCATGTGCCCGAGAACGGCGGTACGTGTCTCAAAATTCGCGCAGAGAGCGATCTGCTCTGAGACCCACTGCCCCATGCCGCCGAGTCTCCCCGGGGTGCCATCACTGCCGGGCTCTTTCTCATAGATCTTTTTCCCGCCCGCGGGGAATGCGCCCTCGGCGACCACTGCGATGCTGAACCTGCTGCCGGTCTTCTTCCTGCCTCGGATATGCGCGCAGACCTTGCCGATATCGAAGGGGATCTCGGGAATGAGGATCACGTCGGCACCGCCGGCGATCCCCGCCTCGAGGGCGATCCAACCGCTGTCGCGCCCCATCACCTCGAGCACGAGGACCCGGTGGTGGCTCTCTGCGGTCGTATGGAGCCTGTCGAGAGCCTCGGTCGCCGTCGAGACGGCGCTGTTGAAGCCGAACGTCACGTCTGTGGCTTTGAGGTCGTTGTCGATCGTCTTTGGCACGCCCATAACGGGCACGCCCTTCTCGAAGATCGCCTGTGTGATCTTCATCGTCCCGTCCCCGCCGACGGCGATCAGGGCATCTATGCCGAGCTCCCGTATATTGGATACGATCGTGCCAGTCACGTCCCTGTACTCCACGCCGTTCTCTCCCTCGACCGGGTAGTTGAGCGGATTGCCCCTGTTCGAAGTGCCCAGTATCGTCCCTCCTCGAGCCTGCAGGCCGCGGACGTCCCTCGATGTGATCTTTCTGGTCCGGCCCTCGATGAGCCCGTCGAACCCGTCGAGTATCCCGGTCACCTCCCAGCCGTGGACGTTTACGGCAGCCCTGACGACGCCCCTTATCACGGCGTTGAGGCCGGGACAGTCGCCTCCTCCAGTGAGTATCGCGATGTTTTTTATATCCTTAGGGGCGGGCATCTTCGTCGCCGGCCGGCCTCTTGTCGCGGCCTTTTTTTTTGCTTTTGCGGGCATCGCGGGTTCCTTTCTCGGATATATAGCGTCTGCTGGAAACGGTTGTGCGGACATCGTCCGACGTGTGATTCTACAACAGCGCCGCCTTTCTCTCAAGGACAAGAAAGGAAGGATACGGAGCACGACCGGCGTACTTGACCGATGCGGGCAAATCTGTTATCTTCGCTGTGCCCGAACAGCGTTTAATGGAGGTAAAAAAGTGAAGAATCTGATCGTCATCTGTCTCGCACTGGCTTTTTTCTCGGGGGCGGGATGCGGCAATAAGCCGGAGAAGCAGGAAACTCCGGCAACAACCCAGGCCGGCGCAGCGCGCATGGTCTCTCTCATGGATCCCGTCGATAAAAGCAAGATCAAGAACTTCAAAGAGGCGAAGTACCCTTATGTCTATGAAGGCGTCGAGTACAGGTTCAATTCGAAGGAGCACTACGAGGCTTTCAAGAAAGACCCATCCAAGTACGTGTCCAAATAAAGGGTGAAGAGACGCTTCAGTCGAGATCCGAGTCCCGGCAGGGCGCCGCATTGATTTCAGGCCCGGCCTAGGATGACTCTACGGGTTCAAGGACTCTTATTAAAGGCGGGTTGCCGGGATCGGCTGCCAGGAGGCCCGGTGTCTTCCGCGGGATAAAACGGCAGATACCCTCGATCAGAAGCTCGAGCAAATCGCCTCCGCGATTATTCAGCCTATATTCCATTTCCAGGACATAAAGGGGCAGCATGCTGTTCCTCACGCCGTGATATTTGAGCAGTTTCTCCATGATAGACCGCCTTGCCACGGGAGGCAGCGCCATGTAGAAACGAAAGCGAGGGTGGCCGCGGCCAAAATCGGCAGGTCGGTGCGTTACTCCCTCGCATATAAGACGATCGTACCTGACCTTCTTGTCCGTACAGATAAGATGCCCATATCCGAGCCGTCCGATTACATGGATCCGGGTGGATGGCAAGGGTGCTGTTTTATCGTGTTTACCATCTTCGCTCATGTAGAAGACGGGGATCTTCCTGCTGGCGCCTGGATCATGTAAATACTCTCTGCCGTGAGGCGTGGCTGCGGCAATCGATCTCCTGATCGCTGTGACTGCCTTGAGGGTCGTAGGATAACTTTTGCCGGTTTCATCCGATATTCTTTTCGCCGTCAGACCCATTTCGAACAGCTTGATGATCCACAGCCAGGTTTCAGGAGAAATATGGGCTTCATTGAGCCATCGGCCCGTGTAGAGCGTAAACCGGTAACCGCAAGCCTGACAGCGCTTGCGCTTTCCGTTATCGATCCTGTAAATATCGTCTTCCCCGCACTTAGGGCAGACATTCCCTTCGATAACGCTGCAGATGCTTTCCAGATGCCATAGCGCCTTCTTGTCGGACCCGACGATATCCATGAAGTATTGGATATCCATAAGCCTGTCGTTTTTGAAAAACCGTCCGGTCCCTATTCTTTTAGCTGTTCTCAGCCTCCCGCGTAATCGTTGATAACATTTTAACTGTTTACATATTTCCAGTAGTCCAGTCAAGAGAACATCATCTTTTAACAAAATATGGGTATATATACCTAATGCTTGATTGAGCCATCGACTTATTTTTTAAGCATATAGGTTGATATACCTATGGCGGAGGTGATCGTGTAAATATTCGATAGGTTTTGATCCACCTTTGGACATCATCATGCCATATTCGGTTTTATTTCATTAAGACATTGAACGGTCAGATTATCCTGTTGCATGGTTACATTATTTGACGGTTCTCTGATTTCTAGGATATTGTCAATTCGGATAGAGAATGCAGTAAAAGACAAGCATATTAACGGGGTGGCACAGAATTTCTTTAACCTATCATATGACAGCATGTTACGTGATATATGCCATAATATAAAGATGCTGGCACAATAAAGAGAATGTCAAAGAAGGAAGACGCAATACGGCCTTACAGCATTTAAGTTACATATATATGTAAAAGGAATGGTACGGATATTCTACCAAACCATTTATATGCCCATTCGAAATAACGATCCGTTTGACAAGGCAAAGAACGATTTCGGAACACTTCCGGAATGTCCAATAAATATTACAGATAGGAAAGCTCTTGAGAACCAACTAATTGGCACTGCGATTGCCATAAACAAGTAAAAGAAATGTTGTGACAATATAAATAGAAGAGAAATACCAAAGAAATAAATGGAAAATACTTCTGATCGATATATGCAAAAAAGGGCGCAAGTACAACCTGGGCAGGATGACTGCAAAGGAGAAAATCGTGAAGGTCGATAAATATATGGATCTTGCTTCCGGTCTGAGTGAGCGGGTCGAGAAGGAAAAAATGAACGGGGAAGTGGAGGATCCGGGTGCGCTTGATAAGATATTACGCGATATATGTCTTCAGCTTCTCGAAAACGCGAGAGAAATAAGGAAACTGGCGATGATAGTCGAGAATGGAACTCATGAAGAAGATGTGAAGGACGAGGTAAAAATAGAAAAGATGATCATGAAGGCAAGTGTGGCGCAGGGCAAGGTGGAGATGACGAGAAGGGAAAAAGACGTGATCATCCAGCTGATCAGCGGGAAGACGAACAGGGAAATATCAGAGGGACTGAATATTGACGAGAAAACAGTAAAAAACCACCTCTGGAAAATATACCGAAAAATGGGGATCAACAACCGCACACAATTACTTCACAGGGTATTCAACGAATAGCTCCGCCAGAGCCATTGAACTGGGGATAAGAGGCCAGATTACAGGAGAAAATATGCATTTCAGCGATCTCGACAACTCGCCGGGAAACAAAAACTGCTCGAGTCCGGAAAGACAGCATTGGCGGATTTGGTGTCTTCTGACATTTGTCACCGTCATGAACGTCGCCGTCCTTATTACGGCTCAGATGCTTCTCTACAGCGGGCTCATAACCGATGAATGGCCCTGGCAGAAGACGCATATGAGCTTGATGGCCGTACTGGCTGTCGCGAACGTCGGTTTTATACTCTATCTGACACTTCAGAAGAAGCAGATAATCGATATGCAGAAGAAGCTGCAGATACTGGAGATGGAAAAGAACGAAAAGATCAGCCGGAATGCCGCACGGCTCTATGCACTGACAAGTGTCAGCCGCAAGATGTGCTCCGAGACCGACCCGTCAAGGATCTTCAAGTACATCACAGACACATGTACCGAGATCTTCGATTGCAGCAGGGCCTCTCTCATGCTTCTCGACACTGAAAATGACGAACTTGTTGTTCGCGCGGTGTCGCCTCTCAGCGAGGACATCTTCTCGGGGGTAAAACAGAAGATCGGGAAGGGGATTGCCGGTTACGTCGCAGAAAAAAGGAAGGCCCTGCTGCTGAGACGAGATGCGGATCATACGAGCATAAGCGGGCTCAAGGACAGGATCGATAATTCGATTTCTGCAATGGTCGTCCCTATCGTCCTCAGGGATGAACTTGTAGGAGTAGTGAATGTGACCACGACGAACGAAGAAGTCGAATACAACGATGAGGATATCCGCGCCTTGCAGGTATTCGCCGACAACGCCGGTTCATTCATAAGGCATTCCGAGCAGGCTGAATGGATGAGGAAGACGATAGAACGTCTGAGGGGAACTATTAAGAAAGATAACCCCGTCCGCGCCCGAAAGTGACTCTATAGCACCACCACGGCGAACGTTGACTCTGCGACTGCTTTCAAACCCAACCCTCCGAACTCCACCCGTACAGGTATGATCCGGAAAGGTGCCCTCGAAGGGTCTTCCGGCGGAAGACTCCCGATTATTGCATTTTGAGAGGCAGGCAGTGCATAAGACTAAAGTCCCTTGCCCCAGGGACTTTTTTTTATGCCTTCTGGTTCCTCATCATTCCCTGTCACTCCTCCTGATTACTCAGCCTGCCGGCACTCCTGACCGCTCACTCAAGTCGTTAACACGTAAGTAAATACGAATCATCGCCAGTCAGGCTGTCATTTCCGGGGGACCTCTGTGCCCCACCGTTCCCTGCCAGATCGTTTACCAGAGGCACATACTTTGCGTTTGGGACTCGCCACGAAAACCAATTTGCGACCGGGCGCAATCCGGTCGTGAGGATCAAGCAGGCCTCCATCGTCATGATGAAGCCGCATCAACCGCGTGCGAACTCCATTCAGACTGGAGGAAGAAAAGGAGGACAGCCAGATGAGAAGGAGTCTGTCAGCAGCGATCCTTCTCCTCTTTGCCGCCGTCTCCGCCGGTTCCGCTTTCGCCGAGGGCCCTGAGCTCAAGGGCGAGATGGCAGCCGCGAAGATCGTCGTCGACGAGGAAAAGGGAGAGATCGCACTGCCGGCCGATAAGGTCTACCCGAACGATACGGTCGAATACACGCTTAAGTATACGAACGCTGGTACCGCCACAGCGGCCGGAGTCGACCTGATCGGGCCCGTTCCGGCCGGAACGGTCTACATCGAGGAAACAGCCACAGAAATCCCCGGGATCAAACCCATGTACAGCATCGACCAGGGCAAGACCTGGCATGAAGCGCCGGTGATAGTCGAGGTGGCTCGCAAGGACGGGACGGTCGAGAAGAGAAAGGCCGCCCCGGAGATGATCACCCATGTCAGGTGGTCACTGGCGGGGAGCCTCGGCATCGGGGAAGAGATCATGGTCAGCTACCGTGTCCATGTGAAGTAGACATTGGAGGCTTTAGAAGTTTCGTTTTCAAGCTCCCCGCGAGGGGATGGCCCCGTTTGAGGATGCTCTCCATGCGGAGGGCGGAAGGATGGTGATCAGGCATGACTTTCAGAAAGTCCGCTGGGTTCCTGGTGCTCCTGGCGATAGCGCTCATCGTATCGTCTAGTGCCAACGCCCAGACGCCCGCCGGTACGCTGATCCAGAACCAGGCCTCGGCCACGTTCCAGGATCTCTCCGGCAACACTTACACGGCGACCTCTAACCAGGTCACTACGCTCGTGCTCCCTGTCTTCGGGGTATCGGTCCTTCCGGACGGTACTGCGGCTGCGCCGGGGATGATTGGAACCGCGATACCCGGACAGACGGTATACTACAGCTACAATCTCACAAACACGGGTAACGACGACGACGATTTCACGATCGAACCCCTTATCGATCCGGCCACGACGATGACGCTCGGGCTGGGCGATATAGACATCTATCACGATGTCAACGGTAACGGTGTCCGCGATGGCGGCGAACCCGTTATCTCAGCCGGCGGCGTTCCTGGCAACATCGGCCCCGTGGCTGCCGGTATCACGATCCAGCTTCTTGTCGAATACCAGGTCCCTGCGCTGGCAGCCGCCGGCGAGGTCGCCTATGTCGGCGTCCAGGCCACTTCGGTCGGCGACGCCGCCCAGATCGACACCGGCAATTATCACGAAACAGACGTAGTTAGCGATGCCGTCCTGACAGCGACGATGACCGGCCTTCCGGCCAGCCTGGATCCGGGCGACATCGCGACCTATACGGTCACAGGCCAGAATGTCGGTAATGACATCGCCCACGGTGTGACCGTCATTTCAGTCGGCCTAACCGGTGTTCTCGTATACGACATCCTTCCGCTCGATCCTTCGACCGGCAACCCGCTGGCCTTGTCCGGCGCTCCCGCCGGTGCTCCCGCTGGCGGAACGGTACTATACCTGCCTGCCGGAAGCCCGACGGTCGGAGCCCCCGAGACGTGGGCATGGTCGGCCTCCGCGGCCGCCGGAGACATAGCGGTCGCCTATGTGACCAATGGCGACCTGGCGATCGGCCAGAACTACAACTTTACCTATGACGTGACGGTTCCCCTGACGATGCGGGCCGGCATCATCAACAACTTCGGCGCTGTCGCCTTCGTGGACAACAACGCCGGCACGCCCGACCCGACTATCGTCACGACTAACAACACACAGATAGATGTGAACACACTCGCCGAGGTCCTAGTGGGCCCGGCCGGCGTGCCCGACGCGGGAACGCCTCCGCTGTACGACGATGACTCGCAGGCTATCGCGAACGCGTACGCGAACCAGACGATCGACTTCGTCAACACGGTCAGGAACGACGGCAACGCCGCGGACTTTATCAACATCGTCCTCGACGCCGGTGCCTCGACCTTCCCTCCGGGATACAACATCCAGTTCTTCCGCATAGACGGGGTCACCCCCCTGAGCAATCTGGGGGCGGATGGTATCCCCGACGTAGGGAACATCAACCCCGGCATGACGCGCGACTTCATCGTCCGCATCACCATACCGGGTAACGCCGCCGCTGGCGGCCCCTACGTGGCCGTGGTCAACGCCGTATCGGAGAACGATCCGGCCGAGACCAACACGACGACCGACCAGATAATCGCGGTCAACCCCGCGGCAGTCGACATCGGTAACTACGATGGAGCGGTCGGCACGAACAACGTCCCGGTCAACATGGACACGGACCCGGGTCTCAACGTCGACTTCCCTCTCGACGTGATCAACACCGGCGGCTCGAGCGACAACTTCGGGCTTTCCGCTACGTTCCCCGCCGGATGGACAGTGACATACTATCGCGATACCAACGGTAACGGCATCCTCGACAATCCCGAGCTCACTCCGATCGCGAACATCGGGCCAGTAGCCGCGGGTGGCGAGGTAAACGTGATCGCGCGCGTCGCGGTCCCCGCAGGCGAGGTCCCGGGCGTCAATCCGGTCACCTTCAGGGCGACTTCGGCCCTCAACGCGGGCATATTCGACGAGATCGCGAACACGGTGACGGTGCTCGGCGCCGCTTCAGTCACGATCACGCCCGACAGGAACGGCACGGGTACGGCAAACGGAACGGTCCGCTACCAGCACACCGTCGCCAACACGGGCAACGTCGATGATACGTTCATGCTGAGCGCTCTCAGCTCGAACGGCTGGAGCTACGCGTTCTTTGATCTGGCCAACAACCCGATCGCTTCGGTCAACCTCGTAGCCGGCGCGAGCCAGGACGTCGTCGTCCAGGTCTCGATCCCCGGCGGCGTGGCCGTAGGAACGATCGAGAACGGCACTATAACGGTGACCGGCAACGGTACCGGAGCGACTGACTCCGCAGCCGATGTCACGACTATAGTGGCCGGAAACCTCGTCCTTACCAAGTTCGTCAGCCCCATCGGCGACCAGCTTCCCGGAACGGAGCTGACCTACCGCACGGACTACTCGAACGTTGGCGTGGCGGGCCTTACAAGCATCGTGATCTACGACGCGATCCCCGCCTGGACGCAGTTCAGGGTCGGCTCAGAGTCTGATGGCACCCTGGCGGCCGGAATCACGGCCATAACGACGGAGTTCTCCAGTGACGGCGGCGCCACGTGGGTCTATGTACCCGCGAGTGGCGGCGGCGGAGCCCCGGCGGGCTTCGATGCCAACGTGACCAATGTGCGGTGGGTCCTCACCGGCACGCTGGCCGGCGGCGACGGCACTGGCGACGGCGTTTCCCTGATCGTAAGGATCATCGCGGAATAGCCACAGGCCAAAACAGGGCTGGAGGAGCCCCGCGGCTCCTCCAGCCGCACATTTTGACGACAGGCTCAGAGGCAGGCCCCCCGGGGCCGCCTCTGAGTCAGTAAAAGGGGGCGGGACATGGAGCCGGGAGGCAACAGCATAGCAACTGCAATGAACAAAGAGAGTTATGAAGTAAGGCACATTTTCTGATAACCACGGGCGAGGCGGCGCCGTGAAAAGAAGGAACAGAATATCTGATTTTCGCTCAGGGTCCACCGGCAGGAGGATACACCTGCCCGTTCTGGCACTCGCCGCCTTTTTCGGTTTTTCCGCTCCCGCTTTCTCGCAGGTCCCTCCGGCCGGCACCATTATAACGAGCCGGTCGTCAGCATACTACATCGACAACGGCAATCAGCTCACGATCCTCTCCAACGAGACGGCATTCAGCGTACTGCCGCTTTTCGGGCCACTTCTGACGCCCGACGGGACGGCCGCAGCCCCGGCAGCAGTGCGGACGGCGTTCAGCGGGGAGACCGTTTACTTCCCGTTCACCCTTTCCAACGATGGGAACGCGGACGACACCTTCCGGCTCACTCCGGTCCTCGCGGCGCCCTCCGATTTCGTCCCCTCGGCCACGGCGGTCTACATCGACGGGAACGGTGACGGGGACGTCGACCCCGGCGAGCAGCTTGTCACTGAAGCCGGCCCGATCGCACTCGGCGAGTCGGTGGCCCTCGTCATGTCGGCGACGCTTCCTTCCGGCCTGACCGGCGGGGAGACCGCTCATATCGATCTGGTGGCTAGTTCGCTTGGTGACACCTCTCAGGTCGACCGCGGCAACGTAATCCGCGTGACGGCGCGCAATGAGGCGAAAGTCGAACTGACGCTGGAATCCGACGTAACGTCAGTCATGCCGGGAGGCCCGGTGACCTGGACGGTGCGTTTCGTGAACGCGGGCGAGAGAACCGCGACTGAAGTCGCAATCGTCTGCATGATAGACACCCTCGGACTGATCGACGGAACGGAGTACGTGACGGGTAGCGTTTCGGCTTCCCCCGCCGGCCTGATCGAATATCTCGACGGCGAGACGTCCGCGTGGATCGATGTCGCCCCGCCGGCAAGCAGGGTAAAGGGCGCTCGCCTGCGCCTTGACACGCTTTCACCCGGTGAACAGGGAACGCTTTCAGTGAGTGTCCGCGTCGATGATGATCATCTCTGGGGAGACATCTTTGAATCAGCCGAGGCCGATTTTGTCGGTGGCGACGGATCACTTTACCACGCTGGATCGAACCTTGTGACGGTCCGGGTGGGCAGGGTGAGCCAGCTTTACGTCGGTCCGCTCGGGAATCCACTTGCGCCGTCTGGAAGTCTTGAGGACAGGGTTGTGCAGACTGTGGACGGGATCGACTCCATGTGCGCCTTCCATCATGAGATCTACAATGCCGGCAACTTCGTTGATACCGTCAGTATTGCTATCGCTGATTCTTTACTCATCCCGGCCGGATGGCAGATAGAGTTCTTCGGTCCAGGAGATTCCCGCCTGGCGCAATCGCCCGCTAATATTACTTCGGTCGGGCCGATCGAGGTCGGAGGAAGCAGATCGGTCTGCGTCAGGATAACCGCGAGTCCGGAACAGCTGAGGAGTTTTCCCGGAAGGGAGTTTGCTTATACTCTCGAGGTCCGCTCGCTGGTAGACGCTACCTCCCGGGATCCAGTGCAGGACGTCCTTTTAAAGGCGGATATGCCGCTACTCTCGGTGAGCCAGGCGATCCGCGAGCCGAACGCGATGGTCGGGGACATAATCAGCTTTATCGTCACCTTGGAGAACATGACCGAGGAGACAGTCATCGACAGTATCATCCTCGTCGAAAGCCTGCCCCCGGGACTCAAGTTCTCGAAGGGGGACGAGCAGCCCGCTATCGAGAACAACGGATTAATCTTCGATATCGGCTCGTTGGCGCCGCGAGCCAGGAAAGATATCGTCATCAGGGCAACGGTCACAGCCGGTCAGGAAAAGGACGAGCTCGTATCGGCCGCAAGGGTCAGTGGCGTCACTCAATACGGGGAAAAGGCCGAGGACGGGCCCGCCTACGCCTCGGTCCGCCTGTTCGAGGGCGAATTCACCAGGCGCGGGATCGTGATGGGAAGCGTCTTTATCGACCGGAACGGGAACGGGAAGCGGGACGCGGGCGAGGAGGGAGTGTGCGGCGCGGCCGTCTTTTACGAGAAGGGCACGTACGCGGTAACGGATTCGAGCGGGCTTTGGTCGATACCGGGCGTCGAGGAGGGCAGGCACATTCTGCGCGTCGATCCCAAGTCGCTCCCCGATTCGCTTTCGCCGGGTCCCGCGGGGCATTTAGGAATGGGTATCGCGGGCCAGTATCTGATCGATCTGGCCCCGTCGGGCAACCGTCGCGTGGATTTCCCTCTCCAGGTGAGCGAAGTCGCCGTGGAAGAGGATGCCTTCGCCGCCATCGAAGGCGACACGGCGGCGGTTGCCCGAAAGGGCTCCGCCGGTACCGAGACTGCTGCGGCATCAAAAGCACCGGAGAGCAACGGCACGAGCGATGACGCGGTGTCCGGGCCGGCGGGGTCGGATAGCCCTTCGGCGAAGCAGGAGACTTACGACGCCCTTAACCTTCCCGGGACTCTCTTCGCGGCGGGAAGCTCCGTGATGGAGGAGATCCCGCTTCGCGAGGTGGCGGCCCTGAGCCTCTGGGTGCGCGAGCATCCCGGCTGGAAGATCGAGATCTCGGGGCACTCGGACAGCACTCCGATCAGGACGGCCGACTATCCGTCGAACTTCGAGCTCTCGCTCGCCAGGGCGCGAAGCGTCTATCAGCTCCTGAGGATGAACGGCATCCCGGAGAATGTGATGGACTACACCGGATACGGCGCGAGGTTCCCCGTAGCGAGCAACGACACGGAGGAGGGAAGGGCTCTTAACAGAAGGGTCGAGATCCGCGCCGTGCCTCCGGAGGGATACACCGGGGCCGATCCCGGCATCCCCGCGGCGCTGGCGATGCCGGACACCACGGCGCCGAAGGAATTCATGCTCGCTGACGACGCCGGCGTCTGCGCCGAGATCGTCAAACCGGCAGAAGGGACGATCTTCACCGACCGCGACGGGATCGACGTCGAGGTCATCGCTCCGCTTGTTTCGGGCGTGGAGCTCTACGTCAACAACATCCCCGTCGGCAGGGAGAAGATAGGCCAGAAACAGATAGACATCGGACAGGGCACACTCGGGACGATCTTCTACGGCGTGAAGATCAAGCCCGGGCTAAACAACATCCTCGTCGTCTGCCGTTCCAGCGGCGAGAGGAACGTCTGCGTTCGTCACGTATATCTCGCCGGCAAGCCATCATCTGTAGTCGCTGAGCACAGGGACATCGAGGTGCCTGCCGACGGAAAGTCGAAGCCGGGGCTCGTCTTCCTCGTCAGCGACGAGCACGGCCTGCCCGCTCGGGACGGGCTGTTCCTCACAGTGACCGGCCCGGCCGACCTTATCGGAAAGCTCGACGCCAACCCGCAGGTAAACGGAGTGCAGGTCGCCACCAGAGACGGCCGGGTATCGCTCGAGCTGCCGCCCTCAAGCTACTCGCGCAGGGAGAGGATCGCCGTCGCGCTCGAAGGCCTGACCGCCGAGAGCCGCCTCGAGTACGTCTCGCCGATGAGGGACTGGTTCCTCTTCGGGTTCGGTGAGGGCGAGGTCGGTTACAGCAGCTTGAAAGGGACTGGCTCGACTCACAGGACTTACGACCGGTACCACGATGGCTTGTACGCAGACGGGAAGATCGCCTTCTACGGGCAGGGCGAGGTCACCACCGGCCACCTGCTGACGATGGCTGTCGATACGAGGCCGATAGTCGAGGACAAGCTCCTCGACCGGCCCGAACCGGAGAAATACTACCCGATATACGGAGACGCCAGCGAGCTGAGATTCAACTCGTACTCGAGGCACGGGACATACGCGAGGCTCGATCACCGTTCCTACTCGGTGATGGCCGGGGACTACAGGACGGAGTTCGGCACGATGGAGTTCACGAAGTACGACAGGACCTTCTCGGGCCTGAGGGGCTGGGCGCGCCGGGGACGCTTCGACGCCGCCGGCTTCATGTCGTACAGCGACCAGATCACCGTCCAGGACGAGCTGAGGGCAAACGGGACGAGCGGCTTCTATTTCCTCAGCCACTACCCGCTGCTCGAGAACAGCGAGAAGATAAGGATAGAGG
>Ga0315542_1000838_pt1 | contig 19450 bp, 34 predicted proteins | sample SalMarSW160120MG_FD_202541 | JGI IMG/M metagenome (GOLD analysis project Ga0315542, IMG submission 202541) | Salt marsh sediment microbial communities from the Plum Island Ecosystem LTER, Massachusetts, United States - Salt Marsh Sediment SW1601-20 ... | reverse complement strand
GGCGTGCGACCGGGCCGGTGTTGCAGGGGCGCAGAGTTCTGCGCCATTTCAACACCGGCCCGGTCTCCCGCCGGCGACGGGTTGCATGGGCGGTTACCCAAGTGGCCAAAGGGGACTGACTGTAAATCAGTTGGCAGACGCCTTCGGAGGTTCAAATCCTTCACCGCCCACCACAGGGGGCAGGTTTTCCTGCCCCCGACCGCCCGCGTAGCTCAGTTGGTAGAGCACACCCTTGGTAAGGGTGGGGTCATGGGTCCAATTCCCATCGCGGGCTCTCGCCGCCCGGAAGGGCACGGTCAATTCCAATAGGAGAGGCGAACATGGCCAAGGAAAAATTCAATCGCAACAAGCCGCACCTGAACGTGGGGACGATGGGGCATATTGACCACGGGAAGACGACGCTGACGGCGGCGATCACCAAGGTCTGCCAGATGCAGGGCCGCGCGCAATACCGGGCGTACGATTCGATCGACAACGCGCCGGAAGAGAAGGAGCGCGGGATCACGATCAACATTGCGCACGTGGAATACGAGACGGATAAGCGGCATTATGCGCACGTGGACATGCCGGGGCACCGGGATTACATCAAGAACATGATCACGGGAGCGGCGCAGGTGGACGGGGCGATACTGGTGGTGGCGGCTCCGGACGGGCCGATGCCGCAGACGCGGGAACACGTGCTCCTGGCGCGGCAGGTGGAAGTGCCGTCGATCGTGGTGTTTTTGAACAAGACGGACATGATGCAGGACGAAGAGCTGCTGGAGCTGGTGGAGATAGAGCTGCGGGAGCTGTTGACGGAGTACAAATTTCCGGGCGACAAGACGCCGATCGTGCGGGGGAGCGCGCTGAAGGCGCTGGAGAGCACGAGCACGGATCCGGCGGCGCCGGAATACGCGTGCATTCATGAGATTTTGAAGGCGGTGGACGAGTTCATCCCGGAACCGGTGCGCCACACGGAAATGCCGTTCATGATGTCGATCGAAGACGTATTTTCGATCAAGGGGCGGGGGACGGTGGTGACGGGGCGGGTGGACCGGGGGATCGTGAAGGTGGGGGACCCGCTGGAGATTGTGGGGCTGCACGAGACGAAGACGACGGTGTGCACGGGGGTGGAGATGTTCCACAAGCTGCTGGACCAGGGGCAGGCGGGGGACAACCTGGGGGTGCTGCTGCGGGGGATCGAGCGGGACCAGGTGGAACGGGGCCAGGTGCTGGCGAAGCCGGGGTCGATCACGCCGCACATGAAGTTCAAGAGCGAAGTGTACGTATTGAAGAAGGAAGAAGGCGGGCGGCACAAGGCGTTCTTCACGGGGTACCGGCCGCAGTTCTTCATCCGGACGATGGACGTGACGGGGAACCTGACGCTGCCGGAAGGGGTGGAGATGGTGATGCCGGGGGACAACGTGAACCTGAATGTCGAGCTGATCGTGCCGGTGGCGCTCGAGAAGGGTTCGAAGTTCGCGATCCGCGAGGGCGGCCTGACCGTGGGCGCCGGCGTGATCACCGAGATCATCGACTAGGCGATAAATATGGCTCGACAGAAAATTCGCATCCGATTAAAAGCATACGATCACCGCATTCTGGATCAATCCGCCAAACGCATTGTCGAGGCTGCGGAACGCAACGGCGCCCACGTCGTGGGGCCGGTGCCCCTGCCGACGGAGCATGAGCAGTTTACCGTCAGGCGCGGAGCCTACATCGACAAGGATTCCCACGAACATTTCGAGATCCGGACCCATAAACGGCTGATCGAAGTGCTGGAACCCGATGCGAAGACGCTGGACGCGCTGATGCGTCTGAACCTGCCGGCCGGCGTCGATGTGGAGATGAAGATCTAGCCCGAGGAAATCACCGGCCGGCAAGAGCCCGTTCGATCCTTCGCTTCGGCGCAGGCGGCGGGTTGACTGCCGGACGCGGGGATGATGCAGCCCCTCCCAGGCTGACAGTCCCGGGTTGTGTATAGGAGAAAAGAATGAAGGGATTAATCGGGAAAAAATTGGGCATGGCCCAGATATTTGACGATGCCGGACGCATGATCCCGGTCACGATCATAGAAGCTGGGCCGTGTTTTGTTGCCCAGGTCCGGACAAAGGAAAAAGAAGGGTATTCCGCCATTCAGTTGGGATTTGCCGAAAGCAAGAGCAAACGGCTGACGGCGGGCCAACTCGGCCATTTGCAGAAAGCGTCCCTCCCGCCGCTGCGCTACCTGCGCGAATTCCGGATCGACTCCGATCAGGCGCCGAAACAGGGCGATAAGGTCTCCGTCGATATTTTTCAAACCGGGGAAAAAGTGGACATCGTCGGTACCTCCAAGGGCAAGGGCTTTCAGGGCGGGATGAAACGCCACGGATTTGGCGGCGGCCCCATGACTCACGGCGCATCCGACCGGCAGCGCTCCCCGGGCTCGATCGGGTCTACGACGACCCCCGGCCGGGTTTATAAGGGCAAGCGCATGGCCGGCCATATGGGCGCCGCGCGGGTCACGTCATCCGGATTGCGGGTGGCGCTGGTCGATGCGGAACGCAACCTGCTGGGTGTCGCCGGCAGCGTTCCCGGCCCCAAGGGTGCAATCGTCCTCATCCGCGAAGCGCGCAAGCAATAGGCCGAACCCGAGCCCGAGATGCCAGAAGGGATGCGATAGCGATGGAAGTTGAAGTCGTCAACATGAAAGGAAAAGTGGTGCGCTCGGTGGAACTGCCGGCCGCCATCTTCGAAGCTCCGGTCCGCAAGGACTTGATGCACCAGGCGCTGATCTATCAGCAGGCGAACGCGCACCTGGGAACGCACAAGACCAAAGGCCGCGGGGAAGTCCGCGGCGGCGGACGCAAACCGTGGAAGCAGAAGGGAACCGGACGGGCCCGCCAGGGTTCGACGCGCTCTCCGCAATGGCGCGGCGGCGGCAAAGTCCATACCCCGGTCCCGCGGGATTATTCCATGAAGATGCCGCGCCAGATGCGCCAAGCGGCGCTGCGCTCGGCCCTCTCGGCCAAGCTGACCGACAAGGCGGTGGTGGTAGTCGACCGGATCGCGCTGGCGAAAGTCAATACGGCGGCAATGCTGCAGGCGCTGCAGGTGGTGGCCGGTTCCGAAAGCGCGCTGGTGGTGCTGTCGGAGCGCAATGAGATCGTCGAACGCTCCACGCGCAACCTGGCCCAGGCCAAAACCCTGCGCACCGGATACCTGAACATGCGCGACCTGTTTAAATATGAAAAAGTGGTTCTGTCGCTCCCGGCCCTGGATCAAATTCGGGAATGGCTGGATCCCGGGAGGGCGGAATGACAGAGCATTTGGAGAACGTCCTGCGCCGGCCGATTATTTCCGAGAAGTCCATCCGGCTGGCCAAGGAAAACCAGTACACCTTCGAGGTCGCGCGGGGCGCAACCCGAATCCAGGTGAAACAGGCCGTCCTGAAGATGTTTGAGAACGTACAGGTCGCGCAGGTGGATATTGTGAATGCCACGCCGAAAGTTTCGCGTTCCCTGCGGACGCGCCGTTTACGCACCCGCCGGGCAGCCTATAAAAAGGCGATTGTCACACTGTCCAAGGGGACCATCCCCATTTTTGAAGGGGTGAAGGGATAATCCCATGCCGGTAAAAACATACAAACCCACCTCGCCGGGACGGCGGGGGATGACCAGCTCCACCTTCGAGGAAGTCACCAAAAGCCGGCCGGAACGGTCGCTGATCGTCTCGAAGCAGAAACGCGGCGGCCGCAACAGCTACGGCAAGGTGACCGTCCGCCATCGCGGGGGCGGCAATCGCCAGCATGTCCGGATTATCGATTTCAAGCGGGATAAGCGCGACATTCCCGCGCGCGTGCAGGCCATCGAATACGATCCGAACCGCTCGGCCCGGATTGCGCTGCTGGCGTACACCGATGGTGAAAAGCGCTACATTATTGCGCCGCTTGAGCTTAAAGTCGGAGATAAGATCCTCTCCGGGACGAAAGCGGAGATCCACCCGGGGAACGCCATGCCGATCTCGCAGATCCCGGTCGGTACGATGGTTCATAACATCGAACTGGAGGAAGGCAAAGGCGGGCAGTTGGCGCGTTCCGCCGGCACCGGGGCGCAGCTCCTGGCCAAGGAAGGCCAGTACGCGCAATTGCGCCTGCCATCGGGCGAGATGCGCCTGATCCGCCAGACCTGCTACGCCACGATCGGTGTGGTGGGGAACGTCGACAAACGGAACATCAAGCTGGGCAAGGCCGGACGCAAGCGCCATATGGGCGTGCGCCCGACCGTCCGCGGCACCGCCATGTCGCCGCGCGATCATCCGCACGGGGGCGGCGAAGGCCGCCAGCCGGCGGGCATGCCCGGACCGAAAAGCCCGTGGGGCAAACCCACCCGCGGGTATCGAACACGCAACAACAAAAAGACCGACCGGTTTATCGTCCGGCGCCGGCCGTCCAAGCGCAAGTAGTAGGACCCGAGCCGGTCCGCTGAGGAGAAGCAACCATGTCGCGATCGCTGAAAAAGGGGCCGTACATCGAGCCCAAGCTGCTGAAGAAGGTCGAAGCCATGAACCAGAAGGGCGAGAAAAAAGTCGTCCGCACCTGGAGCCGGGCCAGCACGATTTTTCCGCAGATGGTAGGACACACGATCGCCGTGCACGACGGGCGGCGGCACGTGCCGATCTACGTCACGGAAAACATGGTCGGCCACCGCCTTGGTGAATTCGCCCCCACCCGGACCTTCCGCGGCCATGTGACCAAGGAATCCGTCACGGCGGTCGCGGGCGGCGTGGCGGCGCCGGCGGCGGGAGTGGCAGCGAAGAAGGAGGGCGGCAATGACTGACGTCCGGGCCAAGATGCGCTATGCGCCGTCTTCGGCGCAGAAAATGCGCCAGGTGATGACCGCCGTGCGCGGCCGGAGTGCGGAAGAGGCGCTCACTTTTCTGCTGTCCATGCCGCAAACCGGGGCCGCCCGGCTGGCCAAGCTGCTCAAGTCGGCGATAGCCAATGCGGTTCAGAACCAGGGGCTGCACAAGGAAGATCTGGTCATCGCCCAGATGTTCGCCGATGAGGGCCCCACTCGTAAGTGGCGCCGCTTCGGCGCCCGGGGTCGGTTCAAGCCGATCCTCCGCCGGTCATCACATGTGACCATCGTGTTGCGCGAAAAAGAATGATTGCGCGCTTCAGCGCCATTTAGTTCAGGAGCAGGTATGGGTCGCAAAATCCATCCAATTGGTTTTCGTCTGGGGGTCAACAAAACGTGGGAGAGCCGCTGGTTCGCCGAGGGCAAGGAATACGCCCAACGGCTGCACCAGGACGCCGAGATCCGCAAAATGATCATGAAGAATGCGTCGGATGCGGCCATCGCGCGGGTAGAGATCGAGCGCGACCACAATCTTGTACGTATTTTTGTCTTCACCGCCAAGCCGGGCGTGTTCATCGGCCGCAAGGGCGCCTCGGTGAAGGAATTGCGCCAGCACCTGGAGAAGCTCACCGGCTGCAAGGTGGACCTGAAAGTCCAGGAAATCACCCAGCCGGACATGGAAGCTTCGCTGGTGGCCGACAACATCGCACGCCAGCTGGAGCGGCGCATCAGCCACAACCGTGCCATGAAGCGTGCGGTAGCCCAGGCCATGCGGCAGGGAGCGCTGGGTGTGAAGGTAATGTGCGCCGGACGGCTCTCGGGAAGTGAAATGAAGCGGAGCGAGTGGATGCGCGAGGGGCGCGTCCCGCTGCAGTGGCTCCGGGCGAACATCGATTTCTCCCGCACCGAGGCGCTCACCACATTCGGGCGGATCGGTGTGAAGGTATGGATTTTCAAGGGGGAAGCGCGTCCGGATACGGAAGGTAAAGTGGAAATGACGGAAGGCGCGTACATTTCCGAGTAATCGGCAGTTTTCGGAGCCCGGTTGCGTCCTCTGGGGGGCGGCGCCGCAGGGATCCGGTGATGGAGGAAGATCAGCATGTTGATGCCAAAGCGCGTCAAGTGGCGCAAACAAATGCGCGGCCGGATGAGAGGCCACGAAACCCGCGGCACCGAATTGGATTTCGGCGAGTATGGATTGCAGGCGGTCGAGCCGGGCTGGCTTACCCAGCGCCAAATTGAAGCGGCGCGCCGCGCTCTGGTGCATTCAATGAAGCGCCGCGGCAAAATCTGGGTCCGCATTTTCCCCGATAAGCCGATCACCATCAAGGCGGCGGAAACCCGGATGGGAAAAGGCAAAGGCGCCGTGGATCATTGGGTGGCGGTGGTAAAACCCGGCCGGATCATCTTCGAAGTGGGCGGTTTGCCCGAGGAGGCCGCGCGCGAAGCGCTGCGGCTCGCGGCCTTCAAATTCGGCCTGAAGACGAAGACGATCGCCAAGCTCGAAGCCGCCGGCGCGAAGGAGTAACGGATGAATACCAAGGATTTGCGCGCGCTGGATACGGATGAATTGCTGGTCCAGCTGGACCAGGCCCGCAAGGAAATGATGAACCTGCGTTTCCAGTTCACCATGGGACAGCAGAACGACACCTCGCGGATACGGATTGCCCGGCGGAACGTCGCGCGCATCCGCACCCTGCTGCATGAGCGGGAGCTCGAGCCTGCTCCGGAAGGAAAGACCACATGACAACCAATCCGCGCCGACGCATGATCGGAACCGTGATCGGTACCCATATGACCAAGACGGTGGTGGTTCGCGTGGACCGCACCGTGCGGCACCCGCTCTACGGCAAGGTGGTTCACCGCAGCCAGAAGTTCCTGGTGCACGACGAACAGGGCTGTCAGAAGGGCGATCGCGTGAAGATCGTGGAGAGCAAACCCATCTCGCGCCGCAAGCGCTGGGTGGTGGAAAATGTCATCGCCCACGACCGCCGGATCCACGAGGTGGTGGAAACGCCGGTCGAGACGGGAGACACACCCGAAGCCGCGGCCGACGCTCAACCCGGAGGTGGGGAATGATTCAGCTGGAATCCCGCCTCGTTGTGGCCGATAACACCGGCGCACGCGAGCTTCTGGTGATACACATTCAGGGCGGATCGCGCCGCAAGACGGGACGCATTGGGGATGTCATTGTGGCGGCCGTGAAATCCGCCACGCCGCAGGGAACGGTCAAAAAGAGTGAAGTGGTCAAGGCGGTAATCGTCCGGACCGCCAAGGAGTATCGGCGCGACGACGGTTCCTACATTCGCTTCGACGACAACGCCGCTGTCATCCTCGATGCGGACGGGCAAAACCCGAAGGGCACGCGCATTTTCGGACCGGTGGCGAGGGAATTGCGGGAGAAGGGTTTCATGAAGATCGTCTCCCTGGCCCCGGAAGTCATCTAGAGGAGCACATCGTGGACATCAAGAAGGGCGATACCGTGGAAATTCTGAGCGGGTCCGACCGCGGCAAGCGCGGGCTCGTGCTGCGCGCGCTCCCCAAGGAGGAGCGGGTGGTGGTGGAAGGGATCAACGTACACAAGAAGCACACCCGCCAGAACACCCAGACCGGATCCGGTTCTTCGATCAAGGGCGGCACGGTGGAATTCCCCGCCCCGATGCATATTTCCAACGTCATGCTGGTGTGCCCCAAGTGCGATAAGCCCACCCGCGTGACGCGTCGGGCCGGCGATGAACGCCGCGGGCGTTATTGTAAATCCTGCGACAACCCGCTGGATTACGCCGGCAAATAGGAGAAAGAAGCATGACGCATTATTTGCAGGACCGTTACCGTAAAGAAGTGGCGCCCGCACTGCAGCGCGAGTTTGCCTTTGCCAACGTAATGCAGATACCAAAGGTGCGCAAGGTGGTGCTGAACGTGGGCTGCGGCGAGGCGATTGACAATCCCAAGGCGCTTGAGGCCACGGTGGGTGATGTGACCGCGATCGTGGGACAGAAGCCCGTCATCACCAAGGCGAAGAAAAGCGTGGCGAATTTCAAACTCCGCGAAGGCCGCCAGATCGGTGTGACCGTCACCCTGCGCGGGGAACGGATGTGGTCTTTTCTTGACCGGCTGATGAACGTCGCGCTCCCGCGCGTGCGCGATTTCCGCGGCGTACCGCCGGACGCATTCGATGGGCGCGGGAATTACACACTGGGGCTCAAGGAACAGCTGATCTTCCCCGAGATCCAGTACGACAAGATCGACAAAATCCGGGGATTTGAAGTGACCATCGTGACGTCGGCGCAGAACGACCAGGAAGGGCACCGGTTGCTGCAGCTCATGGGCATGCCATTTCAGAAGGGATAAGGCGATATGGCCAAGAAATCCATTATTATCCGCGAAACGCGGCGCAAGTACGAGGAACGGGTCCGCAATCGCTGCCGGGTTTGCGGCCGGCCGCGGGGATATATGCGCAAATTCCAGTTGTGCCGGATTTGCTTCCGCGAGCGTGCTCTCAGCGGAAAAATCCCCGGCGTGGTCAAATCGTCTTGGTAATCGACGGGCGATCGTGGCCCCGAGAAGGAGAGTGGTCTTATGACTGTCGTTGATCCTATTGCCGATATGCTCACCCGAATCCGCAACGGTCTGCTGGCCGGGCATCCGCTGGTGGCGATGCCGACTTCGAAAATGAAGACGGCCTTGGCCGGGATTCTCAAGGACGAAGGGTATATCGAAAAGTTCGAAGTGGTCAGCGAGGATAAGCCGCAGGGAATGCTGCGGGTGTATTTGAAATACATGGGCGAACGCCGGGATCGGCGGCCGGTGATTACGGGCCTCGAGCGGGTCAGCCGGCCCGGACGCCGTGTGTACGCCACCAAACGCGAGATTCCGCGGGTGCTGTCCGGGCTGGGTGTGACGATCGTCTCCACCCCGAAGGGAATTATGACCGGCACCCGGGCGCGGAAACTTGGCGTGGGCGGTGAGGTGATCTGCAAGGTATGGTAATTGCCGGCCCGGTCTTCGGACCGGACCGATGAGGCAGAAGGAGGTTCGCGTGTCACGGATCGGTCGAATGCCGGTGAAAATCCCGGCGGGAGTCAAAATCCAAATCGAAGGCACCACCGTCAAGGTGAAAGGACCCAAGGGGGAATTGGTCCGCACTTTCCCGGCGTTCCTGAGCTTCAATACGGAAGCCGACGCGCTTGTGGTCCAGCGCGAATCCGATGCCCGTTCCCACCGCGCTTCGCATGGGATGGCGCGGGCGTTGGTCCAGAATATGGTTACCGGCGTGAGTCAGGGGTTCCAGAAGGACATCCAGGTGGATGGCGTGGGCTATCGGGCCGAATTGAAAGGCGCCGATCTGGTGCTCTCCGTGGGTTTTTCCCATCCGGTGACGATAAAACCGCCGGAGGGCATTTCCTTCGCGGTCGATGAAAAGGCGCGCATCATCCACGTCCAGGGTTTTGACCGCGAGCAGGTGGGTCAAATGACGGCCGATCTTCGGAAGATCCGGCCTCCCGAACCCTACAAGGGAAAAGGTTTGCGCTATGTCGGCGAGAAGGTCCGCCGCAAGGCCGGGAAAGCCGGCAAGACCGCGGCAGTGAAATAATCCGTAATCTCAGGATCCCGCGCCCCGGTTTCGCATTTGAGGAAACCAGGGTCCGCGGCCGGCCCCGCGGTGTGTTGCCGGGGCAGGATGTTCGGGGATTTCCAATGGCGAGGTTAGGAAAATGAGTCCGAAATCACGCGAGCAAAAACGAATCAGGCGCCACCTCCGGGTCCGCAAGCACGTGGCGGGAACGACCGATCGGCCAAGAGTCTCGGTGTTCCGCAGCCTTTCGCAGATTTATGCCCAGGTCATCGATGACAGCACCGGCTGCACCCTGGTGGCGGTTTCTACCGTGGACAAGGAATTACGCGAAAAGATCAGCAAGTTAAAGAAATCCGAGCAGGCCAAGGAAGTCGGCAAGGCGCTTGCCGAGCGGGCGCAGTCCAAAGGCATCAAGCAGGTGGTCTTTGACCGCGGCGGATACCGGTATCACGGACGTGTGAAGGCGCTGGCGGAAGCTGCCCGCGCCGCCGGTTTGCAGTTCTAGTTGGAAATAGCGCGACAGCGCGATGGAGTAAACGATGGCACGATTCAACAGACGGGAATCCGAGGACATCAAACCCGAGTTCGATGAACGCGTGATCGATATCGCCCGGGTGGCAAAAGTGGTCAAGGGCGGACGCCATTTCACCTTCCGGACCGTGGTGGTGGTGGGCGACAACAAAGGGCGGGTCGGGATCGGTATTGGGAAGAGCCGGGTGGTTCCGGATGCGATCCGCAAGGGCACTGAAAAGGCCCGGCGGGTGATGCACAACGTCCCGCTTTCCAAGGCGACCATTCCGCACGAGGTGATCGGAAAATGCAGCGGTGCGGTGGTTCTCCTCAAGCCGGCATCGCCCGGCACGGGTGTCATCGCGGCAGGCGGCGTGCGCGCCGTCCTGGAAGCGACCGGAGTGCATGACATCCTCACCAAATCCATGGGCTCCGCCAATGTTTTGAATGTCGTGTCGGCTACGATGGATGCGCTGGACCAGCTCAAGGATCCGAAGCTGCTGGCGGCCGCCCGCGGCAAGGAAGCGCACCACGTGATGCCGTTCTGGGAGCGCAAAGCCAATGACTGAGAAGAAGACACCAAAAAAGGCGGCGGCGCCGGAGACCGCGAAGCAGGTGAAAGTTGCGAAGCCGAAAACCGCGAAGCCGAAGGCCGCACAGGCGTCGCAAGCCCGCATTTTGCGGATCACACTTCTGCGCAGCCCGATTTCCGAGACCTACCGTCATAAGGCCACCATTCGGGCGCTTGGGCTGAAGCAGATCCGCCAGACGGTCGAACAAGCGGATACGCCGCAGCTGCGGGGGATGCTGGCGAAGGTGAACCACATGGTGAAGGTGGAAGCTGGGACGGGCAAGGAGAAATCCTCATGAAGTTGCACGAACTTATACCGAATGCGGGCGCCACCCACCGGCGCAAACGCGTCGCCCGGGGTATCTCGGCCGGCCAGGGCAAGACGGCCGGACGCGGAACCAAGGGCCAGGGCGCACGCCAGGGCGGCGGCCCATCCCAATATTTTCAAGGCGGCAACCTGCCGTTCTTCCGGAAGCTTCCGTTCAAGCGCGGTTTTTCCCCGCTGACTCGGGTGCGGTACCAGGAAATCAACCTGGATCAGCTGACGGATCTTCCGAAGGGGACGGTGGTAACCCCCGAATTGCTGACCGAGGCGGGGTTGGTTAAAAACGCCGGACAACCGGTCGTTGTGCTCGGACGCGGGGAGATCACGTCGGCGATAACGGTCCGGGTGCAGAAGGTAAGCGGCGGCGCCAAGAAGAAGATCGAGGCGGCGGGCGGAATAGTCGAAGCGTGGGAAGCCCCAAAACCCGAAGCCGCGAAACCGGATACCGGTGCATCCAAACCGGAAAAGAAGAAAACCGTGAAAAAAGCGGCCGTGAAAAAGGAAGCGGGCGCGTAACATCGCGGCCGGGCGTTTATTGGAGGAATCATGTCGATGCTGAGAAAGGCGATTAGTTTCCTGAGGCACCTCTGGGCGGCGGAGGATTTGCGCAACCGGGTCCTGATCAGTGTGGGTTTACTGGTCATCTACCGGGTGGCCGCGCATATTCCCGTGCCGGGGGTGAACCTGGAAGCGCTTCGCAGCCTGCTTTCGACCGAGGGCAGTACATTCCTCAACATGCTCGACATGCTTTCGGGCGGGACGCTTTCGAACTTCTCCGTGATGGCCATGGGGCCGTATCCCTACATCACGGCCCAAATCATCCTGCAGCTCCTGGCCCCGATCATTCCGGGGATGGAACAGCGGCAGCGGGAGGATCCGCAGGGCGCACGCCGCTGGATGGAACGCTGGACGTATTACATCGCGGTCCCGATGGCCGCGCTGCAGTCGCTTTCGCAGATCGGTATTGTGAACGCCATCAACACCAACACCGCCCAGCCCATCCTGCCGAATTTCGGCTGGAACCTGCCGTCGGTGGCCGTGATCGTCACGATGACCGCCGGCACGATGTTTGCGATCTGGCTGGGCGAGCTGATCTCGGAATACGGGCTGCGCAACCAGGGTCTCTCGCTGATCATTTTCGCCGGAATTGTCTCGCGCATCCCCGCCAATCTGGTCGGAATGATTACCGGCGGCACGGTTGGCATGACCAGCTTCGTCGTGTACCTGTTGGTGATCGTGGCGGTGATCTTCCTGATCATCATCGTCCAGCAGGGGCGGCGCAACATCCCGGTGATGTATCCCGGGAGAAGGATCGGGTTCCGGCAGGCGATGCCGGTACGGGCCAACCTGCCCTTGATGGTCAACATGGCCGGCATGATCCCGCTGATTTTCGCCGGGACGTTCATCTCCATGCCGAGCGTTGCGGCCGGATGGATCGTCCAGGCGGTGCCGGATACGACCAACTGGCTTAACGGCGCGGCGATGAGCGTCGTGCGGTTCATGAATGGCGCGAGCGCGGGGTATTACATCATCTTCTTTGTGCTGGTCGTCGCGTTCACGTTCTTCTACACCGACGTGCAATTTACGCAGGCCAACTTCGCCGAAAACCTGCGGCGGAGCGGCGCCCAAATCCCCGGTGTAACCTCGGGCGATGCGACCCAGAAGTACCTCACCCGGGTGATGCGGCGAATCACTTTCCCGGGGGCCTTCTTCCTCGGGTTCGTGGCGATCCTGCCCTTCCTGGTCGGGCTGGTCGTCGACTTGGGATCGCAGCGCAGCCAGCTGCTGATCACCTCTTCCGGATTGTTGATCGTAGTGGGCGTCGTCCGCGAGCTTTACTTCACCCTCGAGGCGGAGTTGAAGCTGCGCGGGTACGACGAATCCCTTCTGGTGAAATGACATGGCCGAATTAATCGTTCTTCTCGGACCGCCCGGGGCGGGGAAAGGCACCCAGGCAAAAGTGCTCAGCCAGAAACTTAATCTGGCGCATATTTCCTCCGGCGACCTTTTCCGGGATCATCTGCAGCGCAAGACCGAGTTGGGAGTGCTGGCGCAGGGGTATATGCAGCGCGGGGAATTGGTGCCGGATAATGTCACGATCTCCATGATCCAAGACCGGATGAGGAATCCGGACTGCGCCAAAGGCGCCATCCTGGACGGTTTTCCGCGGACCGTGCCGCAGGCGGAAGCCCTGGATCTGTTCCTGGCCGATTCAAAATTGGGGACAGTCCGCAAGGCGCCGTACATCAAGGTGGAGGAGCAGGTTTTGGTGGACCGGTTGAGCGGACGCTGGTCGTGCCGCGCCGGCGGGCATGTATACCACGAGAAGTTCAATCCGCCCGCGGCCGCCGGAAAGTGCGACGTGGACGGCTCGGAACTTTATCAGCGCGAAGACGACAAAGCGGAGACCGTGAAAAACCGGATCCGTGTGTATTTCGAACAAACCACTCCGCTGATCGAATACTACCGCCGCAAGGGGGTGCTGGCGGAGATCGACGGTGGCAAGCCGATCGACGACGTGACCAAGGAACTCCTGGCTTCGGTCAGGTAAACGGCGGCCATGGCTTCGTCGCGCGGCATCACGCTGAAATCGAACCGGGAACTGGCGATCATGCGCGAAGCCGGCCGGGTGAACGCCCTGGCGCTTCAAGCGGCGAAAGCGGCCATTCGTCCCGGCGCGACGACCGCCGATGTGGATGCGGCGGCCGCGGAAGTCATTAAAAAGCTGGGCGCCAAACCCGCCTTCCTCGGGTATGGATCGCCGCCCTACCCGGCGGTGATCTGCATCTCGGTGAACGAAGAACTGGTGCACGGCATTCCCGGGAAGCGGCGGATTCAGGAAGGCGACCTGGTCAGCGTGGATTGCGGGTCGATTGTCGATGGGTACGTGGGCGATTCGGCCTTTTCCATCGCCGTGGGCGAGCCGGATGATCTCACCCGGCGGCTCTTGACGGCGACCGAAGCGGCGCTGGAGGCGGTCATCGCCGAAATGCACGTTGGCAATAAAACCGGCGACCTGGTATCGGCCATGCATAAAGTGGTGGAAGCGGCGGGATTCTTCCTGGTGCGGAATTACACCAGCCACGGCGTAGGCCGGGCAATGCACGAAGAACCGCAGGTGCCGAATTATATGAAGCCCGGCACCGGCGCCGTGCTGCGGCCCGGAATGACTATCGCAATGGAACCGATGGTGATTGCCGGGACGCCCGAAACCCGGGTGCTGGCCGATGAATGGACGGTCGTTTCCGCCGATGGATCGCGGACGGCGCATTTCGAACATACACTCGCCGTGACGGACGGGGAGCCGCTGATCCTGACGCAACCCTAACCGAAGCAGGCGGTCTTTTCGGAAAGCAAGGCCGCCGGTATAATCAAGTGTTTGGCTCAGGCAATAAAAAGGAGTGCAGGAACCATGAAAGTGTCATCTTCCGTACGCAAACGCTGCCCGAAATGCAAAGTTGTCCGCCGGGCGGGCAAGGTGTACATCATTTGTGAGAATCCGAAGCACAAGCAGAGGCAGGGATAACCATGGCTCGTATCGAAGGCATCGATCTGCCCCGTGAGAAACGGGTCGAAGTGGGCTTGACCTATATTTTCGGCATCGGCCCCGTTCTCTCGAAGCGCATCCTGCAGGAGACCAAGGTCAATCCGGATACCCGGATCAAGGACCTGACGGAAGCCGAGGTGACTGCGCTCCGGGAATACATCGGCAAACACTTCACGGTGGAGGGAGACCTGCGCCGGGGAGTACAGATGAATATTAAACGGCTGGTGGAGATCGGCTGCTACCGCGGTCTGCGCCATCGCCGGAATCTCCCGGTGCGCGGCCAGCGGACGAAAACAAACGCCCGGACGCGCAAGGGTCCGAAGAAAACCGTAGCCGGACGCGGCCGCCGGCGCGGAGCAAAGAAGAAATGAGTCGGGTTTTCCATCCCGCGACAGCGGGATAAGCCCTGCCGCCGGCTGGAGACATGCCGGCGTAACGGTCGAGGGCGCGCCGTGCCGGAAATCCAATGGGGTCACCCCCCTCCCGCGGCTGGGCGGATTTCCGTCGCACGGTTTTCATCCGGAAACATCGGTTCGATTTTTGCAGTGAGGGAATATGGCAGGAACAACTCGCGGCGCACCACGTGCCACCGGAAAGAAAGGCAAGCGAACGGTCGCCTACGGACAGGCGCACGTCTATGCTTCCTTCAACAACACCATCATCACCATAACGGACTCGCAGGGCAACACTGTTGCCTGGGCCAGCGCGGGGACATCCGGGTTCAAAGGCTCCCGCAAGAGCACGCCCTTCGCGGCCCGGATGGCCGCCCAGCAGGCGGCCAAAGCGGCGCAGGATATAGGGATGCAGGAGCTTGACCTATACATCAACGGGCCGGGACCGGGGCGGGAGGCCGCCATTCGCGCCGTCCAGGGAGCGGGGCTTAAAGTCCGCTCGATCCGGGATGTCACTCCCGTTCCGCATAACGGTTGCCGCCCGCCGAAACGGCGCCGGGTGTAGTCCACCGATCACGGGCCGGCGCCTCCGCACAGCGGGAGCAGCCGGCCGAGGAAGGAAACAAGCATGTCGAAGAGAATTGGGCCGGCCTGCAAACTATGCCGGCGTGAAGGCGATAAACTTTTTCTGAAGGGCGAGCGTTGCCTGAGCAATAAGTGCGCCTTTGATCGGCGCGGGTTTGCGCCGGGTGCGCACGGCAAGGAAGCACAGTTCAAGCGGCAGCGGCTTTCCGACTATGCCCGCCAGTTGCGCGAGAAGCAGAAGGCGCGCAGGGTGTATGGCATCCTCGAAGCCCAATTCCGCCGCTATTACACCGAAGCGCTGAAGAAACGCGGCATGACCGGGTTGAACCTGCTGCAACAGCTTGAAAGCAGGCTCGACAACATCGTCTACCGGATGGGCTTCGCTGAGAGCCGGGCCAAGGCGCGGTTGCTTGTAACCCACGGACACTTCAATGTTAACGGCCGCCGGACCGATGTCCCTTCTTACCTGCTCCGGCCGGGCGATAAGATCGAAGTCCGCGCGGGCTCGCGCACCCGGACGTACTTTAAAGGCCTAACCGAAGCGGCGGAAAGCCGGACAGTCCCGACCTGGATTACCAGGGATTTGGAAACGCTTTCCGGCGGGATGGCCAAACTGCCGGAGCGGCATGAACTGAGCGACATCCGCCTGAACGAACAACTGATCGTCGAGTTTTACTCGCGATAACGTCCGGAGGCCGGTTCCGCCGCGGAAGATTTCCGCGCCGCGGATGCCGGTCGTGGTTCGACACGACGGCGCGCGGTCCCACAGGGTGCGCCGGAGGAGAGAATCGACGTGAGTATATCCACCAATATGGTCATGCCAAAGATCGAGCGCGACGCCGTGGCGCAGAACTACGCCCGCTTCGTGCTCAGCCCGCTGGAAAGCGGATACGGAATCACGCTCGGCAACGCACTGCGCCGGGTGATGCTCTCCTCGCTGGAGGGCGCCACCGTCACTTCGGTGAGGATATCCGATGTCTCGCATGAGTTTTCCAGCATCCCGGGGATCAAGGAGGACGTCAGCCAGCTCCTCCTGCAGGTCAAGCAGATGCGGTTAAGTATGGTCTCCGGCGAGACCGCGCGGATGCGCCTTGAAGTAAGCGGCGAGGGCACCGTCACGGCAGCCGATGTGGTTCCGCCGCCGGAAGTCGAAATCGTCAACCCGGACCTGTACCTGTTTACGGTCGACGACCCGAAAACCAAACTGGACATGGAATTCACGGTCCAGAAGGGACGCGGCTATTCGCCTTCCGATGAACGCGGGCGGATGCCGATCGGCGAACTGCCGGTGGACGCGATCTTCTCGCCCGTGCGCCGGGTGAATTTCGACGTCGAGCGCGCGCGGGTCGGACAGGATACCAACTACGACCGGCTGGTCCTCGAAGTCTGGACCGATGGAACGATCCGGCCGGAAGAGGCGCTCAGCCAGAGCGCGGGAATTCTGATCGCCCACCTGCGGGATCTGGCGGGCGTGAGTGAGGAAAGCCTGACCATCGGGACGACGGAGGTGGTCACCCCGAAGATCTCGAGTGAAGTCCTCGAGACGCCGATCGAACAGCTCGACCTTTCGGTGCGGGTATTTAACTCGCTCAAGAGGACCGGGATCACCACCGTCGGCGAAGTCTTGGAACTCCTGAACAAAGGCGAGGACGCCGTACTTTCGATCCGCAACTTCGGCGAAAAGAGCCTTGATGAACTGCGGGAAAAATTGCGCGAGAAAGGCTTCCTGCGCGGTCCGGAATCGGAAATCGCGGAAGTCGCTCACGAAACAGAGACGGAGTAGTCAGCCATGCGACACCAGATTGCCGGAAAAAAATTGGGGCGCTCCACAGGGCATCGGAACGCGATGCGGCGCACCCTGATCAACCAATTCCTGGAACACGAACGTATCCACACCACGCGCGCCAAAGCGGTTGCAATACGCGGCGAGGTGGAAAAGCTGGTCACACTCGCCAAACTGGGAATTAAGGCGGGTGATCAGAAGATGGTGCATGCCCGAAGACTGGCGGCATCCCGTCTGGCGAATGCCGCGTCCGTCAAGCGCTTATTCGACGAAATTGCACCGCGCTACGAGAAGACTCCCGGCGGCTACACGCGGATCCTGCGGCTTGGCGCACGCAAGGGTGACGCGGCGGAAATGGTGCTGTTGGAATTCGTCGAATAGTAATGCGGGCTGGGCCCCCGGGTTCGGGAGGGGGAAGATGGCACGTTACCAGGCAACGATCGCATACGATGGGACCGCCTTCCGGGGGTTCCAGGCGCAGCCGGGCTCCCGGACCGTGGAAGGCGAAATTCGGTCGGCGCTTGAAACTCTGGGCCGGCGGGATGAACCGCTGCTGGCCGGCGGGCGCACCGACGCAGGAGTGCATGCCGCGGGGCAGGTGATCGCCTTCGACCTCGCTTGGATGCACCCGGCGGAGGAATTGCAGCGCGCGATGAACGCACTGTTGCCGGACGACATCGCCTGCCCGGCCCTGCGGTGCGAGGCGGATGATTTTCATCCGCGCTACCACGCGCTGAAGCGCTGCTACCGCTACCGGGTGATCGCGGCGCCCTGGCCGGACCCGCTGCGGGAACGCTACGCGCTGCGGGTGTGGCCCGCTCCGGATGTGGCAGCGATGGCCGAGGCGGCGCGCGATCTTCCGGGAAAAAGGGATTTCGGCGCCTTCGGCAGCGCCCCGCGCGTGGGATCGCATACTGTACGAACGGTCCTGCGGGCGGATTGGCTGCGGAAGGAAGAAGAGCTGGAATTTTGGATAGAAGCGGACGCCTTTCTGTTCCGCATGGTGCGCACGATTACCGGAACCCTGCTGCAGGTGGGCGGCGGGCGCAGGACGCGTGAGGCCTTTGACGCACTGCTCGCATCCCCCGCTTCCCCTGCTTTGCAGGGACAGGGGAGGGCGGCACCACCCGCACCCGCTCACGGGTTATGCCTGATGCGGATCGAATATCCCGGCGACGGGCGTTAAGTCTCCCGCCGCCCAATAAGTAAGTTCGTGGAGAAAAACGACGTGGAAAAAACATACATCCCGAAAGCCGCCGATATCAAGCGGGAGTGGTACGTGATTGACGCCGACGGCGAGGTTCTGGGCCGTCTGGCGAGCAAGGTGGCTGCGGTGCTGATTGGCAAGCACAAGCCGACCTTCACTCCGGGAGTGGAAGGCGGCGACGGCGTGATTGTCGTCAATGCCACCAAGATCCGTGTCACCGGAAAGAAACTCACGGATAAAGTGTACTATCACCATTCCGGATATCCGGGCGGCATGAAGAGCGTATCCTTGCGCGACCAGCTGGCCAGGCATCCGGACCGGGTGATCCGCGCGGCCGTATGGGGCATGCTCCCCCACAACAAGCGCGGCAAATCCATCATCAAATGGCTCAAGGTATACGCGGGAGCCGAGCACAAACAGGAAAGCCAGCAGCCCAAGGTTCTGGCGTAAGGAAAGGATCGATCGATGGCGACAAAATATTTCGAAGGCGTCGGTAGGCGCAAGGAAAGCACCGCTCGGGTCCGGATCATTCCGGAAGCCGGTGGCTTGACCGTGAATGGAAAATCCGCCAAGGATTACTTCACCCGCCTGGGCGACCTTGAAAGCGCCTTCTCGGCCCTGCGCGTAGTCGGCCGGGAGGAATCGATGTCGGTCAGCGCTTTAGTGTTCGGCGGCGGCGTGACCGGGCAGACTGAAGCAGTGCGCCAGGGTGTGGCGCGCGCGCTGGTGAAGATGGATGAAACCCTCCGCCCGGTGCTTCGCAAGGAAGGGCTCCTCACCCGCGACGACCGGATGAAGGAACGTAAAAAGCCGGGCCTTAAGCGGGCTCGCAAGGCGCCCACCTACACCAAGCGGTAAACATTCACCGCAGGGCGTTCCCATATCGATTTTTCACGAGCCGGGGTACACTTGCCCCGGTTCGGTTTTTAACCCCTAACCCTTACTTCTCCCTCATCCCGTCGGAAAACCGCCGACTCCCTTCTCCCAGCGTACGCTGGGAGAAGGGCTGGGGATGAGGGAGAAGGCTGGGATGAGGGGGAAGGATGGAATCCATGTCAATCAAGATCACCATCGTCGGGCTGGGACCGGGCGGGGAGGGGATGCTCACCGTGGAGGCGCATGAAGCGCTTTCGGCGG
>Ga0315542_1000836_pt1 | contig 19485 bp, 19 predicted proteins | sample SalMarSW160120MG_FD_202541 | JGI IMG/M metagenome (GOLD analysis project Ga0315542, IMG submission 202541) | Salt marsh sediment microbial communities from the Plum Island Ecosystem LTER, Massachusetts, United States - Salt Marsh Sediment SW1601-20 ... | reverse complement strand
GTTCTATTGCGAGACGATCGGTCTCGTCAAATTCTTCTTCCATCCATTCTTTCTGCTTTCGTTCCTCTGCTAAAGCTTCGCGTTTATAGTTTTTTAAAGAAATTAGAGAGAATGTTGCTTTATACTGAAATAAGATCCTTCTAAAGAGATAACTCCTTCTGAGAGACTTGTTTTTTCTTGAATTTTGCCGAAAACTTCCATTATCGGGTAATCTATTATCCCTACGTAGATGTAATGAAAGAGGTTATTGATGTTTTCCATCGCACTAAACTTTCTCATTGCAAGAGGCTTATTTTGAATTCGGGCAGTATATAATGCTAATAACCCTAGAGCGCAATAAAATCGCATTACAATCTCTTCTTGTTTGTACCTTGCTATAATAAAATTGGATATATTCTCTTGAATTTCGTTGATCACAGTGGGAGCGAAGTTCTGTTGCCAGATCGAAAGATATTTGATCAGCATTTCATACCATGTATCGCAAAATCACTTGGATTGGGTAAAGAATACAACCCCAAAAGTGTCATAGTTGAATTTCAGCTCATAAGCGTTGAATTCTGGTGGTTCAATTACGGATATATAACTCGTTCCTATTTTTTCCATTCACTTTCGCCTTCATTTAATTGTGTTTATAATAAATTACAATGAGAGTATTTAAACAAAAATTGTAAATTTTTGATTAGTTTCATATCACGGTTTTCTCGATAGAACTTTGTATAACAATTAGAAAAATTAATCATAATCCTCATGGTCATTATAAAAGTTTTGATTTTCATTTAGCAAATTTCCTTTTTCAAGAATTCAATGATTGCTTTCCTGATTGAGATTCTTTCTTCTTCGTCTTAATCATTCAGTAGTCGTTTAATGAGAATATCAATTTCGTTCAGGAATCCATTAATTGTTTTAAAAATTGGTTAAAATCATTTTCCATAAAATTTCAAATTAGTCGGGGATTAATCTTTCAATATTGAATAAATTGTAGTTAAGATATCGTATTGAATTACTAACCCAATCAATTCAGATCTCTCATTAACTACAGGTAATCGTTCAATTTTATTTTCATGCATTAATTGAAGTACTTTAACGAGTGAATCTTCTTTTCTGATTACAATTGGATCTGAAGTCATTAAATCGCTAACACGTGTATTAGGAGTATCTAAATTCATGGCAAATCTGGCTAATCTAATATCCCGTTGAGTGATTATCCCTATTACCTCCTTTTTAGTGGCTTCTCTAACCACGGGCAAACCTCCTATTTTTTTCCTTAACATTAATAATTCTGTTTGACTAATTTTGGCTTCAGGAGTAGTGTAGATAGGATTCAATATCATAAAATCCAAAACTTTTAGTTGCGGAATTTTTAAAGCCTTTTCTGCCATTTTTAACGATCCAACTGGAACACTTATAAAAATAAATTTAACTTAAACCTTTAAAGAAAAATAATCCGTGTGTGAATTAAAATCTAATCATTAGTCTAACCTAAGAGTGCTTTCAAGCTTCTTTTCAAGCTTTTTTATCTCAGAAAATAATGTATTATATGTCTCAAGTAAAAATTGACCCCATTCGTTTAATTCAATCCATCCTCCTCCTCCAGGTCCTCCTTTTCCAGTATTGACTGGAGTTTGTCCTGTTCGTTTTTCTATTCTTTTTAAAATATTCCACGCATACTTATAGGAATAACCACAGTCTTGGGCAGCTTTCGTTAATGAATTATCCTTCATTTGGCTTAATTCATGAATGCGGTTTAAAAGTTTTGCCCATCCAGAACCTAAGATGTTTTTTCTTTCTCCATTTTCGAATTCTAACCAAATTTTCAAGCCAAAACTTACTTTTTTTTTGAGGCTTTCAATATTAGAAGGTTGGATTGGGGGTTTATTCTTCATGACACTACATTAATTGATTCCAAAATTTTTAATGATTTTGATAAAAAAATTTAATGCAACTTTAAGATCTACTGTTTATAATGGAGAAATTAAATATTGATTTTTAATTATAAAAATGCATGTTTTTTATAAGTGAACCTCGAATTAAACAAGGAAAAAAGGTAATTGAAAACGTATATTACTTTGCAGAATCAGGAATGCTTGATTGCAACCAATATATTATCAAGGATAGCACAAATGATGAATTGAGCTTATTTGATGCGGGAAATGGTTTGTCATTGAATGGTCTAATAGAAGGATTAAAGCAACACGATTTGGATTTTCATAATATCACCAAAATTTATATTACTCATGAACACGTCGATCACGTCATTGGATTATATCGCATATGTGAAATGCTCGATAAGAATGTAAAAATTTATGCCTATGGAGAGACTGTTAAAATTTTACAAAAAGGAATGGTAGATAAAATATTCCCAGGTAGTTTAGGAATTGGTCCTGAAATGTTTAAAGTGAAAGTGGTACCCTTGGAAGTGCAAGAATTAGGGATTTCTTGTAAGATAGGTCAATTTGAATTCAAAATCCTTCATACTCCGGGGCACTCCCCAAGTTCTGTTTGTTATTATGATCCTAATCAAAAAATACTCATTCCAGGAGATTTAGTGTTCGTTGGAGGCAGTTTTGGAAGATATGATTTTCCTGGAGGCTCTTTGCCGAAGCTTATAGAATCTATTTCAAGGGTTAATGATTTAGATGTAGAATATCTGCTTCCAGGCCATATGGGAATAAGTAGAGACGGAAATTACGACATTAAGATGTCATATCGAATGGTAAAATCTATCAGTTCATACTTTTAAAATTATTTTCACGTTAATATCTTTATAAATTCAATAAGAAATGGGCTTTTTCTATTCTTAAATTAATCTTGATTATTATGTGAAGTATGAATATATTTTTATGGAGGAAATATATATATAATTTTAATACTCGTTTACTTGATGAGTTAATATAAAAATAAAAGATTGATTATCATGTCAGCAAATCAACAAAAAACGACAGAAGAAGTTTATATAAGATCTTACCCAAAAGTAATCTTCATGTATCCATTATTAATTACTTCATTTATTCTCTGGCTACTTGAACTAGCAAACCCAACTGATTTAGTACCAATATTTGGTACTATCTGGATGATTGTATTATTCGTGAATCTATTTATCATGGCTTTTGATTTCTCTTCAGCAAAGTTTTTCGTCTTAGTCTTAGTGGTAGTGGTTGTAGCATTGTTAGTAGTATTTCTAGTCCTTCCTAATTTAGATGTATCAATAGGAGCATTAAACATTAATTTCCAAATAACTCCTCAGTTTTATGCAATAGTCGCTCTCATTCTAGCCTTTATTCTAGGATTGGTGTGGCTAACTTCTCGATTTGATTATTGGAAGATCGAAAGAAATGAGATATATCACAAAAATGGAATATTCTCCTCAGCAGAACGTATTCCTACTAAAAGTTTAAGGCTTAAGAAAGAAATTCCTGACGTTTTTGAATTTTTTGTATTACGTGCAGGATCGATTACCCTCATGCCAGGCCATGGTGATGTAATCCCTTTAACTACTGTCCTTAACATTAATAAAAAGGAACGACAAATTGACCAATTACTCTCGTATGTCTCAGTTGAACCCGATGAAGTAGATTAAAGTTATTTTAAACTATTTTTTATTTTATTTTGATTTTTTCAAAATCTATATTAAATCCATTTTGTACATGTAAGATTCCAATTGATTATATTTAAGTTTCAGTTCATATTTTTAAATATAAATATGTCTAAACCTCCAATTCTATTATTCGATTTTGATGGAGTCGTTATAACTCAAAAAGCTCTTGAATATGCCGCATTAATTCATTCCCGCAAGGGATTTTATAGTTGGAGGAATCTTGATGACTTAAGACTTATTGATTTTGCTCGACTTTTTGAGGAATCTGATTCAAAAAATAGACTGAAAGCAATTTTTCAAGCATTTAAATCTTATGCTTCTTATATTCCAAGTAGATGGAAAAGAATTATATTTTTTGTAAAGTTTCGACGTTTCTATCCAAGATATGAGCAATATGAAACAATTGATCCAAATTTAGAGAAAATTTTACCTATATTAAAATCTGCTAAAATTCCGCTTGGAATCGTATCAAACACCACTAAAAAAAGGCTCACGGATTTTAAAGATAAGTTAAATTTAGAAGATTTTTTTTCCGTATTTATCTCAAGAGACGATTCAAAATATCGAAAACCTAATCCATATCCTATATTTCTCGCATTAAATAAATTAAAAAAAGAAAATCATGTTAAAATAATGAAAGATCAGATTTACTTTATAGGTGATCTGCCTAGTGATATTCAAACGGCTAAAAATGCTAACATTAATAGTATTGCCGTTCTTTCAGGTCACGGAAGAAGAAAAGACCTTGAAAATACCGAACCAACTTTTATCTTAAAAAACTTATCCAATTTGTTAGACCTTGACCCGATCAAAAAATTCTTATTATAATATTCTTTTTCTTCTTTAGGTTATGATTAATCTAGATGATTTCGAGAAATTTGGCGCCATAAAACCTATAATTGAAAAAATAAACAAATACTATGCTAAAAACAAGAAAGATAAAATCCTTAAACTATTAGGAGATTTATCTGAACTAATGGATCAAGAGGAAAATTTAATCCCCATTACTTATATCTTTAGTCTCATTGCTGAAAAAGATGTGGAATTAATTCCTGACAACATTTTTTCCACATTAGGAGATTTATTAGAAGGAGACGATAATAAAGCAAAATTAAATTCTATTAGTGTATTAGGTTTCAGAATGTTAAAGAGACCTGAATCTGAGGATGATTATTTAATTCAATTTATCAATCTTTTGAACGATGATGATAAGGATGTTAGAGAAAATATCTATTACTTTCTACAAAATTTAAAAGACTTTAAAGCTCGTTCACTCTGCAGATTTAAAGTACAATTTATAGAGGCAATTCAAAATGAAGATGTCGATGATAATATCTTATCCATCATAAATATTTTAATTCAGTGCTCTAATTTTTCGTTTCAAGAATTATTAACTTTAAGAATGGTTATTAAGGAATTATATAGTCGTTATTTTAACAAGAGCGAAACGATGATATCATCATTAGACTTTCTAACCGAAGTATGTTATGCAAATTTAAATTTAACAGAAGAATTCAAGACTCAGGATCTTAAGCATAAACTAAAATCTCTTGACAACCTTTTCTTAATGAAAAAGGAAACTTATCCCCTTTCTGAGAGTAATAAAGTGAAGAAAAAAAGAAAGAGGATTAAACAATTAAAACTTGAGGATCAAGTTGTTTATTTCTACGTAAAAATTGCTGAGGAAAAAGCATATTATTTCTATGAATTTGAAAAGAGTAAGCTCACTTCAATATTTTCGCAAGCGCGTTTATCTAGCGAGGATTTAAGTAAAATTTTCGATCCGATAGTAGATGATAACCGAGAAATACAAGTAATAATCAATACACTCTTAAGGTTCAATCATATCGAGGGATATTATTCTGATTTAGGATTTTTTTATCCCTTAGAATTTATCACTAGTGAATTTCAGAGAAAAATCCAAGAGAATGGTATGATAAATTTAAAAAAATATGATTATTTCCCAATTAATTTTATCGAAAAGGTAATTAAAGATATCTCAAATAGCTCCAAAGAGGTGTTATTAAAAGGAAAAAACGAAACTGCGTATTATTCCTTAAAAAGGATCGTTGAACAAATTAATAAAGAAGCAGCAAAAAGCAGTTCTATTGATTTACAAACATATAAAGAGAGATTACCGAGTGAAGAATATCATAAATTAGTCAAAAATCTTCCTAAGGAATATTTAACAGAATATCATAAAGACACCCATTGGATTACAAATTTAGGGTTATTAAAAATTAACCAAGAAATTGAAAACTCTAAAATATTAGGTTATCTCTCTATTCCAAATGTAGCTGAGAAATACCACATATCAAAAACGATTTTGGAGGAAGTAATAGAAAATTTAATTGATTTCAGGAGTGGTGTATTTGACATGAATAAGAATGTTTTTTATTATTCACGATTTCTTAAAGATGAAATAGATAAGATAAATTTGATTAAAAATGTTGAGATAAAAGCAAAACGTATTAATCAGCTAGCTCAAAAACTCAATATCAAGAAAGAAAAGATCTTATCAAAAATAGATGAAAATCTTAGGTTACTTGGAGAAGAAATTAAACAAAAAGATCAAATTAATATTCCTTCCTATTTAGAAAAGACTGGAATGAATTTCAAGGCCTTTGTAAACTTCATAAAAGACTTAGATATTTCATATTTTAAGAAAGGAGATACTCTTGTATTGGATGAAAAAAAGGTTAATGAAGCAAAAGTGGAATTAAAAGAAATTTTAGTTCAAGAAACACAATCAAGAAACTCTTTTCTTTTAACAGAATTCGACATTAGTACTAAAATAGTAAAAGATTTGTTAGCAGAATTAATTCAAGAGGACAAAATTAAAGGTATTTTTTACAATGATCAAGGAGAATTACGTTTTTATAGCGAAAAGGGAATCATAAATATGATGATGGAGGAAAGTTTTCTTTTCACTTTGACTGACTTTTTTCCGGATAAAGAGCTCTTTGAAGAAGAACTCAATCTAATGAAATCTACAGTAAAAGAATTAATGAATTCTAAAAAGTTGAACGGAACATTCGATCCAGATTCATTAACTTTTTCCAGTAATGATGTTGTATTCGCTCAGAATTATAATACAGTTTTAAGCGAATTTGAAAAGACAGTCATTAATTATAACTCGATAATGCTGAATGAATTCAATAAAGTCAAAACTATTTTAACAAAGAAAGAACAAACTATTTTTCCTCAAGAAATTAAATTAATTCAGGACACGATTAATCGCATGAATGAGAAATCAATTAAATGGAGGCACGAATTAGATGCATTCATTAGGAGAGCAAATACAGAATTATTGAAGAAACAAGGATACTCTATTAGAAGGTATAAAGAAGCAAATTCCATATTAGAATCAAAAGATAACATTAAGTTTTTTGAAGATGATACTAGCGTTAAAGAATTGATGGCTCAATTCAATAAGTGGATAAAATTATTCAATAATATTGAGTTAAAATATGGCAATGTCATATTTTATCAAAAACGTGTTATAAATGACCCCTCTAATCAATCTAATAAAGAAAGGTTAAACCTTTTATTGGCTGAATTAAATATGGATAGAGAATAGTAGAATTTCGAATCTAATTGTCTCGCTTTTTTAATATATCATCAATGATTTTGTCAACATCTAACTTATGATTCTGTTTAATGTTATACGTCTTAGGGTGGAATGACCCATTTATTTCTAAAATTCCTTCTTTTTCAAGACAATCAAGTGATCTCCAAATAAAATTAATTTTTGATCGATTTGAAGATTTAACATTATTACACCTTCTTATTCGCTTAGTGTCTACCCTATAAACCTTATTATCTATAAGTTTATTTATTGCTTCTAAAGTATCTCGAAGATTTTTCAAGAAGAAGTCCATCGAAAGAGCAAGTCCCTCTTTTAATATAAATTACCTAGTATATGAAATTTATACTTAAATCTATATAAAGTTTAGGGAAATGTAGAATTTAGAATTTGGGAAGGAGTTGAGAGATTTTTACATCTGCTCATGATAATTAACGTGTAAAGAGTCAAAGTTTAATTAATGTCGGAACACTCTCTTTCCACAAAAGACTAATGCACATCCTAATTCATTTGCCTTTTTAATAACATCATCATCTCGTATCGATCCTCCGGGGTTAATGATTGCTTTAGCACCCGCCTCTACTGCTGCTTCTAATCCATCTGGAAAAGGAAAGAATGAATCTGTGCCCATAAATGAATTAATAAGAGCACTTTCATGTCCAAATTCTAATGCTTTTTGAATAGCTAATTTCACGACGTGAACTCGACTCTGTTGACCTGCCCCGATCCCAATTGTGTATATTCCCGTGTCATAAGTTTGAGCAAAGCATGCAGAATTTGATTTTGCCCATTTTGAAACGTTATAAGCAAAGATTAATGCTTCTTTATCTTTTGGTTCTAACTTTTTATCGCTAACTACATTCCAATCCTTTATGAGTGGTTTGTGATCGTATTCTTGAATAAGCATGCCTCCAAGAGTCCCCCTATAATCCAAATTCTGATATATTTCTTCGCGATGTTTTAGAAAGTCTCCAAATTCTAAAATTCTCATGTTTTCTTTTGTTTGAAGAATTTTGAGAGCTTTCGGATCATATGATGGTGCCATTATGACTTCGACAAATATTTTTTTTTTATTTACGATGTAGTCCGCCACCTCAACGGTAACTGGTTTATTATATCCCCAAATTCCTCCAAAAGCAGATAAAGGATCGCAGCTAAACGCCATTTCCACTGATTTCATTAATGATTTTCTGTCTATCGCTACACCATTAGGAGTCGTATGTTTCAGAATTGCGGTTGTATATTCTTCAGTTCCGAAGTCTAAGAGTAGTTGCAGACAAGAATCAATGTCTAAGTAATTATTAAAAGAAATTTCTTTTCCCCCTAGTTGCTTAAGTTGATGAAGACCATATTTTGCGGATAGATCTCGATAATAAGCGGCATCTTGATCCCAATTTTCTCCATAACGACAATCCTGCACCTTTTCATATGTTTTGTTAACAATTTTACTCATCTTTTCATCGGGATTGTATTTTCTATATAAGAAGTTTGAAATCGCGGCGTTATATTCCGCCATTATTGTAAAAACATCTTGTGCTAATTTAGCTCGAGTAATTTCGGTGATATCCCCCATATTTTCTCTTAATTCTTTAATAATTAAAGAATAATACTTAGGATGGGGTAATACAACGACATCCATAAAATTTTTTGCCGCTGCTCTAATCATTGTTGGCCCCCCAATATCAATCATTTCTAAAGCTTTTTGGAAAGTAATATTTGGATTTGAGATCGCTTCTTTGAATTGATAGAGATTACATATTACCATATCTATTGGAGCAATATCATAATTTTTAGCATCTTCGTTATCTTGAAGATTGCTCCTTCGAAAAAGAATTCCTCCCTCAATTTTAGGGTGAAGGGTTTTTACTCTTCCTTCAAACATTTCTGGAGATTCTGTATAATCAGAAATTTTTACATAATTTATTCCGTTTTTCTCTAAAAGGCTCCCAGTACCTCCAGTGGATAGAATTTCTATATTAAATTCGTCTTGTAATATTTTCGCAAAATCAACTACTCCAGTTTTATCAAATACTGAAATTATTGCTCGTTCTATTTTTTTCATCGTGAATCACGATATTAATGTTATCATTTATAATTATTATTTCAAGGTAAAGTTTATCAATGTAAAAAATTGATTAGTATGGACTTAATAAAACGAATGAGTTATTATATTACGATATTAAAAAAAATAATATTAATTTGTTGTTCTTTTTCAATTTATGTAAATTCTTGCCTCAGTTCTTTAGCTCTTTTACCTTTCAGTTAAAATAATTTACTTTCATTATTCTAGTTATTTCTTCGTCAATAAGTTTCATTGGACTTAATCGATAGAGAAATCCTATGATAATTAATCCAATTATACTTGAAAAGATCAATAACATTTGAATTCCTATAAATTCCGCGATGATCCCAGAAAGAAATTGGCCTAATGGTCTTATTGCAGGTGCAATTGCCATAATAGCCGCCATAACACGTCCTAATTTCTCCTTAGGGATAAGTAATTGAATGCTTGTGATGAAAGCTACATCTATTACAGCGGTTGGTAAAGCAAATAAGAAAATTACAATCCCAATTATCCAAAATCTAGCTTCGAAATTTGTTGGTATAAATGCAATAACTGCTTGACAAATATACATACAAACTATACCTAACATTAAAATTAGAACTGGCTTCTTTATATTTTTAACAAAAGACATTATTAAACCCCCAATTACTAATGCTGACTGAAACATTCCAACAACTAAGGCATAATCTGATTCAATACCTGAATAAATCTTGCTTACTAAAAGTGGTAACATTGCTTGTATAGGAGTGTTAAAGAAGTTAATAATCAAGGCTCCAAATAATAATGCAATTAATCCGTTTACTTTTCTTAAGGCATTAAATCCATCTAAGAATTGATTGATAAATGATTGATTTTTTTCTATTAAATTCGTTGGTACTAATGGAATCTTGATAATGATCAAAGTTATTAATGCAATGACGAATGTTCCAATATCTATCCACAAAATCATACCAATATTGATGTATGGAATAGATAGTAGTATTGCTGCAATAAAAGGTCCAATAATATTTATAGCACCATTGAATAAGTAAGTTAAACCATTTATTCTGCTCAGTATTTTAGCTGGAACCATTGTCGGAGTTATCGCCATTGAAATAGGTAACTGAAAGGCTTGACATGTACCTCTCGAGCCTAATAAGATCAAAATTATCATAACAGAAGTATAATTGGCAAAGAATAGAACTGATAAGAAAACTGTCAAAATTGCCTGAATCGCATCAAATGAAATGAGAAGGCTTTTCCTGTTAAATCGGTCAGCAATTACGCCACTTAAGGGGGCAATTAAAATAAATGGGCCTAAGCTAAGAAGTGATGCTGTCCCCAATATGATTTCGCTTTGAGTCCTTATTGTTAGCCACCATATTATGATAAATGATACAATTGAGGAACCTAAGAGGGATGCTTGTTGGCCTGCCCAATAAAGAATGAAAGATCCAAATTTCTTAGACTCATTAAACTCTTCTATTTCTAATTTATAATTTATTTTATTCAATTTTTCTTCACTCTCTTTTTTTTTATTTTGTTCCATTATGGAATAATTTCCTATATGAAATAATTGATAAATTATTATTTAAAGTCTTCCATTTTAGAATTAATTCTAAATCGGCATATTTTTTAATGAATTATTTTTATTTATCAATAAGGAAAATAAAATGGTAGATGAAGAAGTGGAAATCTCAAACGAAATTAAAAAAAGCTATGATGAAGCAATCTATGATGAAGTGAAATATGGTATATTAATTGCTCTTGAATTTTATAAATCTTTGAATTTAAAGAAATTAGCAGAGATTTTAGATCGTCCAAAAACTACTACCTTGAGGTATCTAAAAAATCTTTTGAATGAAGGTTTGATAATATTAGATACTAATAAAACAGCAAAAGATTGGGGAAAATTTTATAAATTATCTCAAACAGTAGAATTTTTGATTGAGAGTAGGAAAAAGAAGACCCTAGAACGCGAAAAATGGATTACAGATGAATTTGAAACCATAGATGAGAAAAATGATGAAGAAGTTAAAAATTTATTAGTTAGAGCAGCAATATCGAAAGAAGATTTTCAAGTTGGTTTACAAGAAGCTAAGCAATCAATTTTTTTTATTACAAATGTGCAAAAAATGATAATTAATAAATTAATAATAACTTGGAAAGATTTAATGAAAATCTATGAAGATAAAGGGATAGAACATCTTAAAGAAAGTCTTACTTTTTATCCCGCAGATGTTGAGATGAGGAGTACAACATTAAAACTTTATACACCTAGACAATTGATTGATTTAATTAAATTATTCAATTCATGGAATGATGATCTTGTAAAAATTAAAGAGAGATTTGAGAATGAAATGGAAAATATGAATATCCCAGAGGAACAAAGACACGAATTCTTTTTATATTCTTTTCTAGGTTCTTTAGAATTTGGAGCCAAATTTAAAGATTAATCTAAACTAATTTTTATTTTAAAAAGTGATTACTATAAGGATAATAATTATGTGACTTAAGTTAAATCGTGTGTTTTTGTTTCTTGTTGACCGAAAGGAGTTATTATTCCAACATTTGCCTTTTTCATTTCACTAATTGTTTTAGCTCCTGAATAAATCATTCCGTTTACTAAACCTTCTTTTAACGATTGAATGACACCGTCCACATCTCCAACATAGGGTATGTATGATGAGACTCCTTCTGCAAGTGTCTTGGAACCTTCTATATACCTGTCAGACACAAATCCCGCGGCTCTAGCTTCTTTCGAACCCATTCCGCGATAAACTTTTACTTTCCTACCTTGAATTGTATCAATATAACCAGGACTTTCGGTACACCCCGCGAATAGATGCCCCGACATTATTAGATCTGCTCCTACTGTTAACGCTTTTGGTATATCTCCGGGATTCTTAAAACCTCCATCTGCTATAATGCCTATATTTTGATTGTAATCTTTCACAGCATCAGCCACTTGGGCTGTTGCAAATAAAGTTGGCGCCCCAACTCCAGTTTGAATCGAAGTAGTACAAATTGATCCGGAACCCATTCCCACCTTTAATCCAATAAAGTTTTCATTAAAATCACATTTCGAGATGAGGTGTTCAGCAGCTTCATAGGTACCTATATTGCCCAATACAAAGTCAGAATCCAGTAAATTCATTAATTTTTTAGTGTTTTCAATGTCAACTTTTTTATAAAAATCAGCAACGTCAATAAAAAAGATATCAACATATTTATCTAATTCTTTTAACATTGATTGAGCCTCAGTGGTGGTAGGATATTTCGCAGATAACCCCAACGCACATAACAATCTTCCTTCTTGATCTAATGATGCGTTTGGAAATTCAGGCTTAAGATCCTTTTTAGTGATCAACCCTTTTAGATATCCATTATCTATAATAGGTAATTTCTCAATTCGATTTTCATATAACATTTTAAGAGCTTGAGGTCTTGATGCACCAGGTTTAATCGAAATCACGTTTTTAGTCATAAAATCTTTTAGTTTCCCTAATCTAATATCCTCTTCCTTATAGGGAATGTCTCTTTTAGTAAAAATGCCACATACTTTATCATTATCATCAGTTACCATTAAACCACTAATTCCATAAGTTTCCATCATGAATTTAGCTTCTGCAACGGTAGTTCCAACATTAATAGTTGCTACTTCTTCTACGATAAAGGACCTTGCTAATTTCACTTTCCGACACATTTCAAGTTGTTTCTGAAAAGAACAGTTGCGATGCAATACTCCAAGACCACCTAAAAGGGCCATTTTAATCGCCATAACCTCTTCTGTAACTGTATCCATCGCAGCAGACATTAGAGGGATGTTAAAGTTGAATTTACCGAGTTTTGAACTTATATCTACCTCGTTTGGTTGAAAAGCAGTATAACCCGGGGTTATTAAGATATCATCAAATGTTGCAATGATCTCATTATAATGAACTTTTTTTCTAAAATAATCTGTCATAATCCCAAACACTTTTATTGTATTGAGCTTGTGCCTTTTATTAATTATTAATATTATAGAGAATCTTTATTATAAAATATTATCACATTATCTTAGGTAAAATATATAGTTTTACTTGAAGAATTATCCTTTAATTTGAAAAGGAAATTGAATAAGAAACCAAGAACCATTAATTATTTACATTCTTGTTAAATTTTTACGAGGTAAATTTTGTATTCTTGGATCATTTATCAGTGAGTCCAGCGTTTTTAAAAAGGCTTCCTTATCTTCTTTAATGTTAGAGCTTTCTAATCCAACATAATTGGAAACATGATCATTATACACGTGGGAAGTTACATTTTCTCCTAACATTTTGATTATGTCTCTCTCTTCTTTAATACATTCCAAGGGAGATAATAATTGAAATTCTCCACTTTTCCATTCTTCCCACAGAGGAGTATAGGGAAGTATATTTAAAGTTCGAAATCTAAAAATAGTAGGATTTATTTCTGTTAAAACTCTCGCCGTTTCAATTGTATGTTCTGAACTTAATTTCTTTCCGCCGAGTCCAAGTAGGACATAGAGACTCAATTGTATGCCTGCCTTTAAAATTTTCTTTCCTGCCTTTATCATCGTTTCCGCATTTGTTCCTTTCTTCATTATTCTAAGGATTTTACTGCTGCCACTTTCTAAACCCATATATACTATATCCAATCCAGCTTCTGATAAATTCTTCAATTCTTCATCTGTTTTTCTAACGATATCAAGAGATTTAGCATAACAACTAACTCTTGGGACATTTTTAAGACGAAATCTCACATATTTAATAATTTTTACGAGGTAATCAGTGGGAGCTGAAGTTGGATTCCCTCCAGCAAGAAAAACTGGATATCCGTGATAATTTTTTTCAGCATAACGATCGATATCTAGTAATACATCCTTTAAAGGACGTATTTCATAATCTTGTATGGTTCCATATACTCCTTTATAAGTTGAGCAAAATCGGCATCGGTTCCAAGAACATCCACCTGTGACAGCGATTAAAACAGAATACGCTTCAACGGGGGGGCGGATTACGATTTCACTCGCTGGTATTTTGATGGTCATTATAAATCAATTAAAGATTGTAATTAATCATATTAAGTTTATTATTTAATAAATTTAGATTTGAGGGTTATGTAATTTAATAAAATTTTTTTTTGAAGTAATATTTTATTTTATATTGACCTTTTTTCATGAAAATGTGTCAAAATCAGTAGTAAAAATTAAGGTATTTGAATTGAAAAGAATTACAATTCAAGAAAAACAAATCATATATTCTTTTAAAATTGTCATTATTGGGGGCCCAGGAGTGGGTAAGACATGTTTGTTTAATCGATTTTGTTTCAATTCGTTTAATTTTGACACTTCAATGACTATAGGACTCAATTTTCATTCAATCGATATCCCGATTTATAATTCGGAAAATTTAGATTCAAATACTGAATTTTTTGTCTCAAATTCGATTTTTGATTTTGGAGGACAAGAACGTTTCACGCCTTTAATTCCGAAATTCCTTCGAGGGGCAGATGGAACGATCTTAGTTTTTGATCTTTTAAATAAAAAATCCTTAGAACAACTTGATTTTTGGTATAATCAATTAATTAAACACGCGAACGGTTTGGATATTCCGAAAATCCTTGTTGGAAGTAAAAGTGATCTAATCTCTAAGTCTGGGGAGAATAAGAAAATTAATAAAAAATTGATTTATAATTTTTTGAAGTTAAAAAATTTAGATAGTTATTATCTTACCTCTTCCTTGGAAAATTATAATGTGGTTGAAGTATTTAAAGAGTTAAATGACTTAATGCTAAGGAAGCATGAATCTAAATTTAGACTCGGTTGAGAAAATAATTATTATTAGAATTCGCGCATATAAATATAATCGCAAAATTCGTTGAAAAATTGTTTCTGATTTTTATTCAGATCCGGATAGATATCATTAAGATAATTTTTCGCTTGAGAAATTAAATTTTTCGAGAAATGCTCAGCAATTACTATGGCATTCGTTTCAGAAAAAATATCAGCTACTCTTTTAATATCACTTTTTGATAGCTCCTCCAAGTGGTAAATTTCATTTAGCTCTCTTGATTGTTGTTCATCGGTATTTTGGACAGCAAAAATGTAAAGAATCTTTTTCTTTTTTCCTTCAATATCGCTCGTCATATCGAGAATATCATCCCTGATAGCATAAGCTTGACCGATTCTTATCATGGCTTCTCCCAAAGGTTCGATTTGATAGTGAATATTCCCTTTAGCCAATATCGCCCCAATTTTAGTTGACTTTTCTAATAGCCGTGCTCTTTGCATCTCTGCAATATTCAAATATTGTTCTAAAGACATGGTAATGTTATGATATTCCATATACTCCTCAATTATTTGACCTCTCATCAAATAATCCATTGCAGAAATATATTCATTAATCGCTAATACTTTTAAATTATCTGGAAACTCTGATGATCTAATAACATCTAATCCCATCAGATATGAATGAGTACCTCCTAAAATACTCATGTTTCGTCCATACATCTTGATTACTTCATTTTTATTCAATACATCACGGTTTTTATACACTTTCTTAATTTCATTTTTGAGTTGTTCATGGAAAGTAGGTTTATCTCTACGAGTCTTATCGTTATCTATCAAATCATCTTGAATCAAATGCCCAGAATGTAAAAGCTCTACAGCAATTGAAACTTCTCGAATCTGATCAATTTGGTCTTCTAAATATATGGGATTTACAATACCTATAAATGCAGCGATCTGTAATATGGGATGTAATCTTTTTGCTTTCTTATTCGTAATAAATTCCTCTAATTGGGAAATAAAATCCTTTAGTAAGATTTCTTCTTCATTTTCGTGCATTTTTGAGAAATAAGTATCAATTTTTTCATCGACTTGGATTTTCTCGTTTTTTAAAAATTCTTCGATCATGATGCTTCACAATTATAAATTATTTCAAATTGTGCTAATAATGTTTTTATTTTGTTTTTAACATTATTTATTATAATTTATATAGTAGGGTAAAGAGATATGTTAATTGCTGTAATATCTGATTCTCATGACCATCGTGACAATATCTTAAAAGCAGTCTCGATCATGAATGAAAAGAAAGTGGGAGCTTTAATCCATTGTGGGGACATTTGTTCTCCATTCACGAAAAGGTGGTTTGATAAATTAGATGAGGAGATAAAACTAAATTTTTATGCTGTTTTTGGAAATAATGATGGAGAACACGTTTTCTTAAAGAAAAATTTTGGAGAAATGTGTAAGTTCGTAGAAAATGGGCATGAATGGTTGTTAGAATTCGATGGAAAAAAAATTTTTGCAGCTCATATGCCAAAACCAGGAGTTATAGAAGCTCTTGCCCATTCTGGAGAATTTGATTACGTATTATCAGGGCATACTCATATTATGGTTAACAGAAAAATAGATAATGGTGTAATTATACTCAATCCCGGAGAAGCTTGCGGTTATTTAACGGGAAAGCCTACGTTTGCAATCATTGATACAAAAACAGATAACGCAGATATAATCTATTTATAAATATCATCAATATTCCTTTAAATTTTAATCCTTTAGGTAATCTTCCTATTTTACTTCTTATGATATTATTAGGGGAAGATTTCACCACAGCACCCTTTTTTTAATAACTTTTATCTAAGGCATACAACTTATAAAAATATGGCATTGCCTCTTGAAAATGTAAAAGTTTTAGATTTATCTAGGATGCTACCAGGTCCATATTGTTCAATGATCCTCTCAGATTTGGGTGCCGATGTTATTCATGTGAATGACCCAACATTTCCATACAGCAGTCCTCCCCCATTCTTTCAACAGAATAGGTATCGAGAAAGTGCGTTTAATTCAATTTTAATGAGAAATAAACGATCTATTAACCTTAATCTAAAAAAAGAGGGTGCTAGAGAAATATTCTATAAATTAGTCTCCCAATCTGACGTATTATTAGAAACTTTTAGACCAAAAGTAACAGATAAGCTCAAAATAGATTACGATACTTTATCGAAAATAAATCCATCTTTAGTTTATTGTTCGCTTACAGGTTATGGTCAAAACGGTCCTTATGAACAAATCGCAGGTCATGATCTCAATTACGTTGGGATGTGTGGAATACTCGATTTAAATAGACCAAGGAAAGCGTTAAATGACGGTGAACGAGAAGAAGGACCTATCGTTCCAGGCATACAAGCCGCAGATATAGGAGGAGGTTTAATTTCAGTCATAGGAATTCTTGGAGCGCTTTTTGAAAGAAATTTAAATTCAGAAAAAAAAGGTCAATATGTAGATATTTCAATGCTGGATTCCGTCTTTTCATTCATGCCCATGGCTGCAGCAGTACATTTTTCCAAAGCCTTGAATGATGGTATCCAAAACGAAAATATTTTACATGGTTCTTGCCCTTATTATTCTGTTTATAGAACAAAGGATGACAAGTACGTGTCAGTAGGAGCAATTGAGTTTAAATTCTGGAGGGATTTATGCCTAGGGCTTGGGAGAGAAGATCTTAAACCTAAACAAATGGTAAAAGGTGAAGAACGAGAATGGGTATTTGCAGAACTTCAAAACGAGTTTTTAAAAAAGACACAGAATGAATGGGTTGGTACATTCAAGGATTTAGATGCTTGTGTCATGCCAGTCAAGTGTTTCGCCGAAGCGTGTGAAGATCCTCAAATAAAAGCACGTGAAATGGTCACCGAACTAAAGCATCCTAAATTTGGAAAAATTCCTAATATCGCTTCACCAATCAAATATTCAAGAACGAATCTAAAGATTAGAAGTCTTGCTCCTAAAACTGGTCAACACACTAAAGAAATACTCAAAGGTTTAAATTATACTGATGAGGATATCAAAAATTTTAAGAAGCAAGGATTAATATAAATAGAAATTTATTGTAATCCAAATCATTTCTTGATTTTCATGACTAGAAAGGAGAAATCAAATCCAGGGTATGTACTGAATGACGCTCAGAGAAACTTGTTTTTAAAAAGAATATTGCCCACTTTATTTTTTGGTTCAATCATTTGGCTAATTTCAGAATTAGTTTTTAGTTATACATTTCAAAATGTACAACTTTCAGGAATGTTTCTAATCATCTATATAATAGCGATTATAACAGAAGTTGGCTTATTCATAAGCATTTACTTTTTATCTAAACACGATAAGATGGTAATAAGCCTATTTCTCTACATTTTATTTTCATATCTAGCGGGATTAATTAGTTTACCAATCGCAATTTACACGGAATTTTTAACCCAAGTTCACATGATCGTTAGTCTCACTGTGGGAGCAAATTTAATCATAATTTTAATGGGTTTCATATTAAGGCAGAAATATTTTGCGAGTGGTCATTTTTGGGGCAACTTTTTTATATTTTTACTTGGGCTTGTATTAGTTGAAGTTGTATTCATTATAGGTTTTAATATACATAATTATCTGTTAACAGTTCCACTTACATTAGGGTATATCTGTACCATTGCTCTCCCCATTATGTTTTATGGAGCTAAAGTTATTAGAAAAAATAAAGAGGCCTCTTGGATATTCATGTTTGCAAAAATCCAAGGAATGATGTTACTTTCATTAATTATAGCAGTTGTAGTAGTTGTTATTGTTCTCCTAATTATTGCATTAGCTATCCTTGCAGGAGATTCTAGCGTTGATTTTAGTGGTATAAGTTTTTCTGGAGGTTCAAGGAAAAAGAAGAAAAAAACTTTAGATATTTAAAATTTAAAGGCAACTTTAATCGCTTCTGTCTTAAGTTTGTTAGATAAGATATTAAATGCCTCTTGATAATCATCTAATTTACATGTATGAGTCAGGAATTGAGAAGTTTCTATGAGACCTTGATCAAGAAATCTTAAGAAGAAAGCGATAGCGTGCCTTCTTTCCTCTTGAAATGTTTCAACACCATACGCATTTGATCCGATGATTTCTAACTCTTTAAAGTAATGTAAGGTATTTTCATATCTTTCTGGATTACTCACTCCAAGAAATACTAATTTTCCTTGGGTTTTTAAAATTCTGATCCCAACTTCCAATGTTTCAGCAGAGGCAATAGTATCAATAATCCCATCCACTCCATCCATAGTCCATTTTAAACCTATTTTGGGAGTATATAAATCGATATTTAAATAATTAGAAATTTCTTGAATTAGACTCTTTTGAGAACCCTTGAACACATTTAAAGCACCCAACTTGGAAGCAAACCTTTCTTGAAATGCATATTTTCCAATTGCTATTACTCTCTTTACTTTGAA
>Ga0315542_1000835_pt1 | contig 19492 bp, 19 predicted proteins | sample SalMarSW160120MG_FD_202541 | JGI IMG/M metagenome (GOLD analysis project Ga0315542, IMG submission 202541) | Salt marsh sediment microbial communities from the Plum Island Ecosystem LTER, Massachusetts, United States - Salt Marsh Sediment SW1601-20 ... | reverse complement strand
CAGCTATCGTATCCATCGGAAACGTAAAACTGTTTACACAAATTGTCGCCTTTATATCCGTGGCGGTCCTGTTCGCCTTTGCCTGGATGGGGGCTGACTGGGCCACACGGTTCCAATATGTGGTAATGGCCCTTCTCGGTGCGGCCCTGGTTTCGTTTTTTATCGGCGGTATAACCAACTGGAATACGGGACTTCTTGTCAAAAACTGGTCGACCCCTGAAAACGGGCTCCCGTTTTGGACGCTGTTTGCCATCTATTTTCCGGCGGTAACCGGATTTACCCAGGGATCCAGCATGTCCGGGGACTTGAAAGATCCCAGCAAAAGTCTCCCCGTGGGAACATTGCTTGCCGTCGGTATATCCATTCTGATCTACTTTGGCTCGGCGGTGCTGCTGGCCGGATCTATTCCAGAAAACACCCTTATCAGTGATTATGCGGCAATGAAACAGGTATCGCTGGTGCGATTTCTGATAGATGGCGGCGTCATTGGCGCGACCCTGTCTTCCGCAATGGCCTCATTTCTGGGTGCCCCACGTATTTTGCAGTCCCTGGCCGCCGACCGTATTTTTCCCTTTCTCCTTCCTTTTGCCAAAGGATCCGGGCCGGCCAACAATCCACGAAAGGCGATACTGCTCTCTTTCGGGATCGCTTTGGCAACGATTGGGCTTGGCCAGCTAAACATTATCGCTCCGGTGGTCTCTATGTTTTTCCTGGTGTCATATGGTCTTTTGAATTATGCCACCTATTATGAAGTTCATGCCGCCAGCCCCTCTTTTCGGCCTCGTTTCCGGTGGTTCCATGCCCACCTGAGCCTGATTGGCGCCTTGGCCTGTCTGGGAATGATGATGACCATTGATCTTACGGCAGGCATTGTCGCCGTTTCGGTTTTGTTTGCCATCTATCATTACTTAAAGCGAACGTCTGGGCCCGCTCGCTGGGCGGACAGCCAGCGTTCCTATCATCTCCAGAGGGTTCGGGAGCATCTTTTGTCCGCTGCAGCCGAACCGGAGCATCCCCGCAACTGGCGTCCGCAGATGCTGTTGTTTTCGGAAGACCCCAATCGCCGCAAACCACTTTTGGATTTCGCTTCCTGGATCCAGGGCGGCAGCGGTTTTACAACCGTGGTCCGCATCCTGGAAGGAGATGGCGCTCGTATACTCCGGCAGAAAGAAGAGGCCGAATCCGAACTGCAAAAAATAATTCAGGAACACGGCATTTCGGCATTTTCACTCGTGCTGACGTCACCCGATCTGTCTGTCGGGCTCCATTCACTGATCCAGGCCTTTGGTATCGGACCGCTCCGGGCCAATACCGTCTTATTAAACTGGATGGAAGAGGTACCGCCGGGCATTCCACAATCCCGCAAGGAGCCGTATGGCCGAAACCTGCGAGCCGCTTTTCGACTCGGTCGTAACATCTTGATTTTAGACGCGAAGCCAAAGGTCTGGGAAGCGCTTGAAACCGTTCCGCCGGAAAAACGCCGGATCGATGTCTGGTGGTGGGGCGATGCTACCAGTGAGCTGATGCTCCTGTTTGCCTATTTGATGACCCGCAGTGATGTATGGGCGGACGCAACAATCCGGGTTCTTGCAGTTTGCCCTGAACCGGAATCGGAACAAACGATTGAGAATATTCGCAAGATACTAGATGATATCCGCATTGAAGCTAAGCTCGAAGCGGTCATAGTACCGAATGCAGAAGCCGTCACCGCTCGGTCAAAGGACGCCTCAATGGTATTTCTTCCTTTTCGCCTGAAGGGAAACCAGCCCCTGGATCCTTTCGGCGGTTTTCTGGAAGAACTCCTCCCTCAGTTGCCGCCGGTGGCGCTCCTGATGGCAGCCGAAGATATTGATCTGGATGCTGAACCGGAGGAGGGCAAAGCCGCGGACATTGCTGCGGCCACGGATGCGCTGGAAGATGCGCGTAAAAAGGCCCTCAAAAAGGAAGAAGCCGCCGATAAAGCGCAAGTGCAGGCAGAGCAGAAGCTCCAGAAAGCAGAGGAAGCGGCTCTGTCTAAAACAGATGCAGAAAAGCTTGAACGACTCAAACTGGAAGCCGACGAGGCGCAGAAAACAGCAGAACAGGCTTCCCGAAAAGCCGCCAAGACAGCAGCAAAAGCAGAAACCGCCGCCCGGGACGCAGAGGCTGCCGGAGTGCAGCTTCCCGACTCGGAAAACTTATGAGTATAGCGGTTTCTATAAATAAAGTTGTGGAAAAATGCAATCTTAGGAGGACAGTTACCATGCTCAGGTTCATCAGGAAGCGCACAGAAAAGGTCGGTCTGGCCCCGGGGACCCTGGTCCATGTGGGAGAGAAAAAGGCGGATCATGTGAGAATACGGGTCATCGACTACGACCAGGAGAACCTTGAAGAGAGGGAACTGCAGTCCATTGACGAATGTATGCCATACAGGGATAAACCCACCGTGACCTGGATCAATATCGACGGGCTTCATGACGTGGATGTGATCGAGAAGATCGGCAAAACCTTCAACCTGCACCCCCTGGTGCTGGAGGACATCGTGAATACCGACCAGCGCCCGAAAATGGAAGATTATGAGAACTGTATCTTCATCATTTCCAAGATGCTGTCCTATGACGACAAGGAGGGTCGACTGAATATCGAGCAGTTCAGCCTCCTGTTCCTCCCGAACGTCATCATTTCGTTCCAGGAGCGCATAGGGGATATCCGGTCGTATGGCTCGTCATGATTGTCATCGGGGGGGTCATGCTGGTGTATTTCAGGAAAAAAAAGTGGCTGTAAAGGAACTTTCCGAATAGCGGCTGATATTGTTCACCCCTTACTGGTCATCACTGCCGCAGGCCATGCACTACTCTGGCAGAAGGGGGGACGCAGGGTATGAGACGATAGGCAAAACTGTCGGCGTGCTGCACAGGCTCGCCGCATCCTCCCCCCCGGCAAGGAGCCTGACGGGGGAGGACTCAAACACAGGACAAGAAATCACTTGGCAGGGATATAGGGGACGTCAATTCCCCACCAGCCCTGCGCTTGGGATTCTTTTGCCTTCTGCTCAGCGGGGTGTTTGTACCCAAACCAGCTGAATTTTAAATGATCGAAGTTCTTGTACATGGCTCCATGCTGCCAGAAACCTGATTCCTTGGCACCCGCCCCGCATCCAAAGAGAAACAATCCCATCAGAATCAATAGAATCCACTTTTTCATCTTGGTATTCCCCCTTTCTGGAACTTCCCTGAATTAACTTTCATTCCACAATCTTGAATTTTTCGAAGCCGATTCGTTTCGGCTTTGTTTTGTTGTCTAGTATAAAGCATTTTTCCGAAAAGTCCACACCGAAAGTTCAAATTTAGGGCCCCGGCGGATTTGGTTAACGCTCACTTCCGATCCACGTGGGAAATTCCGAAGTGTGAATTCATTAAAGTCCCAAAGGCCCCCATCCGATTCTCTATCCATGAGACGAAACAAGGGTTCATCATGGCATTCCATCCGAATCGAATTCACCTCTTGTATGCCCGGATGGAGCCTTTCATCAGGGGGCTCACCGTATTGAAGACCGCTCCTGAAACCGGCATGACGGGTACACCCGGCAGGTGGAATACCCAGATCGTCCTCGTGGTTTTTTGCCTGTTTTCAGCCGTGGCCGGCTGTGCCCTTCCGCCTTGGAGGGTCAACCCGGAATGGACGACGCGGGCCAAAGACATCAGGGCACTTCTGGTTGTTCCGGCAGAGGTCAGGATCTATCAGGTGTCACCGGGGGAAATGATGCAGCTCAAGAAAGACTGGAGCGAAACCGGCCGCCGGAACCTGGACAACGCCATCCTGCAAGGCTTCAGGAACAGGAATTACCGCGTGAAACTCCTGAAGGCCGAGGGAGAAATTCAACGGGAGGTGATGCGGATTCTGCCCCTTTTCAGGGCTGTAAACAAATCCATCCAGTTGCACACCTACGGGCCGCAGATCTTCCCCGACAAGATAGCAGATTTTGACTATTCCCTGGGGTCCTTGAAAGGGCTCCTGGAGAAACTCCATTGCGACGCCATGATTTTCGCCCGGGGTTTTGACCAGGTATCCAAGGGAGCCAGAAAGACCTACATGAGCCTTGCCCTTGCAGATTCATCGGGAACCATCCTCTGGTATGGCGTGAAAGGTTCCAGGGGAGATCATGATCTCAGGGACCCCAAGAGTGCGGAAAACCTCGTGGACGCCCTGCTCTCCGATTTTCAGGAGGTCGGACGATGAAGCATGCGCTCAGGGTCCTAATCCTTTGTTGCATCCTTGCCACCGGCGCCAAATCCGGCCAGGTGTATGCCGCAGAGGGATCCGCGTCTCCAGGAGATGTAAAATGGCTGCTGTTGCAGGCATCGGAGGAGGAGAAAGCGCTGGACAGGAGCGGCCTCATCTATGAAGATCCGGATCTGGAGCGTTATCTGAACCGCGTTGTCCGAAACCTCCAACCTGCGGAATTCCAAAGGGATCTCTCCTTCAGGGTGAAAGTGATCAAGGATCCCCACCTGAATGCATTTGCCTTTCCCGACGGGGCCATTTATGTCAATACAGGCATGCTTGCCCGCATAGAAAATGAGGCCCAGCTCGCAACGATTCTCGCCCATGAAATGGGACACGCCCTGAGAAGGCATGCCCTGAAGATCTTCCGTGCCCTCAAGGACCGGGCGACTGCCTGTGCGGCCATTCAGGAGGGATTCGCGCAATCATCAGGGCCGGAGGCTGTCGAGAGATTCCTGGGGTCGAAAGGATTGGCGGTCTCCGGGGAGGCATTTTCCCGGTCCCTGGAGCAGGAAGCGGACAGGGTCGGTCTTGAACTGATGATCAAGGCGGGCTATAGTCCCGAGGAGGCGGTCGATCTTTTCGCACATCTTGAAAAAGAGAGCATCAAACAAGAAATTCATGAACCCTTTGTTTCCGAAGCCCGTCCCAGTCTCCGGGACCGCATGCGGAATTTCGAGGAGTTTCTTCACGCCCATGGGGACGCAGAGAAGTCCGGCATCATACACAGGGAGATTTTTCTTCTGAGAACCAAAGGAGCCCTTCTTGAAAACGCCCGGCTCGATCTGAAGCTCGGACGCTTTACGGCAGCCCACAGGGAGGCTGAAAAATATCTCGGGATTGCCCCTCGTGACGCCAAGGCCCTCTACCTCCTGGGGGAAGTCTCAAGACAGAGGGGATCGGATGGGGATATCCGCCTGGCCAGGGCCCTTTACGAAAAAGCCATATCCATGGATCCTTCCTATGCGGAACCCTACCGGGCCCTTGGGCTCATCCAGTATAAGGCGGGCGAGATGGTGCTTGCCAGGAAATCCTTTCAATGGTGTCTCCTGCTCTCACCGGACAGGCCGGATAAGGCCTATATTCAGGGCTACTTGCGAAAATGCGACGAAACAGGAGCAAGGGAAGGAACGGATTCATGAAAAGGTTGCTTTTCATCCTGCTGATTCCAATCACGGCCTGCGCACCCTGGACCCGGGTGACCGGTCCCTTTGAGGACCCTGCCCATCACTTTTCCGTGGATATCCCGGACGGCTGGATGAAGTTCGACAGTGAGCGGTATCTGCTCATAAGCAGAGACGGGCCGTTCCTCCAGTATATCCTCGTCGAGGACCGGAACCTGGAGGCACCTTTTACCCACACGAAGAGAAGAATGAACAGGGACATGCTGCCGCAGGAGGCCGCTGAGGTGATTCTGGATGATCTGAGCCTGGACCGGGCAGTGAGGAATCCGCAGGTGCTCGAAAATGCTCCCGCCCGAATCGCACATCAGGATGGATTCAAGATCCTCTTCACGTACAAGAACGGAGACGGACTTGTTTTGAAGACCCTCTACTACGGGTTCATCAAAGGCCGCATGTTCTACAGCATCCGCTATACCGCGGCCGAAAGATATTATTTTGGAAAGGACTTGGGAACATTCAAGAAAGTCCTGGCGGGCTTCAGACTTATTTTGGACAGCAGTGACAAAATATTAGAAAAAATCAGATTTTTCGCTGAGTTATAATATACTGATAAAGCCATTATGGTAACCTTTTTATTAATAAATATTGATAGATATCAGGTTGTATAAATTTGATCATATTTGGATCGTACGCTATTTTTTCCGAGGCGCTTTGTCAACTCCATCCTGCAAGAATCCTAGAACTCGCAGCGATTCAGCCCATTTTTCAGAAGGCACGATGATTCGATGAAAGACCGCCGGGTGGTCCATCCCACATCCCGCATGCCATCCGGCATCTCACTCGCTCTCCTTCTCCATCGAGGGAACTTTCCATCCGCCACCCAGGGCCTTGTACAGGGAAACCAGGTCGGTCGACAGGGCGCCGGTGCTCTGGGCCAGGGCATCATCGGTGGAATAGAGAGACCGCTGGGCCTGCAACACGTTCAGGAAGTCGGTCTCGCCCTGGGTATAAAGCTGGGTAGCCAGCCTCACGGCCTTCTGGTTTGCTGCCACCGCATCCACAAGCGCCTTCCGGCGTTCCTGCTCCTTTGCGGAAACAATCAGCGCATTCTCCACTTCATGCATGGCATTCAGGACAGTCTTCTGATAGGTGATGAAGGATTCTTCCCGGAAGGCCTTCTGAAGCTCGATGTTGGAGAGGATCCCCTTGTTGTCGAAGACCCGCCAGCCCACGGACGCACCCAAGGACCAGAAGCGGCTGACCCAATCAAACAGGGAGCCCAACACCCCGGCCTGAAAGCCCAAGGACCCGGTAATACTGAACTTGGGGAAAAGGTCGGCCGTGGCCACGCCGATTCGTGCGGTAGCGGCGTGGATCTGCGCTTCCGCTCTGCGGATGTCCGGACGCCGCCGGATCAGGTCGGATGGGACGCCTGCGGGAACCGCCAGAGAAGCGACCGGAGTGGACGAAGCAGAGGACAGTTCTTGTTTCAAGGCTCCGGGTTCCCGGCCGAGGAGGATACTGAGGCTGTACATGGCCTGCCGGGCCGACGCCTCCAGTAAAGGGATCTGGGCCGCTGTGGTCGCCACCAAGGCATCGGCGTTGGCCACATCCAGAGCACTGACGAAACCCACCTTGAACCTCTTGTGGGTCAGCTGGGCGGTTTGCTCCTGGGCCTTGAGGTTCTCCCTGGCGGTGGCGATCCGCTGCTGATATGAACGAAGATTGATATAGTCGATTGCAACCTCGGCCGCAAGCGTCACGCAAACGTCCCGGTGATCCTCCACAGCCGCCTGGAGATCCGCGTCGGCTGCCTCCACCGCCCGGCGAACGCCTCCGAAGACGTCCAGACCCCATCCGCCATCAAGACCCGCCTGATATGCATTGGCGATCCGCCCATTCCCGCTGCCGGTCAGCGACGCCCCTGAAATCCCGGGGGATCTGCTGTGCTGGAAAGATCCGGAGGCATCGATGGTCGGTCCCAGCCCGGCGGCCGCGACCCCCCGCGCCGCCTGGGCCTGGCGGATACGGGCTTCCGCCAGGTTCACGTCCAGGTTGGACTTGACGGCCCTGCTCACCAGCGAGGTCAGGATCGGGTCATTGAACCCGGTCCACCAGTGGACCAGGTTCGAAGCGGCGGCCGGGGCCAACCGGATAGGCGGCGGAGACACCGGACCGGTCCAGGCGGGGGGGACATGCGTCTGCACCGGCTTGTAATCGGGGCCCACAGCACAACCGGCCACTGCAGCCAGGCAAAGCAAGGCAAGGCCGCACGAACGAAGCGTTCCGATTGATGCGGTCCGATCTTTATGCGTCATGTTGAAATCTCCTTCAGGGGTAGTGCACGTGCCTTGATCACTCTTGATGGAACCGTAAAAAGTCCGTCCCTGGACTTCCAACGAAGTCACCAATCAGAGAGTCATGTTCAAAAGATTGGATATGTAGAAATATCGAGTGCTTTCTCCGGGCCTCCGGGTTTCATCCGCCGGAGCCAAGGAGCCGGGCGTGAGGGTCTTTTTCAGACCCTTTCCCATAGTGCACTTGGCACCAAACACCGACATGGACGGCTATTTGGGATTCCCGCCTCCCAAACCCCACGCGCTTCTATGAATTTATGCCAAACCCCAAATCGGCGTCCATCCCCTCCGAAGTGTTTAGAAAGGGTCTGAAAAAGAGTGTCAGGTTCGGCTCCTCTTCATAGCTCACAGGCTGCCGCTCGCGGCATAAACCAGCTTTTTACGAAGTCATCACTCTTCTTACTCGTATCGCAGGGCATCGATGGGGTCCAGCTTCGAGGCTCTCCAGGCCGGGTAGAACCCGAAAACGATGCCCACACCTGCAGCAACCAGCACTGCCGCGGCAATGGCTGCCGGTGAGGTCGCCACCGGCCAGCGCAGCAGCATCCGTACCAGGAGCGAGCCGCCGTGACCCAGCAGAATGCCCAAAGCTCCCCCCACCAGAGACAACACGATGGCCTCCACCAGGAACTGCCGGAGGATGTCGCGGGAGCGCGCACCCACCGCCATTCGCAGCCCGATCTCCCGTGTCCGTTCGGTAACCGAGACCAGCATGATGTTCATGATTCCCACACCGCCCACCACCAGCGAGATCATGGCCACACACAGCAGCAAGTTGGTCATCAGGGTGGTGGTGGAGGTGAGGGCCTTGGTCATCTCGGTCATATTGCGAATATTGAAATCATCCGGTTTCCCGGAGCGGATATGGTGGCGCTCCCGAAGCAGGTCGGCAATCTGTCGGATGGCTGCAGGGATTTCCTTGGAACTTCGGGCGGCCGCCATGATCCGGTCGACGTTGGCGAACCGGACCGCCATGGGGTTGTCGGCCGCCTGGGTTGCCGACTGTACCGGATAGAGGCTCGTGCCACCGGGATAAAGGTTGCTTAGTGTATTCACCGAAGTGCCGGACCCGCTGCTGGCGCTCTGGTTCGCGGATGCGAGCGTCGAGCCCGTGACCCGGTACTTGATGGATGTCCAGGGCGCCAGCAGGATGTCGTCCTGGTCCATACCCATCATGTTGGCGCCTTTGGCGCCCAGAACGCCCACAACCCGGAACGATACGTTATTGACGCGAATCTTTTTGCCGACAGCAGATTCTCCCTGAAACAGCTCGCGAACGATCGTGCCACCCAGCAGGCAGACCTTGTTGGTATTGAGGACATCGCGGTCCGTGAAAGTCCTCCCCTCGGCCACGGTCAAGTCCCGGATGCCCAGGTAGGCCGCCGTGGTGCCGTCCAGCTGCGTCGGGACCCAGTTGCGGTTTCCGTAGACGATCTGCGTTCGAGCGCGGACCAGGGGGGCGGCATCGCGGATGGCGGGACATTCCCGGCGGATCGCCTCGCAGTCTTCGGGAGTCAGGGTCGTGACGCTGCCTGCACCGAAGCTTATGCCCCCGCTGGCGGCCGTGCCGGGCACTATGATCAAGACATTGGCCCCCATGCTGGAAATGGCCTCCTTAATAGCCGATGAGGAACCGGTGCCGATCTCCATCATGGCAATGACGGATCCGACACCGATGACGATCCCGAGCGTCGTCAGCATTGCGCGCATGGGGTTGCGACGCAGCGCCCGCATGGCTGTTCGCAGTGTACGGTAGAGTTTCATTTCACGCCTCCTGCTTTCGCCGCGGGAGGCGTGGAGATCGCCTGCGGTTGGTCCGGTTCCTCCCTCGAGGAAAAAGCGCCGTCCACGATCAGGCCGTCGTGGATATGGATGATCCGCTTGGCGTGCCGGCTCACATTGGCATCGTGGGTGACCAGGATGATGGTGATGCCGTCGTCTTCGTTGAGTTCCTGGAACATGCGGAGCACCTCCACACTCGTGCGGGAGTCCAGGTTTCCCGTGGGCTCGTCTGCGAAAAGCAGGGGGGGACGGTTGATGAGGGCCCGGGCAATGGCTACCCTCTGTTGCTCTCCCCCCGAGAGCTGGGAAGGCTCGTGGTCCTGCCGGTCCTTCAGTCCCACGCGTTCGAGCATCTCCGCGGCCCGCCGCCGGGATTCCCGCTCGGAAAGGTGATCGGCCGTGTAGGAAAGCGGCATCGCCGCGTTGTCCAGAGCGCTGGTGCGCGGCAGCAGGTTGAAGCTCTGGAAGACAAATCCGATCTTGCGGTTTCGCACCAAGGCTCGGTCATCGGCGGAGAGCCGGGACACCTCATCGCCTTCGAGCCAGTACTCCCCGGACGTGGGCCGATCGAGGCACCCCAGGAGATGCATCAGGGTGCTCTTACCCGAGCCGGATGCGCCCATCAGGGCGACGAGCTCTCCCCGCGCCACCGTGAGGGAAACCCCCTTCAACACGGGAACGGAAATCTCGCCCATTTGATAGGTCTTATGGATGTTGTTCAGTTCGATAAGCTCCATGAATCCCTTTACCTTATGGAAATCGTTTAACAACTACTTGGATTTGCGGCTCCTGGACGCACGGAATTTGGGTGTGAACGGATTCGTGACCCCGGCCTGGCGAACAGACTTTGCCTGCAGCCCGGTAACGACTTCCATCCCTTCACTCAGGTCTTTTCCCCCGACTTCGGTCATCGTGCCGTCGGTCAATCCGGTGTGCACTCGAAGAGGCCGTACGTACTCTCCATCAGGTACCCAGGCGATGCCGGTCGGACTTTTGCCCTTCCCATAAGAGACGTTTGTTGTGAGCTGCGGCTTCTCTTCCAGTTTCCCTTTTTCCCTACTGGGCTTCTCGGATGCCTTGCGGAACTCCGGTGCAACCTCATCGACCGACGGCATCCATTTAAGCGCGATGTTGGGTACCAGCAGAACTCGGTTGCGCCGGTTCAATTCGAACTGGACGTTGGCGGTCAGGTAGGGGAGCAGACGCCCGCTGGAGTTGTCGGTAATGATCTCTACGGTGTAGGTCACGACGTTCTGCGTCATGGATGCATTCAGCCGGACCTTGCCCACCTCTCCCCGGAAGGTCTCGCCCGGAAATGCGTCCACCGTGAAAGTCACGGGCTGTTGGGGATAGATCTTGCCGATATCGGCCTCGTTGACCGCGACCCAGACCTGCATGCGTTTGAGATCCTTGGCGATGAGGAACAGGCTGGGTGCGTTCAGGCTCGAAACCACCGTCTGTCCGGTATTCACCCGACGATCAATAATGACGCCCTTGACCGGCGATGTGATGGTACAGTATTCCAGGTTCCGCTGTGACCGTATCAGGGATGTCTGGGCCTGGGCGACCGAGGCCTGTGCCTGGAGGATCGCCGCCCGGCCCACTGTGACGTTTGCCTTGGCGGTCTCGTAGGCCGACTGGTAGGCGTCGTAGCTGGTCTGGGCCAGGGCTTCCGAAGGTCCAAGCTTCCGGGCCCGAAGCCAGTTGCGCTCGGCGTCCCTGAACTTGGCCTTCATCTCCTCCAGGTTGGCCTTTGCGACCTCCACTCCTGCGTTGGCGGACCGGATCTGGGCCTCGACCGTTGCCTCATCGGCCCTATACAGCGAGTCATCGATCCGGGCCAAGACGGTCCCTTTCTTGACGACCGACCCGTAATCCACGGTCTTGCCGTTGGCATCCTTCCCGAATGACATAATCTGCCCGGCCACTTGCGCGCCCACGTCCACCACCTCCTCAGGTTCAACGGTGCCGGTTGCGCTGATGGAGACGAGCAAATCACCGCGTTTCACCTCGGCCGTTCGAAAAGGGACGGCTTGACTGTCTTTCTCCTGGAAATACCAGGCGGCGGCGGCACCTGCGATCCCCAAGACGATTACCACCACCAAAGCTCTCTTGATCAGATGTTTCATAGTTAAACCCGCTGTCTTTCTGAAATTGAATGAGCATTCATACCTGCTACCGGAGTGCCGCTTCCCATCCGTCGCCGGACTTCACGTCACCGGCCCGGGCGAGACGGCCGGATACATTATCCACTCGCCGGCGTTTCCACGGCAGAGGTAAACTGCTGGGATACCCAGCCGAACTTACCGGATGGGAGCTTTATATACAACCACCCCGGCGCATTTCCATGGACTTCCAGGGCTGTACCTTGGCGGACCTGAGAAATCGTCTCGAATTTCATGCCCGGCCCTGACCGGACGTTCAGCAGAGGAGAGGTCACGGTGACCTTCCCGGCCGATACGGCCGGTACCGGGCTTGCGGGCGGGATCTGTGGTGCAGCCGGGGCCTGGGCTGGAGCCGATTCCTCCCGGGCGGCAACCACCCCGGGCGGCGGTTCCACCACCACGTAGCCCGAACGGACTTCCTGGTAATAGACATCGTCGTAGTACAGGTATTTCACGCCTTGAAAAACCACGGTTCCGAAACCGGCCGGGAGTGCAGAGATGACCGCTCCAACCGGCGCTCTCACAACCACATACTCGGATGCCTCCCTGATGTAAAAGACACCGTCCTTGTAAAAATATTCGTTTCCGTTGGCCCATACTTCTCTGAAACCTGAGGAATAGGGAGTGGCAACCGCTCCGGCCGGCGGTTCTACTACCATGTAGCCGGACGGGACATGCCGATAATAGATGCCACCGTAGTAGTAATACGGAAAGCCTCCGAAAAACACCGTCCTGAAGCCGATGGGAAGGCTCAAAACGATGGCGCCGACGGGCCCCCTCACCGCCCAGAATCCGGACGGGCCCCTTCTGAAAAAATGTCCATGATGGTAAAAGTATCGCTCTCCCCTTACCCGCATTTCCCGATGACCCCGCGGAAGCGCACGGGCCGCTCGTCCGTAACGGGGAAAGGCCCATGTCTCGTATTCGGTCGATATGGAGACGAGAGCAAAAAGGCACACAAGGAAACAAAGCGCAGAGAATCGAAAGGCACATCTTGATTTCTTCAGCATGGTATTTCCTCCTTTTCTCACCACACGGGGATCCCGAACTTTTTCCCGCTGGTCTGATTTCCGTTGAACCGACCTTCGCACTCAATGTTACGAATCATCTTGTTGCCGGAGGGATGGCGGAAGCGACAGCCGGTCTCCATAAAGCAGATGGGAGAGAGATGGACATCTCTCTCCCACCATGGGCATTACCCCGAACAGCGATCTTGAGGCAAAGGACGATCTATCATCCATCGGACGGCAAACGCGTCCGGACCGCAAATTGGGTCATCACCCATCCGTAATGACCGTTCGGAAGCCTCACATAGTACCACCCCGGTGCATTCCCGCGGATCTCCAAAACAGACCCTTGGGATATCTGATACAATACCCCGAAGTTTCTGCCCGGTCCTGATCGGACATTCAGCAGGGCTGCCGTCACCGTTGCTTTTCCCGTTGCCGGGGACGGCACTTGGATTACGCGAGGAAGAACCTCCTGGCGAACAACGGTTCTCGGCGGAAGCACCACCACCGGCGCCGGCCGGTACACGACACTCGGCTCCGGATGGCTCAAAAGAGAGTTGGTGACAATAGCCGCTGTTAAGATCCCAAGGCCGAAGAGGGTGCCCCCCCAATATGCGTGAGGACCGCCGTAATATCTGTGATTGCGAAAGGCTGAGGCCGGCGTCAGTGTCAGCATGGCAAAACCGATGATCACGCAAGTGACTACCAGAAGCTTTTTGATTTTTTTCATGACGCTCTCCTTTCTTTATCCGTATGGGTGATCCCACCCTATATGGGTAGTCGCCTGATATCCGGAAAAGGTTACAGCAAACGGATTCGTTTCTTTTTCATGATATCAGGAATACAACGGATTGACAATAGGTCTCGGCTCTCTCGAATCCACCGTGAACGGTGAAAGTTGTAACCTTTCCCCGTCTTTTTGCGACTTTGATAGTGAAAGGGGCTTTCGAAAATTCCAAATAAGGAGGCATATATGAAACTCAACAAATTCTTGACACTGACATTGATGGTTGTGGTACTTTTTGCAGGCGCGGTGCCGGCGATTGCAGGAGGTTTTGGCGGCGTGGGCCAAAGGCACTGGGAAAGGCCCGGATTTGCCGGGTTGAAGACTTTTCTGAAACTTGATCTGACGGATGCTCAGAGATCTCAACTACTGAACATCATGGATAGCTACCAGGCTGGACGGCGAAACGTTGCGCACAACCCTTTTGAGGCACGAAGAAACCTCTTTAAGGCGATGCACAGTGAGAAATTCGATGAAGCGAATCTCCGCAAGGCCTTTGAACAGCTCTCATCCATAAAAGAAGACGCGTTTGTCCTGAGAGCCAGGATGAGATCGGAAATGAAGGCGGTGTTGACGCCTGAACAACTATCCCTGTTGCAGAAGCGACATAGGGGGCATTTTGAAAGAGCCAAGCATCGAGTGGAGGCGCCGCCGGAACCCGCCGCTGAATGATGTTGCGAAGGGGACCGGGGAAGCCTTCCGGCTTTCCGGCTTCCCTGGCCTGAAGCTCACCATTGAACGCCGACTCTATGAGCGCATGGACTTCCGGATGAGGGCCGAATGATCCGCGGGAACTAAATGATGCATAATGATTCAGGCAACTCCGGTGATGCTCAGATAGTAGGTCTGGTCCTTGGTGGAAATGTCAATGCCTTTGAGACATTGATGCTCAGATACACGGACCATGTTCTCAGGATCGTCAAGAGACATGTGAACTATGAGGTGGTGGAAGAAACCGCCCACGAAGTCTTTGTTCGGGCTTTCCAGTCCCTGTCGAATTTCAAAAACAGTGGGAATTTCAGACAATGGCTGTCCTCGATTGCAGTGCGAACCTGCTACGACTACTGGCGGAAGGTGTACCGGTCCCGGGAAATTCCCATGAGCCAGATATCTGACACGCACCGGGAATGGCTGGAAGAAATCCTCTCGGACCGATCGGGTCAGTCTTTTGACGAAAAAGGCGCTCAAGAGGAAGCCAGAGAGGTGCTGGACTGGGCCCTTGAAAGACTTCCTGCAGGGGATAGAATGGTGCTGGAGTTGGTCCATCTTGAAGGTCTTAGTTCGAAAGAGGCGGCGGATCTTCTGGGCTGGAGTGTCGCTAACGTAAAGGTTCGGTCTTTTCGTGCCCGCAAGAAGCTTCAGAAACTTCTTTGCGGACTGATCAACGACCGAGGGGGGAGGCTATGAAATTCACCAAGAACTGGCAAAAGAATCTGAACAGGACATTGCGTGTCGCATACCATGAAAAAGAAAAGGTTGAAGTCGGCGGGCAATGGCAGGCAAAGGTGATGCATAGCGTTCGGGATATTCACCGTCTCCTTGCAAAGAAGAGCTTCTTTGAACAAATTGGTGATGCTTTGTGGCGTTTTGCTCCGGTTGCCTGCGCACTGATCTTGATACTTGGGATCTGCATACTCAAGTTTCATATGATCCCGGACTATGAGATGGCCAAGATAATGGCAAATGACCCGGTGGAATATGGTCTGCTGCAATCACTTCTGATGTAGCGAGGACAAGAGATGAACAAGCTAAAGTTGTTAGCGGGAATCACGCTTCTTTTCTGCGTCGGAGTCTTTGTGGGGATATTGGGAACGGGAGCCCACTTCACGCACAAATTCGAGCGCTTCACCAGGGGCGGGCACCGTCCACCCATTGCCCGATTGCTGATGGAAAGGCTGACCCGAAAGCTGGACCTGACAAAGACCCAGCAGGCGGAAGTTCTTGAGATTACCGAACAAACAAGGCTAAAGCTGCACGACTTGAGGGGTAAATATGAACCCGAGATGGAGGCCATCCTTGAAAGCAGCCTCCAGTCGGTTAAAGAAAAGCTCAACGACACGCAGAGGAAAAAAATAGATGAAATGTACAGGAAATTGAAGGAGCGCTGGCGTGAAAGGGAAGTGTCACACGAAATGGCGGCCCGAGGGACGCCCCGGGAATCTTTTGACCGACTGAAGGCGGCCCTCGGACTTACCGAAATCCAACAGTCAAAAGTCCGCCAAATGATCGAAGATGGCATCAAGGACCGGAATCAGATCATCAGGAAGTACAGGGAACAAGGTCACCTCCTGAAGCGGTCCTTGAGGAGGGATATACGGGAAAACCGCAAATCCGTGGAAGAGCGCCTCGCTGCGGTCCTGACGAAAGACCAAATGGAGAAATACCGGCAATTTGAAAAACAACAACCCCGCTGACCCTATCCGGACACAACCCCTCCTCCCAGGAAATCAAGCCCCAGCCTTTAGTCGGCAACTTCCTTCAGGTTTCAGTCTATTCCTGTGCCAGCCTTGTGAAGCATGACAACCCCGGGTGCCGGAGAAAGTGTGGCCGGTTTGACACATTTGGTTGCTGCTTTGTTGGCATGTAGAGGGTGCGGATTTACAGTGTGTGCCGTATCCAAATGCTGACTGTGTGATGTTTTTTATACTATTTCTGTCAAGAGGTGCTATGCTTTGATCCAAAAATGTACAACGAATCGGTTGAATAGGGGCATGACGATTTTGGCACGAAATGTGCTTAAGATTTATGGCGAAGGTGCCGGGATCATAAAGGCACATCTGAGAGTAGGAGGTGTTCTATGAACCGAAAGCTGATGATACTTCTCTTGGCCCTATTTGTTTTCGTCTGGCTGGCCCCGACCATGGTCATGGCCGAGCCGACGCTGGCATGGGACGCGAGCAGTGGGGATGTGACAGGGTATCGCATCTATTTCGGACAAACCCAGGGGAGCCATCCCAACAGCAAGGATGTGGGCAATGTGACGCAGTATCTTCTCTCCCGCTTAATGCTGGAGGAAAACAAGACCTATTATTTTGTAGCCAGAGCGTATAACGGGGCAGGGGAGAGCGGGGACTCCAATGAGGTCTCCTGGCTGGTGCCGGATATGACGGCCCCTTTGCCTCCACAAGGGGTGACCGCACAATAGCAAAATAACCCGGAAGAGTTAGTCCATAAAACTGCATTGGCGGTGTACCCCGCCGGGGAATAGGTCCCCGGATAACCGGAGAGGGACGGTGAATATTCACCGTCCCTTTTTTTGGCGGGGTGGAAACCCTACCCCCCCCCCTGAAAAACGCTCCTCCACCCGTTTCGGAAAGTCCTGATCTCCACCCCATCCCTTCTCTCTGACGCCCGGACCTGGATGGCCCCTTCCCGGTCCGTCCTGAGAACACGGCACCCTAGGGCCATGAGTTTGTTCAGCGTGGTTCGGTGCGGAAAACCGAAGCGGTTGTTTTCCCCGCAGGAGATGATGCAGATCCGGGGCGACACTCTCTCGAGAAACCCTTTGAAACTGGAGGTCCTGCTTCCGTGGTGAGGCGAGAGCATGATCCGGCTTCTCAGAAAACGCCCTTTCTCTTCCATGAGGACCTGTTCCGCCCGTTGTTCAATATCACCCGTGAAAAGAAAGGCTGTCTCTCTATCGGTCACTTTCAAGACCATGGATCGGTCGTTCAGTGAAGAAGGGATCTCCATCTTCGAACTGTCAGCCGGGGCTGTTTGTGGAAAGAGAAGACAGACCTCGTCTCCTCCTATGTTTCTTCCCCCGGTGAGGTCCCGGGGAAGGCAGAACCGGGTTTTTTGTACGTACAGGGCCGCCATCAGCTCTCCAAAGGCAGCACCCTCGCCGGCATCCCCGTTGTACCAGAACTCCTTCGGATGAAACGCCTTTGTTATGAAAACCAGACCGTTCATATGGTCCGCCTGGGGGTGGCTCAACACGAGATAGTCTACGGACCGGATCTTTGAATACCAGAGAAAGGGCGCCACCACATTCCGGCCCACGTCAAAGCCCGACCCGGGAAAACCGCCCCCGTCTATGACCATACGCTTGCCCCCGGGGAACTGGACCAGGGCCGAACTGCCCTGTCCCACGTCCAGGAACGTGACCCTGAGGTCCTGCCGGAATTCGACCTGGTAGGTCCAATAGGCCGCATCCAGTATGAACAGGCCGCAGAGAACCACGAGCGTTTTTCTGGTCCAGGCCCAACGTCTAATTGAGAAGATGCAGAAAAGGATCGCATAAAAAAGAAGGATCTCCGGAAAATTGGGGGTAACCATCCAGAAACTGGCAAAGGGAAAGTGGGACCAGAACCTGATGATATGCATCATTCCCTGAAGGCCGGCCGCGCCCAGCTGCAGGATCACGCGTGCCAGATCGGGACTCAGGGGGAGGATCAGTGCGGAGAACAGACCGGCGGGGATGATCCAGAGTCCCAGCAGGGGGATGACCATGAGATTGGCAAAGAGGGCCACGGGGGATACCCGGTGAAAATAGAAAACGGTGATGGGTAAGAGGAAAACCTGGGCTGCAAGACAGATGGCCGCAAGTCCCAGGAAGTGACGTCCCAGGAGCACGGCCGGCCGCTTTATCCCCCCTTGATCCCCGACAGGACCTCTCATGTGACGGACGAGTGGCGAGGTCAACCAGAGGATCCCCAGAACGGCCCCGAAGGAGAGTTGAAAGCTGATGCTGAAAAGGGCCTCCGGGTCGAGGGAAAGGACAATGAGGGCGGCGAAGGCCAGTGTGGACCATATATCTTTTTCTCGGTCCAGGATAACCGATGCGAAAAAGACAAGGGCCATAATCATGGCCCGTTGGGTGGAGACCTGCAGACCCGCAAGGCACGCGTAGAAGACCACGGGAATACAGGCCAGGAGGGCCGCAAGTTTACGGATATCAAAGGCAAGCGTCAGACGGTAGGAGCGCATCAGAATCCATTTGATCAGAAAAAAGGCAGCCCACGCCACGAGCCCTATGTGGAGGCCGGATACCGCCAGGATGTGGCCCAGGCCGGTCTGCGAAAACGGTTCTCTCAGGGAATGATCGATATCCTGGCGTTCTCCGAGAATGAGCGCCTGGAAGAGCGCCGCTTCCTCGGGCCCCAGGTTTGCCCGGATGAATTGTCTGATGGGCTTCCTGCTCTTTTCGAGCATCCCGTAAGGGAAAGGCATTCTTCCGGGACCCATGGGCACGATGTAGCGTCCATCCGAAACCGTTGCGGAACAAACGAAGCCCTTGTTATCCCTGGATGATACATAGTCAAAGGCCCCGGGATTTCTGAAGTTTCTGAAAGGCCGGAGTTTTGTGGGAAACCGAATCTTTTGGCCCGGTGAAAAGTGTGGTCTCTGCCCATAGATGGTGACCATCAGTTTTTCACTGGTAAGAACGGATGTGTGGCCAAGAAAGAGCTTTTCGACCAGAATCACCAGCTTGGCCGTGTTTTCAAGGAACCTTGCAGGTTCAAGGATCGTTCCTTCGAGAATGACCTTTTTGTGCTGTTGGGCGAGGGGGCGCAGCTGTGACGGGCCGTAGGCGAGAAGCTGGAGAAACGCTCCCAGCGAGAAAAAAAGACCCAGGAGCAAAGCGGGTCTGTAACGGAGTCTACAGACAAGGTAAAGCAGCAATAGGGCCGCAAGGACCAGAAAAAGGGGGAGGATCAGGTAGTTGAGGTTATGGGTCGGAAAATGGACCGCCAGGATACCGCAGGCGAATGCCATGAGTAGGGGTATGAGGGGCCTTTGAAACATCCTTCACTCGCTTTGGCGCCATATTTTTGCCCCCAAACCGGCGAATTTCTTTTCCAGGGCCTCATAGCCGCGGTCCAGGTGATAGATCCGGTGGACCTCTGTCCGCCCCCCCTCGGCCACCAGTCCCGCAAGGATGAGCGAAGCGCTTGCCCTGAGATCAGTGGCCATCACCGGAGCCGCCAGGAGCCTGTCCCGACCCCGCACGAGGGCCTGGTCGCTGTTGATCTCGATATCCGCCCCCATCCTTTTCAATTCCCCC
>Ga0315542_1000833_pt1 | contig 19537 bp, 20 predicted proteins | sample SalMarSW160120MG_FD_202541 | JGI IMG/M metagenome (GOLD analysis project Ga0315542, IMG submission 202541) | Salt marsh sediment microbial communities from the Plum Island Ecosystem LTER, Massachusetts, United States - Salt Marsh Sediment SW1601-20 ... | reverse complement strand
CGCGGATGTTTCATCTTTATGAAATTTTCATGAAAAGTCCTAAAAATCTCTCCCTAAAAGAATTTCGGGAGAGAAGTGAAATTATCGATGGAAAGCGAATCTTTTTATGGAAAGAATATTCTGATAAAACATTAATGGAGTGGTTGGTAAGATATCACGAGAAAGAAGATCTCTATAGAGACCATTATTCGTATTTTTATGACAATCTATATCAGGCTATGGTTCAAGATTTCGAACTATACAAAAAACAAGATACTGCTTGTAAACAGCCTGAATTTTGGTACTGGCACTTGAATCATTATGATAAGAAAGAAAAGCTCGGCAAGGTTTTTTAAAATTTCTCGGTTAATGCAAGGTTTTTCACCGAAAACGAAATTTTTAAATCTTTAGCTATATTTCGTTGATCATATATAAAGATGTTTAAATCATAAAAAAAATAAAATTCATAGTAATAATCTAAATGGTGAAATAGTATATGTGTGCACAATTATCAGGGCAGCCCATCCTCATAATGAAGGAGGGCACCGAACGGACGCGTGGTAAAGACGCAATGGAGAATAACATCGCAGCAGCTAAAGTGATTGCTGAAGCCGTGAGAACCTCACTTGGTCCAATGGGCATGGATAAAATGCTCGTGGATCAGTTTGGTGATGTGGTCATCACGAACGATGGTGCGACAATCTTAAAAGAGATTGACGTGCAACATCCTGCTGCCAAAATGATGGTAGAGGTTGCGAAAACTCAAGACTCAGAAGTAGGAGATGGCACCACGACAAGCGTGATTTTAGCTGGAGAGCTCTTGAAGAGAGCAGAAAAGCTCTTACAACAAAAGATTCACCCAACAGTCATTACCGAAGGTTTCAGAAAAGCTGCTGACAAAGCCGTCGAAATCCTAAACAACATGTCAATTAAGAGTGGCATTGAGGACACGGAAGGCTTAAAGAACGCAGCCATGACTTGCATGTCAAGTAAGATTGTATCTGAATCCAAGGAAATGTTGGCCCAAATCTGCATTGACGCAATAAAAGCCGTAGCAGAACAGGAAAATGGTAAGTGGGTGGCGGACATTGATAAAGTCCAAATCCAAAAGAAAGAAGGTGAAAGCATTGATGAAACAAGCCTCATCAAGGGCATCATCTTAGATAAGGAAGTGGTCAGTCCTGGAATGCCAAAATCCGTAAAGGATGCCAAAATCCTGCTCTTGCAGAGCGCGGTCGAGATCGAGAAAACGGAATTTGACAGCAAGCTTCAAATCACGAGCCCCGATCAAATTCAACAATTCTTAGACGAAGAAGAAAACATGCTCCGAAAGATGGTTGATAAAATCGTGAACTCGGGTGCGAACGTCTTGATTTGTCAAAAGGGAATTGATGATTTAGCCCAACATTTCTTAACAAAAGCGGGTGTTGCGGCTGTGAGACGCGTGAAGAAGTCCGATATTGAAAAGCTTTCAAAAGCAACTGGTGGAATGATATTCACTAGTCTTGATGACGTGACGCCTGAAAAATTAGGGTATGCCGGCTTAGTCGAGGAACGAAAGATCATGAATGATAGCTGGCTTTTCATTGAAGAGTGTAAGGATCCAAAGTCAGTCGTGATCTTAATCCGAGGTGGAACAGAACTCATCATCGATGAAGTCGATAGAGCCATCCATGATGCTTTATGCGTGGTCCGCGATGTCGTTGAAGATCAAAAAATCGTTGGAGGCGGTGGAGCTCCCGAATTAGAGACCGCAATCCAATTACGAAAGTATGCCTCTACTTTAGGCGGACGTGAACAACTCGCAGTTGAAGTTTTTGCTGATAGCTTGGACATCGTTCCAAAAACTCTTGCTGAGAACGCTGGCATGGATCAGATCGATGTATTGATGAAACTACGTGCTTCTCACCAAAAAGGTAATAAGTTTGCTGGGCAGAACGTAGAAACTGGTGAAGTCATAGATAACATGATGAGCATTGGCATCGTTGAGCCAACAATCGTGAAAATTCAAGCAATTAAGAGCTCAACCGAAGCCGCCTCAATGATCTTGCGTATAGATGACGTCATTGCGGGTGCTAAGTCTGCTGGTCCTCCCGGTGGAATGCCTCCTGGTGGACCTGGTGGAATGGGCGGCATGCCTCCAGGGATGGGTGGTATGGGCGGCTATCCTGGAATGATGTAAAAAAATCTTCATTTTTTTTAACTATTTTTTTGTTTCTATTTTTCTTTTAATTTTTTAGCAATATTTTGAGTTAACTCACATCCAACGATATCAATTCCATTAATAACCCAGTATAATTCTTCCTTGACTTCTTTTTCTTTAACTTGTTCTATGAGAGCAGTTAAATCTACTCTTACCACATTGTGGACATACACCTAAAAATATATCAAGAGCATTTGTTGGAATGCTGAATAAGCATCAAAAGAGGGAAACAAAGATAATTTTTTGCATAAAAAATCTATAGTATCAATTTTTTTAAAAATTATGTTTGTCATATGTGGCATTATTGTCATAAAACAACTTTATACTCGTTATGAGAATTTGCAAAAGTGTCAAATTTTGGAAGTATGAACTTCCTGCTTCAAAATAATTAGGAATCTAATTTCTTTGTTGTTGTCATAAAAATAGTAGATCTACTATACCAAAAGGATTAAAGTATTAATACTATTAAAGTAAAAATACCGAATTTTATATATAGTGCTAATAAAACTTTTTTAGATCCCTATTAAAATAATTAGGTGTTAAGGGAAAAATGATAGAATTAAATTTAAAAATTGATCCTCCTGTACCACTAAAAATCGTCATTACGATTTTGTCGGACAGGATTGAAACATCAAAATCAAATATTATAGGAAAAGTAAGGAAATTGGAGAATTGGATGTAAGCTCATACCACACACTCCAACAACCTTACTAAAATTCCCTCTCACATATTTACACGTGACCAAAACAAGTTCTTGGATTGAAGAAGTAAGAACCATCTTGCAAGCAAGATAAACTCAAATCTCAAGGAAAAGGGACATAGAATCATTGGGAGATAAAGTATAAATGGTTCCTCATGATCTATTTTTATTGACAAGATCTATAAAAAATATTTTTAATCCATCTTAGTGTTTTGAATCGGGAGGTGGTTAAATTTGAGGAACACGTCTAAAAAATTTATTTTTGGTTTTATTGTTTTATTAACATTTTTTGTCTCTGTAACATTAATAGCGAATATTATCATTAATAATAATTTTGTTTGGACTCCTCCTGATTTTTATGCAACTTCAAAAGAAGTGGATATTGATGAGTTCCAAACATTTTTGAAAGAAAATAATATCTCGATCTATTTGCCAACCGGTGTTCCCAATGAGCTAAATTTAACTGCCATTTATCTGAAGGAAAGTCCATTTATTGCGATTGTAGTGTATAGTGCAGAATCTAATAAGGATTATAAAACCGCTGAATTGACTGTTCAAGTATCAATAGCACATCATTTGCCCGATTACGATGAATTAGTATCAAACATTCAAAATCCCGAGACAGAGAAAGCTTTAGAAATTAATAGCTGGCCTTTAGTGGTGCACGAAAAAGCTTCATCAGGCGGAGAAAGTAGTTTTGTGGCAAAATGGGGGGAATTTACTGTTCTAACCGAGTTGTGGATTCAAGACAATGCATATTGTATAAACAGTCCTACTTTTACGTTTTCAGATGTCGTTAGTCTTGTTGAAAATATGCAACCATTAACTTGATTTTTTTTTAAGGTTGAGGACGTGATATTAATTTTTATACCTTATCTTCCTTCAAATTTTTCTTCTTTATTAATACTATCCCATGGATTATTAATCCAATAGCTATAAGAATGAAAAACGCAAAAATGAAATCTAAGTTAAATACACTCATCGGTAATGAGCCTTCTGTTTCCATATTGTCATAATATAGGTGAAAGCTAACAATTCCAAAAAGTGAGAAAATAATGATTAATTCACCAAGAATTATAAAAGTGAATCCAAAAAATACTACATAGTCCCTTTTTTTGAGAGGATAAAAATAAAAGAAGATAATGAGAAGTAATGAGATTAAAATGATTACTGAGTCCACATAAATTGCTGTGCTAAAGAAAGGATAGATGGATTTTGAGAAAGAAAAAGATAGTAAAATGATGCTAATTATTCCAATAGCAGTAAAAATGATTCCCCATAAAAGCCTTCCGCTTTTGTGATTTCCCAAGTTCTCATTTAGACTCATAATGATAGTTATACAAGGTTCAATAATAAGAATTTCGTGATTTAAAGTAATCTGAAATTAGAAAGTATAAAAACAAAAAAATATGGACCTAATTATTCAATCAAAAATTTCGGTCTCTCTTTTAACTTTTAAATTCGCTATTGCATAGTTACACGTGACCAAACCAAGTACTTGGATTGAAGAAGCACGTGTGACCTTGCGAGAATCTGCTCTGAACCGCATCGATTTTAAAGCGGCTCCGTCTACTCTGTTTCAATCGATTCAGCGTTCTTTCATGTACATGGGTATCTTCATCGATGCTGAAAAAGAAGGATTCTTAAAAGAAATTGAAACTCTCGTTAAAAGATTGCAGGACGGTCAAGATGATAAAACAAGAATTATGATCAAAAAAGCAGTTATTGAGTTCTTGAAGGAGAAAATTCGATAATGGCTATCAATTTTCTTTTCTTTAAATAATGATCGTGAGGCTGTAATTTTTTAAAAAATTAGATATTGATGATGAGAAAGCTGAATTTAGAATTAAATCATATAGTCAAAAACCATATATTAATTATATCGCTTGTCCAGATAATTTGATTAAAAATCTTTTAAAACAGAAAATTAAGTAATATAAAAAAATATAGAAAAAAAATTTAAAGCTTTTTCTTTAGCCCTAATTTATCAAGTAGTTTATATAGTCGCACTTTCAAGAAGTCTGTCATTAAAAAGAGCACGAGAGCGTAGATCCAGACAAAAATCGCCAATCCCCACCCCATCGCAGGTAATAAAAATCCATAAACCACAATCAAAGTCGCAATTATTTGCGTCGTAATTATTGCGAGGAAAAGAATCCTTCTTGGCTTTATCGACCAGAAGGGTCCTTTAGTTCGAGCAACAAAGATCGTCAGATGTCCTGCTACTGAGAGTTTCAAATAAATGAATGATTGAAGCAAGAGTGGACTGAGGTGGAACACTTCTAATCCAATAAAGAGAATTCCAAATGAAGATCCTACTCCAATTACTCCTAAAAACGTAGAAACTATTAATAAATTCTTCATATCCCACGTTTGGGGTTTATTTTGATATCTTACGTTATCATAGGAGATGGTCATGATTGGAATGTCATTTAGAATTGCGAGTAATACAATCATCAATGCGGTCACGGGATAAAAGTTGAAAACAACTATCGATGTAAAGATAAAGAATAAGATCCTCACAGTTTCTGCTATTCTATATATAGAATAATTGGTCATTCTCTGGAATATCTTCCTGCTTTCCTTAATTGCATCTATTGTTACAGAGATGCCCGGTTTCGTGAGTACGATATCAGCAGCGGACTTAGCAGCATCAGTAGCTCCAGCCACAGCAATTCCCGCATCAGCTATTTTAAGGGCGGGAGCGTCGTTAACACCATCTCCTGTCATTCCGACAACATGCCCGTTTTTCTGAAGCAGCTCTACAAGATGATGTTTATGTTCAGGGAAAAATTGAGCAAACCCATCTGCGTCTTCTACAGTTTGCTGTAATTCACCATTTTCTTTTGATAAATACTCATCAACTGCCATGATATTCGTGCCCAAATTAACTTGTTTAGCGGTTTCTTTTGCGATTGCGATATGATCGCCGGTTATCATTTTTACATTTATTCCCATAGATTGAGCAGTTTTTATAGTTTCAGCGGAATCTTCTCGTGGAGGATCAAATAATGCAATTAAACCGACGAAAATCCAATCTCCATTCCCATTTGTTTTTGCCACTCCTAGGGCTCGATATCCTTTTGATGCAAAATCGTCGACGTAATGATTAATTGTTTCCGTAGATTTTATATCAGAAAGGAGAGCTAGTATGACTTGAGGCGCTCCTTTTGAGACTTTATAGCATTCTGTAGTCGATTCCGTCTTATCATCATTTGCATCACAGACAGTCTCAATATCTGCTTCTGTTCTTTTTTTTACTGGATCGAACGGTCTAAACTTTAAAACATTACATTTTTTTAACTCATCGGGCTCGGAAGAATACTTTCTCAATTCGTTGATGATAGCACAGTCTATTGGATCCTGATTTTCTTCTTTAGAAGCTAATGTAGCATAGCTTAAGACATCTTTTTCGGTAAAATCAGAAAATGGGATTACCTTACCAATCGTGAGTTCATTTTTTGTAATAGTACCGGTTTTATCGGAACAAAGTACATCCATGCTTGCCATTTCTTCAATTGCTACTAGTTTACTTACAATTGCTTCTTTTTTTGCCAATGCCATTGCACCGATAGCCATGGTTACTGATAAAACAGCAGGTAAAGCTGCAGGTATTCCAGAAACAGTTAGGATTAAAGCAAATTGCAAAGTTTGTAGTATGCTTTCTTGTCTAATGGTTGCTACAACGAAAATAGCTAAAACAATTACAATCGCTAATGTAATTAAATAATTTCCGATTTTCATTATGGCTTTTTGGAAGTGGCTTCTTGTTTTGGATGATTCCATTAGTTTTGTCGTTTTCCCAAAAAAAGTGTGTAGACCAGTTCCGCATACAGCACCAACCATTTCACCTTGCTTCACGATTGCTCCCGCATATTCATCATCTAAAGAATGTTTTTCAACGGGTAATGATTCGCCGGTTAACATGGATTCATCCACTAATAAATAGTCTCCTTCAATGAGTTTAATATCTGCAGGAACAATATCTCCAAGTCGTACTCGTATAATATCTCCGGGGACTAATTCTCTCGCCGGAATTAAGCTCCATTTATTATCTCTTAGGACTCTAGCGTTAATAGCTAATCGTTCTTTCAACAATTCAATTGCGTTATCTGCTTTATGCTCCTCCCAAAATCGAATTACAGCGTTTAACATTAGCAATGCGAAAATGATCCAGAAATCATCCCATTGTTGATCGATCAGAGACATTATAACTGCTGCTTCGATCATCCATGGGATTGGACCCCAAAAATTCTTTAAAAAGTTAATGAGCGGGCTTTTCTTTTTCTCTGGAATCTCATTTGGACCGAACTTTTCAAGTCTTTCGGTCGCGTTGGAAGTTGTCAGTCCGTTCTTACTACTTGATAAACTTGCTAAAATTTTATATGCATCTTCATCAGATACTTCTGATGATACAGTTTCTAAGCACGTATGAATCACTATTCATTAAAATTATTTACCTTTTTACTTCCAATTTAAAAAAATATTAAAATTGAGAATATTTTAACTTATTTGAACTTTTCGATGACAGATTATAAATTCCGACAGAAAATTTTAACTATTTAAATGTTTCGATGGGAAAGTTTTCCTATATTGCCATTTTGGATTATGTTTTAAAAATTTTGGGATTAAAAAAATTAAGATTACAATATAATCTTAATGAACCCTAATCTATTTAGTTTTTAGCTGAGACCAAAAGGGTTTTCATAGGAAAAAATGCAGTTAAATTATACAGATATGAAAAGTGATAAAAAGAGTGATGAAAACATTTCTTATTTTTGTAAAAAATTTATAATCGCTTTATTAACTTCAGGAGTTCTTGTCATGGGCGCAAAATGTCCTGTTTTATCTATCACGATAAATGTACTATTAGGTATTTCTTGATGCATCTCTTCCATAGTGACCTTTGGGGTTAATCTATCATGAGATCCGGCAATTAAAAGAGTCTGATTCTTAATGTTTTTTAAGTCCTCAAAAGTATGGTGCGTTTTAAGTGCTTCTGCTTGATTAATGATATCTTGACGAGTTGGGGGATCGCTACTAAGCATTTTGATGTAATCTTCAGCAGACCAGATTCCAAAATATTTCTTTTTTGGATTTTTTTCCATTTCTCTTCTATAAATAGCATGAAAATTAGCTCTCGCAGTTTCCCAAAATGCTTTCTCTGGTCCAATTTCGAGTTCATACAAACGCATTTTCTTATAAATTTCGGGACCTTCCTCAGTAGGGTAACCATAAACAGTAGCGATAAGGACTAATTTATCCACTTTTTCTGGATACTTTAAAGCAAAATTTTGAGCAATCATTCCACCAAGACTCCATCCCATTACGTGGGTTTTTTCAATTTTAAGGTAATCTAAAAAGTTTTTAGTATCATCAGCGTACATTTCCATTGTGGTACCAGAAGGGCGATCACTCTTTCCTGCACCTCTATTATCGAATAAAATGACGTTATAGCACTTTGACAATTCTGGTGCTTGAGCCATCCATACTTCCTTTTTTACTCCGAATCCATGGATAAGAAGGAGGGGATATGAATCGTTACTTCCTAATATTTCATAACATAATTTAAGATTTCCAATCTGTGCATAATTTTCAGTCACAAACTCAGATTAGTAAATATATTATATATTTTTTTTCATCGTTTGATTTAATAATAGAAAAAAAAAATTAATAGAAAGCATCAATATTAAGTTTCAATATGTTTCTAACCTATAATGAAAGAGCAAAATGAATTATCTTAGTAGTAATTAATGATTCTTTTTTATACAATTAAGCTATATTTTATGAGTACGGTATGTTTTCTATGATAAAGTTCATGAGGAAATAACTCGAATTTTTTAAATAAAGCATTTAAATCATTCTTTTCTATCCCATGGGGGAGCGAAATGTATTCTATTACATATATATCTCCATTTTTATTTAAGGACTCAACTATCTTAGCTATTATCTCATCTCTTTCAAAATTTGGGAGATGATGAATTACCCAAGTTATAAAAATTTTGTTAAAGGTATTCTTGGGGATCTGTTCGTCTCTAATATCCCCTATAATAAAATTGACATTTTCAAATTTTCTTAGGTTTTTTTTAGCTTTATTTATAAACGCCTCAGATGAATCTAAACAAGTCAGCTGACTAGAAGGGGTCATTCTTTTAAGGATTTTTTTAGCAAGAATCCCTGCTCCACTTCCGAAATCTAGAATATTTTCTGCAGTTTTGAATCGAAGCGATTCTAATAACTTTCTATATACCTTCTTTGCATAAAATGGGCAAACTAATGAATAAAGCCAAGCGAAGAGTCTAGAGGGGTTTTTAAAATTAAGAGACATAATTGGAAAAAGTATATTAATAGTTTATAGATGAAGGATGAAATGACTAAGGACTACTTTGCTAATTCCTTCTTTTTCAACCTTAAATCTTTTCCATGACATCTGCGACATTTTTTTGCTCTCACAGGATTGAGTGCTCCACATCTTCTACATACACTTTTATTAAGTAGATGGTATCTCGCAATTTTCCGTTTTTCCAAATCATCAATTGGGCTCATGGTTTGTACCTTAAGTCGTTTTCATTACTATAAAACAAAGCTTAAATGGTAAAATGCTTTAAAGAATTAAAATTTTTGTATCTATACTTTGTAGCTAAAGTGAAAAAATTAAAATTCTATTAATAATACAATTAATTATTTGATTTAAAAGAAAACTTGTAATTAGTTGAGTCAAATTGCCAAAACAGATTTATAATGAAGAGGATTTCCTTAAATATTCTGAAGTTGCTGTACACTGTAGGGTTAAAAGGATAAAGGATAATGTGAAATTGAAATTGCGTACAAAAAAGTATCTCTATACTTTTAAAACCGATCCGGCCACAGCAGAAAGATTATTGAGGAACATAACTTGTGATGTAATTGAATTATAATTTAATAGAAAATGCAAATAGAGGATTAGATTTTTACGAATGAAAAATCTTCCAGCATGTCAAACATGCGTACATTCAGGATTCTTATGTACAAACTGCCAAGAGAAATTAGATGAGGGTATCTTAACTGAGTTTGAATTAGATATTTCGAAATTTCTCCTTGAGTTGGAGGAGCAATCAGAAGATTTTGCATTTCTTAAGAATGTTTCTTTTTTTAAAGCTATTGATTTTGAAGATGTTGTCATTTTAGTTGTTGGAAAGAGAGATAAGTTACGAATCACTGAAGATCTATTAAATTTACTGAAAGAAACTTTCGAAATAGATAAAATAATCTTAATTGAGAAGACAGACAAACCAAGACCAGCTATTGAAGGGTTAATTGCTCCAAATAAATTGCTTTCATTGAATGAGATTTTCCTTGCCACTGGTGAAATAGAATTTCGCGCTGTTCTTTTTAAAAAAGATGAAGAAAAATTACTTTTTACTAAAGAGGAACTTGAAGATTTAGTTTTAGAACTAACGGGACAAGTGACTCGAATTGAATTTGAATGATTTATCCCGGTATTAAACTAACAAGGATCTTGAGACATTATTTAGGTTAGAATCATAATGCAAGACTATAAACAGATTATATTGGTTAGGACAGATCTTAAAATGGGTACTGGAAAAAAATGTGCTCAATCTTGTCATGCTGCTGTTTCAGCCTCTGATATTGTAAGGGTGAAAGATAAAAATTCTTGGAAAATGTGGAAAAATTCTGGACAGAAAAAAGTTGTTTTAAGAGTTTCTGGAATTGAGGAATTAAGCAAAATAATTACAAAATTAGAAAAAAGTAATCTGAATTATTTTTTAGTGAAAGATGCAGGTTTAACTCAGCTAGAACCAGGAACAATAACAGCATTAGGGATTGGACCTGCTAAAGCCAATGATATAGATGAGATCACTGGAGATCTTAAGCTTTTATAACATATGGTATGTAAATGAAATGGGATTAGATGAACTAGAGTTAATAAGATTTAGTGACGAAAAAGAAATTGAAAAGTTTGTTGGAATTGAATCTTATACTTTTCCAAAATATGATGGAATAGGTGGAATATATAAACATTCCCATAAAGACTTCATCGTCAAAGAAATCACTAAAACAGGTGAAATATTAAAACACTCTGATGAGGATGAATGGATAAGATCAGATCAAGATTCCAATATCTACACTTCTTTTATACTTAAAAAACATAATAAAGATACATTTGAAGCGATAAATTTGCTAGGTAGAGCGTTAAAAGTTCCAAGAAATAAGATTTCTTATTCTGGTTTAAAAGATAAACGTTCTATAAGTCTTCAAAAAATTGCAATTAAAGGGGATTATGGGGAGGCTCTGCTTAATTTGCGAATTCCCGATATTTCTATTAGCAACATTCAATATTCTTCAAAACCCATCAGAATAGGAAGCAATAAGGGCAATTACTTTGTCATTACTATAAGAGATATTGAAAAAAAAGCCAATCTTAAAGAATTTGCTACTAAAATATTAGATCTCATTTCAAAGTATGGTTTTTTAAATTATTATGGACTCCAGAGATTTGGGACATTTAGACCTAATTCTCATTTAATTGGTCAATATCTTTTAAAAGGGGCCTTTCAGAAGGTATTTGATGAATTTGTTTTGCAATTATATTCTTCGGAGTCTGAGAATTCTCGAAAAGTGAGAAAAGAATTAAGAATCAATAATGATCTTCAATGGGCATACAATAATTTCCCAATTAGTTTGAATTACGAGAGAATGATGATTCGGCATTTGATTGATAACCCTGGAGATTTTCAGGGTAGTACAAATCGACTCCCTACTTCTTTAATAAGACTGCTAATAAGCTCCTTCCAATCATATTTATTTAATAAAATGATTTCCCTTCGAGTGAAAAGAGGATATTCTGTTTTTGAACCAGTCAAAGGGGACCTAATTAGCATTTTAGATGATACTAATGGTGATTTGACTCAAGTGGCCTATATTTATGGAAACAGTTTTGATCCGTATTTATTAAAAGCTCTAAAAATGAATCGTGCAGCAATTGTTGCCCCTCTTATTGGATATGATACCGATTTAAAGAGATTCCCATTCTTTGAAAAACTTTTCAATGACTTGTTAGAACAAGAAGATTTTGATGTTTCAATTTTCAATAGTGTTTACTTTAGAGAATTTGAATTTAAAGGTGCATTTAGAGCTATAATGAATAAGCCAAATGGGCTTCAAATTATTGATTTGACAGAGGATGATAGATTTTCTGGTAAAATGAAGATGAAAATTAAATTTTCTCTTAAAAGTGGTTCATATGCGACGATGTTATTGAGGGAGTTAATGAAATAGTGTTTAATCTTGATTGATTTCATAAATCTGTAATGTGTCTATTCCTAAGATATCAATAACTTTTATGGCTATCCTAAAAATATCACTATGAGATCCCTTAATCAAGTAAGGCTTACTTTCACTCTGAAGAGATTTATTCTTTGGTGTTCGAAAGGACCACCAATCGGGTTTAAAAATTTTATTATTATAATTAAAATCAATTGACCAGTAATCAATCCAATCTAAAAAGGTATTAACTTTCTTTTTTAGATTTGGATCAATATCATCGATAAAAGGAATAAAATAATCCGTTAAAGCTACTAAAATAGTATTTTTTTCATATTTTAACTTGAATTTAAAACTGGGATTTCCTTTTTGAAAGGCAATTAAAGGATTTTTAACTAATGTATTGTTTTCATGTTCATAATTGTTTTTATCGTCATCAATCTTTAGGATTTCAAAAGGTGTAGGCGCAATATTGTATTCTCTCTTCCATGAAATGAGATCATAGCTTTTTTCTACATCTTGAATACGTTTTCGACAAATATTAATGGCATGACTGTTTGAGTCGCAACCTATCCATCTTCTGCCTAATTTCTCTGCGGCAGTTAATGTAGTCCCAGAACCACAAAAAAAATCTGCTACTAATTGATTTTTTTTAGTTGAAGCGAGAATAATTCTTTTTAATAGGCGTTCGGGTTTTTGGGTTGCAAAAGCTTGATACTCAACAGTATTAGCTCTTACATATGGAATATCGTTCCAAATATCTCTTGGAAAAATACCATCTTGCTTAATATAAACTTTTCTTGATAATTTTTTTCCATTATGGCTTCCCCCTCTATAATAGAACTTACCTTTATCATCTTCTTTTAAAGCATTCTTTACACGATTAGAATACTCCATATAAATGTTAGGATCATCATTAAAAATATAATCATTTGATTTAGTATAAAATAAGATTGCATCGTAAGATCTTATAAAGAAATTTCTGGTTCTTGCTGAAGCAGCAGGATACATCCATATGATTTCATTACGAAAATTTTCAATACCAAATAATTCATCCATCAATAGTTTGATATAATGAACGACATGCCAATCTAAATGTATATAGATTGATCCACTTTCAGAAAGTAACTCTTTCATTAGGAGAATTCTTTCATATAAAAAATTGAGATATTCATCAATTCCTCCTTTCCAAGTATCAGAATAGGAAGTGACTTCTTCGTATTCACCATCTTCTCCAATATTAATTTTTAATGGAAAATTTCCTCCAGTAGCAAATGGAGGGTCGATATATATTAAATCAATCTTATTAGAATATTCTTCTAAGAGATTTTTCATCGTAATTTTATTATCGCCTAAAATTAACAGATTATTTTTTCTTCTTGCTACTTTAAGCTGTTTATGAAGAGAATCTTGTACAATACAAGGTTCTAAAATCTCTATTGTTTGAAAACGCTTTGAGTCTTCTATATTACCAGCATTTTTATCAATTTCACCTTTAGCTTTCCATTTTAAGGTTGGCATGCTTATTTTTCTATAACATGACAAAGAATTTATTATTAATTTCCTTTTTCAAGATGTAAATAAAACACAAAATCGATAATACAATGACATTAGATGAGATGAATAAATGGAGAAAAACCCATTACACATATGATGTTAATCCTGAGCTTTCAGGAAATGAGGTCATACTTGGAGGATGGGTCCGTAATTTTAGAGATCTTGGAGGACTTAAATTTATTAACCTTCAAGACAAGTATGGTGAAAGGCAAATTACTCTTAAGAAGGGAAATGTTTCTGATGAGTTATTTGAAAAAACAAAGTTAAGTTACCAGTATTGTATTATGGTAAAAGGAGAAGTAAAAGCATTTAAAAAAGCTCCTGGCGGAGTTGAGATAATTCCAAGTGAGATTAGAATCTTGAACACTACTCCTGAGAAATTGCCTATAGATATGACTGGGGAAACAGATTCAGAATTAGATTTGAGATTAAATCATAGAGCATTAGATTTAAGATCTCAGAGAAATCAAGCAGTTTTCGAAATTAGAGGTGAGGTTCTTCGATCTATTCGATCATTTCTACTTGAAAGGGATTTTACTGAAATCACAACTCCTAAGATTATTGGTTCTGCTACTGAGGGTGGGACCGAGTTATTTCCGATCATATATTTTGATAAAGAAGCATTTTTAACGCAATCTGCTCAATTATATAAAGAACAATTAAGTGGTGTATATGAAAGAGTCTATGAGATTAGTCCTTGTTTCAGAGCAGAAAAAAGTCACACTAAGAGACATCTATGTGAAATATTTACCTTAGATGTAGAAATGGCATTTGTAGACATGTATGATGTTTTAAATAATTTAGAGGAATTAGTTCACAACGTTATCAAGAATATTAGAAAGAATAAGCTAAGTGCTTTAAAACTCCTAAATATGGAAAAGAGAACCATAACTCCTGAAGTTCCATTTCCTCGCTATAAATATGATGAGATTCTTGAGTTAATCCGTAATAAATATGGTATTGATATTGAATGGGGTGAAGATATTTCCACGGAAGCATACAGAAAATTGGGAGATGATATGAATGGATATTATTATATAACTCATTGGCCCATGTCAATAAAACCCTTCTATATTAAACCCTCAAAAGATCCTAAATATAGTGAGTCTTTTGATCTTCAAATGGGATGGTTAGAATTAACTTCTGGGGGAACTAGAGTACACAATCAAGATGAACTTAAAAAAGCGATTGAAGCTAAAGGATTAAATCCAATCGCGTTTGAATCTCACCTCAATGTATATGGATACGGAATGCCTCCGCATGCTGGTTTTGGATTAGGAATTGCCAGATGGATTACGTTTCTATGCGGATTAGATGATATTCGTGAAGCTGTAATGTATCCAAGAACACCAGAACGATTAACTCCTTAAAATCAATATTATTAAAAAGCTGATGTGAAATATGTCGGAAGGATCGTTGCAATCCTATATTTTAGCGGGTAAAGCTGTAATAGCCGCTAAAAAATTAGCAAAGAAAATTGTAAAACCAGGAGTTTCATTACTAAGTATAGCAAATCAATGTGAAGAAGAGATATTAAAGAACGATTGCGAATTGTCATTTCCAATTAATTTATCTTTAAATGAGATTGCTGCTCATTATAGTCCTCCTATTGGAGATCAATCAATTGTACCAGAGCAAGGGCTGCTTAAAGTTGATGTTGGTTCACATCATAATGGTTACATTGCGGATTCTGCTTTTACTATAAATATAGATGAAGATCCAACTTTACAAAATTACATTGAAGCAGCCAAAGAGGCTTTAAGTTCGGCTATTGAATTATTTCGACCCGGTATAAGATTATATGAAATTGGAGAGGTTATTGCAAATAGAATCATTAACCGAGGATTGCGACCTATCATCAATCTTGGAGGCCATGAGTTAAAAAAATATAATCTACATGCGGGTCCTTTTGTTCCTAATTATAAAGATACTCGCCATAATGAAGAGATAAAGCCAGGGCAAGCTTTTGCCTGCGAACCATTCGCTACTTCTGGAGTTGGCAAAGTAACAAATGGAAAATATTCTTACATCTATAGATTTCTACGTAAGATCACAAAAAATATTTCATATGAAGATCAGGTATATATGAATAAGATTGAGGAATACACTAATAAATTACCATTCTCACCTCGATTTATTTTAAAAAGTGGGATTATCCCTGAAAATAAAATTAAAAGAACCATAGATTCATTTGTGAGAAAAAAAATTTTAGATCATTACCCCTTACTAATTGAACAGTCAGAAGCTTTAGTTGCTCAAGAGGAGCATACAATAGTCATCGATTTGGATGGTAATACAATTGTTACAACAAAAGAATAATATTGAGAAAGAGATAATCTCTATAATATTATGTGCTGGAAAAGGGACTAGAATAGCCCAGAAATATACATCTATTCCTAAAACACTAATAAAAGTGAAAAATTTTGATGACAAACCTATTTTAGAAATACTTCTCGATAGATTGAATAAAATTGCTAATATCAACCAAAATTGGATCGTGATAGGATATCTTGGACCAAAAATTAAATCCTACATTAATAGCCTAATTTCACATGACAAAATAACGAAAAATAAGATTAGAGTTATAAATGCAATTGAAGATTATGAAAAAGGTCCACTTTATTCTCTATTAAGCGTCCTATCTACTAAGGGGATCAATTCTAATCAATCTTATTTAATTATTCCTGGGGATACTATTTTTGAAATTGAAATTCTATTAGAAGCTTCGAAAATAATAAAAAATCATAATTCAAAAAGGCCTCTTATTTTTTATCAAGCTTTAAATGATACGGAATTCAAAAAAAAAATAAAATCTGCTAAAACTGTTAGGATTATAGAAACTTCAACAAAATATGAGAATTCTAATTCTATAGAAATATTAAACAAATTTTATGATAAAATTAAGATTTCAGATTTAAACATAAGAACATTTAAACAAGTCGTGCCAATTTTTGCATTAGATTATGATTTTTTACTACTATTAGCTAATCTTGCGCCAAAATTAAATACGAATACAATATACGAAGCACTTAATGTGATTAAAAAAGATTATCAAATCCAAGCATATAAAATTGAGACGAGTGGGAAATTCTTTGATATAGATACTGAAACTGATTTAAAGAATTTAAATAAAAAAAAAAGTGGACAATAGTAGCTCCGAAATCATAGTTTTTTTGTGTCTACGGAACTACTCTAAACCCCATCGAAGCATATATTAGAATTGGCTCCTATTGAAATGTTCTATCCCATTGTAAAAAAGTACAATGATTTGTTTGTCTCGTGTATCAAAAATATACCTACATCAACAAGAGCTCGAGTATTACTGCCTCTATTTTGGATGGTTTTTTGTTTACCTTTAGTTTCTTTAAATGTATATTAATCTATAACCTGTAAACCTTTATAGAAACTACTTCAAGTTATAACTAAATGGATAATTCACTTGATATTGAATATAAAATAACATTTGGGTTCTAGGCAACGTTGTTTATAAAAAAAATATCCCGGCTTCAATCAAAAAAATGATCGCAACTTAATCGTTGTATAAACCGTATGATTGTTTTCCTAAACCAATGCAAAGACAATTACTATTGTCCAAATACTATTATACCCATTAGCCTATTTAAATGTTTTTATTAAATAGTAAAATCTATTTCCAATATTCACAATAATAGCAAGCATTTTTTTGAAATAATATAAATATTGGTGATAATATTATTAATAAAGTATGTTTAATAGTGGAGAAATAGCCATTAAAATCGATCTTTTTGGAATTGGCTCGGTGAAGGCAATAATTCATAGACATTTAAGTCCTTTAAGTGCAGATGCAATTCTAGATAAAATGCCTTTTATAATGCGAGGACGCTTTAATTTTGGTTCGAAAGATTATTGGTCACTTCCGGGGATAGGAATTTTAAAAGGATTGAACACTAAATCAACGAGGACAGTAAAAAAAGGAGATATTATTTATAATCCTAAAAGTGATGAATTAGTTGTCCTTTTGGAGGATCGCGAAATGCCAAATAAGGTGAATTTAATAGGACAGATTACTAAAAATCTTGATTTATTTTTGCAGGCTAGAAGTGGACTTAATACAAAATTTACTCGAATAAGATCAAAAAAGTAAGAAAGGATTATGACGGTTTCAAGCAAATTGACATTTGTGTTCACATTTTTTTATATAGCAGTAATTATATATCTCCTCTTATTTCTTACTATTCCTGAATTTCAAAATGCAATTATTCAATCAAGGGAACAAATCGCAAACCTTACACAAGGTTCAAATTACTTTATTACTGTGATAATTTCTATTTTTATCTGTTTCATTGGAAATGCGAGTATTGGTTTTCCAATACCATATCCATTTGTTTTGTTTTCGTTTTCCCAATCAATATTTACTAGATATGTATTATTAGGCTTGCCTGTTGAGATGATACTGATTAATGGCTATTTTTGGTTAGAATTAAGTGGAATCATTATATCTGGGGGTTTAGGAAGCATTTTAGGAGAACTTGTAAGTGTTATCGTAGGGGTTGGAGCTAAAAAAGTAGCGGAGAAAACAGATTCTCAAGCTTTCCAAAATGTTAAGGGATTTGGGAGAATTGTTTTAGATCATCCAAAAAGCATGTATTTTTTCATCTTTTTAGCAGCAGCTTTACCTATTCCTGATGATCCTATATGGATTGCTTTGGGAATGTCTGATAAAAGGGTAAATTACTTAAAATGTGTGATATGGGGCTGGTTAGGTAAAAACATCACAACTCTTTTTTATGTAACTCTCCCAATATTTATCATATTGGGATATCGAGCTTCTGGAGTTGAAGTTAATGATATTACTAGTGTTATAACTGAATCTATAATGCTCTTAGTTACCCTAACTATGATGTTCTTCATCCTAAGCTTCAATTGGGACAAATTTATAGATCAGAGACAATCGGAAAAGCATAATTAACTATTATTTTTCAAGCAATTCTTACAAACAAAGACTGTTTTCTTCTTGTTTTTTGAATTCTCATCATAATAGATTTGCTTATAAATATAGTTATTGCATAGAGCACAAACTTGTTCTGTTCTATTTTCAGCTAAAAGTGGTCCTAACTTATCAAATGTCATAATTATGATTAGATTTTAAATATTAGATTTTGAGAGTGTGATTGTAATTTTTGAAATCAAATCTTTTTGATTTTTTTTACTCCTATAATTCCTTCTGTTATTTCTTCTATTAAAATAAGGGCGACTTCCTAAAGAGACTTCTGCGATTTCAACACCAGGATACATTCGACTCTTTAGGATCTCCGCGACTTCCACTGCAGTTGAAATTTCATTTCCCTCTCCTTTTATAAATAATGATTTAGATCCTCCTGAAAATGCAAAAATAGCATCCTTTATTGTTTTTTCCATATCAGAACGATTTTTTATTATAAATGTTTCGTTAGTCATCGGGTTGATGTAACCTTGATTAATAAATGAAAAAGAAGTCTAAGTATCTAATATAATACAAGCAATATAAAACTTATTTAATGAAAATTCAAGTCCTTTAAATTTGGTTCCGGAAATAAAGTTTAAATATTTAATTATTCTTATCAAGTTCAAAACAAGCTTTAATATTGAGAGCTTCTAAAACCTTGTTGTATTCATAACTTTTAATTTCGAAGTGTTCTAGGGTTTTTCTCTCATTTGTATCCAAGAAATCGTAATAAGGATAAATTTTCCCTATTTTTTCTGAAAATTCTTTCATTATTTTAGCATATAACTCATTAGGTTTTGATAAAATACGCTTGATATGCTTTGAATATTTGTTTCTTTTCTTTTCAAACTTTTTAATGTCACCTTTTTCT
>Ga0315542_1000832_pt1 | contig 19539 bp, 21 predicted proteins | sample SalMarSW160120MG_FD_202541 | JGI IMG/M metagenome (GOLD analysis project Ga0315542, IMG submission 202541) | Salt marsh sediment microbial communities from the Plum Island Ecosystem LTER, Massachusetts, United States - Salt Marsh Sediment SW1601-20 ... | reverse complement strand
GGTGCCGGCGGTGGAGGCGGGGCCGGCGCTGGAGCTTCCGGCAATGCCGGCACGGGCGGCAATGGGGTATCTTGGTCACGGATTGATTTCACCCCAGGATGAATATTTCCCGACTCTGATCACCGGTGAAGCATTCAGCCGGGGGCTGGAAACAACGCTCAGCGGACGCACCTTCACGCTCAACGGCAAATCCATACAAGTGACACCAGTTGCCATTTTTCTGGACAAATCAGACCGCTACTGCCGTGAGTATGAAGTATTGTCAAGGAAAGACGGCCGCACAAACGCTGCGCGGGGAGTTGCTTTCCGAAATCAATCAGGAGAATGGCGAGTGTGGATATTCATCGCCTCGGAACCTCGTGAGAGCCTGACTAAGCCGGGAAAACAAACCTATGTTCCAGCGGCCGGCAAAGATGACCAGTTCAATCAAATACTAGATCAAATTATGGCCTCGCCGCCCCTCACACCCCAACAGGAACAGAAAATAATTCGCAAGGGCTGGAAAAAAAGCTTCTCAGATCACTCATCGGAAACCCGCCGGTGAGCTTGCGGAAAGAATTCTTGACATTTATTGCAGCAGGAGCGAACATTTAAATATTATATCGCTAGGGGTGGTCTTTCTGAGAGCCGGAAATGTGCGGCAACCCTTAGAACCTGAACTGGGTAATACCAGCGGAGGGAAGCGGTGAAATTGTGGAGTGGTTTTCCACTGTTTGCGCGCAGTGCTCATCATGGGCCGCTTTCTGAGAGGAAAAGCGGCCTTTTTGGTGCACGGCATGTTTGATTCCCACTAGTATTCCTCCGTTCCCCGATCCGCCCGAACGGTTCAAGATGGACCCCCATCCCTGCAAACAAGTCTTCTCTCCCAGAGCAGAAGGCGCCATAGGGTTTTCAAGGCAAGCTCAGAAAGGAAAAGGATTCCTGTCCGAGCAGTGCGCTCTTCTGGAACCCGATAACGGAGGATACCTATGGAAGGTGACACAGGCATAGAACCAATTGGGAAAGAGAGCCGGAACCTGAATGGAATGGATTTTTTCTTCCTCTGGGCCGGGGCTGCAGTTTCCCTCGCGGAGATCTGGGCCGGCGGGCTCCTGGTCCCGCTCGGCTTCTTGTCGGGCTTCATGGTGATCATCATCGGGCACATCGTCGGGAATACCCCCCTCGCCCTCGGGGGCATCATAGGGAGCAGGACCGGCATTCCCACCATGGTGGCGGTCAGGCCGTCCTTCGGAGTGCGCGGCTCCTATTTTCCAACAATACTCAATCTCGTTCAGCTCGTAGGCTGGACCGGAGTCATGCTCTGGATCGGCGGGCAGGCCGCCCAGGCCGTATGGCCTTTCCCCACCTTTGGATTTCGCGCCTGGACACTTATCGCCGGGATTGTCACAACCATCTGGGCGCTCGTCGGCCACCGGTACTGGAAATGGCTGCAGAGGATCGCCGTCACGGCACTCATAGCCCTTTGCTGCATCATGAGCTACGCGGTATTCCAGAAATACGGGCTGAGCCATCTCATGAGCCTCTCATCAAAGGAATCCATGCCCTTTATGCTGGGACTCGATCTTGTCATTGCCATGCCCATTTCCTGGCTTCCTCTGGTGTGCGATTATTCCAGGTATGGAAAAGGGACGGCTTCCGCTTTCTGGGGAACCTGGATCGGCTATTTTATCGTGAGCTCCTGGATGTACATTATAGGCCTGGGAGCGGCCCTTGCCACAAAATCCCTGACACCGGACAGCATGGTGCTCCAGCTGATGGTGGGTCTGGGACTTGTACTTCCCGCCATCATCATTGTGCTCTTTTCCACCTTCACCACGACCTTTCTGGACATTTATTCCACCGCCGTATCGGCCCTCAACATCTGGCCGCGGCTCGGCGAACGCCGGGGAGGCCTCGTATGCGGGATCCTGGGAACACTTCTGGCCCTGCTGTTTCCGGCAACCGCGTATGAAAACTTCCTGCTTCTCATCGGCTCCGTGTTCTGTCCTTTATTCGGGGTCGTGCTTGCGGACTATTTTTTTCTCCGAAAACAGCGGTACTTTCCATCCGGACTTGGCGGTCCGAACATGTACTGGTACCTCGGCGGATTTAATCCATGGGCATTTATCTCATGGGGAATAGGATTCGGACTCTATCACCTGCTGCAGCGGCAAACAGCCTGGGGTTCATCTATTCCGAGTCTTCTTGCCGCGGGAGTATTGTATCTGATCCTCATGGCTCTTCTGGGCAGATCTCAGCGGTTCCGGAACGACGAGAAAGGAGGAAGCGCATGAAAACAAAACGGGTTGCGCTTGCGGTCATTCTATCGGCAATTGCCGTCGCGTTTTCGCCGGTATTCATCCCCGTGGGTATTGCCAAGTGTTTTCCGGCCCAGCATATGGTGAACGTCCTGGCCGGTGTCATGCTGGGTCCCCTGTACGCGGTCTGCATCGCCGCCGTTGCAGGGATTATTCGCAATATCCTGGGGATCGGAACCCTGCTCGCCTTCCCCGGGGGAATGATCGGCGCCTTCCTTGCCGGGCTGGCGTACAAGGCATTCAAAAACATGTATCTGGCAGGAGTGGGCGAGGTGATCGGAACGGGCTTCTTCGGTGCCCTGGCAAGCGCCTGGATTGTTGCACCGGTATTCATGGGGAAGGCAATGGCCCTTGGGACCCTGATTATCGCTTTCAGCATCAGCACCCTGGGTGGAAGCGCCATTGCCATCGTTGCACTCCACATCCTGCGCCGGGCCGGAATCTGGAAACCGTGATCAGTCTTTCAAATATTCACTACCGCTACCCCGGGACGTCGGCTCCCGCGGTGCTCCAGGGTATCGATCTTACCATCAGGGAGGGAGAGTACGTCCTCCTCTGCGGCAGGAGCGGTTCGGGGAAATCCACCTTCGGGTATCTCCTGAACGGCCTTATCCCCCATTTTTTTGAAGGGCACCTTGAAGGAACTGTTACGATTCACGGACAGGATACAAAGAACCGCACTGTGGCAGATCTCCTGTCAACGGTCGGCATGGTATTCCAGAACGCCGACGCCCAGCTTTTCAACAGCACGGTCGAAAGCGAGATGGCGTTCGGCCTGGAAAGCCTGGGGTTTGATCCCCGAAAAATTGCCGCAAAAATCGAAAAAACAGCCGAAGATCTTGCGATCATTCCTCTCCTTGATCGTTCTCCTATGTCGCTTTCAGGAGGGGAAAAACGCCTGGTCGCCATTGCCTCGGTCCTCTGTCTGGACCCTCCGGTTATGGTCCTTGACGAACCACTGGCACACCTCGACTGGGAGGGTGCAAAAAGGATTCGGGAGGTCCTTCGTGATCTTCACCGGAAGGGAAAAACATTGCTGGTCATTGAGCAACGCATGAGCAGAACTCTTGACGATGCGAGCCGTTGCGTGATCCTGGGTCACGGAGAGATTTTCTTCGACGGCCCACCCGATGCGGCGTGGCCTGTGCTCGATCAGGAACACCTTGTCCCCCGCTATCCATTAAGAAGGACGGTGCCCCTGAGATCCCGCGAAACGCTCCTCCAGGTTACCCAGATCAGCCACTCAATAGACAGGAACCCTGTTCTCCGGGACGTGTCGCTGGAAATAAAGCAGGGTGAGATCCTCGCCGTCGTGGGGAAGAACGGCGCAGGGAAAACAACTCTTCTCAAGCACTTTAACGCCCTGTTTCGTCCCGAAAAGGGCACTGTGCTCTATGGGGGTGAGGACATTCGGAGCAAGGCGCCTTCCGAGATGGCAGCCCATGTGGGAATTTCTTTTCAGAACGCCAATGACCAGTTTTTCAAGAACACGGTGAGAGACGAACTCATGGTGGGCGTGCGGCCGGGAATGAAAGATGCCGAGGAATGGGTGGATGAACTCTGCTGCCTCTTTGATCTCCGCGGACTCCTGGACCTGTCTCCGTACCGCCTGAGCGAGGGGCAAAAGAAACGCGTCGCCATTGCATCAGTGCTGGTCACAAGACCCAGAATGCTGGCCCTTGATGAACCGACGATCGGCCAGGACGGCTATTTTCTTGAGACCCTGGCGGGGCTCCTTGTTTCACTCAGGGAAAAAGGCCTTACCATCGTCATTGTCACCCACGACCTGGATTTTGCCCAGGCCACTGCAGACCGGCTGATCATTCTTGATAAAGGAAAAGTGACTGGTATGGCGATCCCGGGCACTCCCACAGGGAATGCGGTATTGGCAGAAATGGGGCTGCGCGGGCCGGGAGAGCCGGTATTCACACGAGGAGCGGCGAACAATGCGGGATAAGGGTTTTGATCCAAGGACGAGACTTGCCCTGGGCATGCTTGGGATTGCCGCTGTACTGATCACCCGGGAGACGATACCGCTCGTGGTGGAGCTGTGCCTCATCCTGGCGGGCCTCGTTTTCCTCCGGGCAGGGCGACTGGCGGGCGTGCTCAAGCTGACACTTCCCCTCGTGGCGCTGGTCTTTATTATCGGGATCATCTCTTTTCCCCCTGAAACAGCGGTGAGACTCTCCCTCCGCCTTTTCAATCTCCTGGCCCTCTCGGCCCTCTTTTTTCAGACCATGGACCCGGCGGAGCTTGGAGACAGTTTCAGGAAAATGGGGTTCCCCTACGAATTCTCTTTCATTCTGACCACTTCCCTCCGCTATGTCCCCTTGATCGGCAGGAAAATACGCCTGATCATGGATGCCCAGCGCTCGCGGGGTATTGACCTGCGGCTGCGGCTTCGCAACGTGCCGCGCTTTCTGGCCCTGCTCGTGCCCCTTCTGGTGCAGGCCTTCATCCTCGCCGAGCAACTGGCCATGGCCATGGAATCAAGGGGATTTGCCAGGACCGGGCGATCTTTCCGCAGGGAATACCGCATCTCTCTTGGAGAATACGTTCTCATGGGGTTGGCCCTGTGCCTTGTGGCCGCGTTTTTTGCATGGGAGAGAGGATGGATCATATGAACGTGGGCAACAGCACCATTTCCATCTCCCGGTATCTCAACCGGTTTACCCTGATCGTCGGAGAGGTGAACACCGGAAAAACGACCTTTACCCAGAGGATTCTCGACAGCTACCGGGTCCACATGGGTGATGCGGTTGTGGTGGTTGATCTGGCACCCCACATATCCCCTTCTGCCCTGAAGGGAAGACAGGCGGGCATCGGCGGCGGACTTCATGTTCCGGAAACCAGCAACATCAGGTATTTTCACCCTCCCCTTTCCGCACCGAGACTCCAGGGGAAAAGTAATCAGGAGACTCTCCATCTCGCCGTTGAAAACGCCCGTTGTATCGAATCTCTCTTTGCGCAGGCCCTGGCCGGGAAAACAGATGCCCTGTTCATAAACGACTGTTCCCTCTACCTCCACGCGGGAGAAGTTCAAAGGCTGATTACTTGGATCCGTTCAGCAAAAACGGCAATCGTCAATGGATATTATGGAAAAACGTTAGGGCCCGGGCCCCTTTCAGCCAGAGAACGGGAGGGAATGGAGGATCTGATGAACCGCTGCGACCGGGTAATCCAGCTCTCGACACGAACTACGCCAGGCGGATGAGTAAAAGTCATCAAACTACAGAGGTCGAGGGCTTGGTTACGCCTGCAAAAATCCATTTTGGATAGATATAAAGGAGGCAGACAATGAAAAAAATACTGACCATAGCGGGTTCCGACTCCGGTGGAGGCGCGGGAATCCAGGCGGATCTGAAGACCATTACGGTACTCGGGGGGTACGGCATGAGCGTCATAACCGCCCTCACCGCTCAGAACACGCTGGGAGTCCAGGGGGTTCATCCGGTCCCGGTAGATTTCATTACAATGCAGATAGAATCCGTTCTTTCCGACTATGGCGCCGATGCAGCCAAGACCGGAATGCTTGCTACTCCCGAGATCGTCAAGGCGGCGGCTGAAGAGATAGAAAAGTACCATATTCGGCACCTGGTGGTCGATCCTGTCATGGTGGCCAAGAGCGGCGATATACTCCTTTCACAGGATGCGAGGGCAACCATGAGAGATGTGCTCCTTCCCCTGGCCGCCGTCGTAACGCCCAACCTGCCCGAGGCGGCAGAGCTCTGTGGATTTCCCGTGGAGGATATTGAAACCATGAAGCAGGCCGCAATGAAAATTCGCCAGCTCGGGCCGCGTCATGTCCTGGTCAAAGGCGGCCACCTGGAAGGCAACGCGGTAGATGTCCTCTTTGACGGAAAAGAGTTCCTGACTTTTGATGCCCCCCGTCTGCGCAACCGGAATACCCACGGAACGGGATGCACCTTTTCAGCCGCTATCGCCACGTTTCTGGCTCAGGATTTTCCCGTGCCGCGCGCGGTACAGGAAGCCAAGGCATTCATTACCCGCGCCATCGCCCTGGGGTTGGATTTCGGCGCCGGGCACGGCCCCACCAACCACTATGCCCATGTGCTTCGTTTCAGGGACCGGGAACAGGTGCTCCGGGACCTGAAGAGCGCAGTGGAAAAAATCGTGCATCTGCCTCTTGGCGCGTTAATCCCGGAAATCAGGTCCAACCTGGGATATGCCCTGCCGGGGGCGCTCGATCCTGATGAGATAGCCGCCATACCGGGCCGTATCTCTCAGGTGGGAGAATGGCCCCTGATCTCCCGCGATCCCGCTTTCGGCGCGTCACGCCACATTGCCAAGGTCATCCTTGCCACCATGAGATATGACCCGGAAATGCGTTCTGCCATGGACATCCGCTATTCTGAAGAGTTGGTAAGGGTTTGCCGGGACCTGGGACTCCAGGTCGCCTCTTTCGACCGGAGTGATGAACCCCAAGACGTGAAGGCACGAGAGGGCTCTACGCTGGAATGGGGCACCCAGCGTGCCATAAGGGACTTCGGCCAGATACCGGATGCAATTTATGACCGAGGAGAGGTGGGGAAAGAACCCGTCATACGCATCCTGGGGAAGACTCCCGGGGAAGTGGTCGATAAGATTGCCATGATCGGCAAAACCCTGGGAAACCAGTCCGGATGAGTTTCCTTCCGCGGAGGGAAAGGCATCAAGAAGCACATCGAAGACACGCACAGGGAGGAAGCTTTTTGTGAGTAACTGGCGGGAGGGCTTCGTATTTTTGCGACTTATCTATGGGGGAAACCGCAGCCAGCCCGAAGGGTGGAATGCGGAGGGGGCAGGACTCCCCTGTGGATAACTCGCAAAAAATACCAGCCCGGGAGACTCGGAACGAACAAAAAGATTCCTCCCTGTGCGTGGGGATACTCTTCTTACTTTTGTGGATACCGGGTTGGGAGAATCAAAGGACCTTATTTTTGGGTCATGAACACGAGGATCAGCTCATACTGAACAACCAGGGCAAAGGCAGCAAGGGATACGGTAAACATGGCTTTTCCCTGGATCCTGGTTCCAAAGAGCGGAACGTTGATCGCACTCAGAATCAGGATGACAGCCGCACAGGTCAATAAATACTTCATACCGAAAAATGCAAGCGGACCCCGATCAAGATAAAAGGCCATTATGGGATTCAGTTCAATCGCACCTCGATTGACCAGGTGCAGGGTCAAATACGCATCGGCTATGCTCAGCAGGATAATGAGCAGAATCATGGCGAATGTTTTTGAGCTGTAACTGTCGATATTTTCCTGAACCTGCTTCTTTCTCTTGTCCATAGCCCACCATGAAATGAGAGTATTCAGATGGGTTTTGAGCAAGAGTTGTACCAGCCACGACTACCTTAAATTATCATTATATTTCAGTCACTTACATGCACTTTCTCGGGCTCGGCCGGAAAAAGGACAAAAAACCATCGGGAAATACGTATTTCTTTTCTCTTTATTGGAATAAATTTGCTCAGTCCCTGTCCATTTTTTTACAGACCTTCGGAGTGACCGGACAGGATGGAGAGAAATATTACTTGGGTACAAGAGAGAGCAATGTTCCATGAAGCCGTTGCCTGACTCGGGACACCGTCTCTTTCCACTGGGGGTCGGCATGAAGGTTGGGCCGTACCGCTGATCCGGAGATCCCTTTTTCAGCCAGCGCCATGCGGACCCGTTCCAACTCTTCAAAACGCTCGGCTTCAATTTCAGCTTTGGTCCTTTCCAGTATTTCCCTGATGGAACCTATCTCCACTCCGGCCACCTGATCCAGGAGCGTGAGGAGGGAGCGGTTCTCGCCTTCCGGCTCCATGTGTTCCACGCACAGTCGCGTCAGGATACCCAAAGCCTTTTCCTGTTCTTTCCGCACGGTATCCCATTCTTCCCTGAATTTTTCCATGGAGATCGCTCCGTCCAGGTATCTCTGAAAAAACCTACGGATTTTTCCTGCAAGCTCCTTGTCATGGATGACCGCTTTTTCCTCTTCGGTAAGGGTCAGCCCCTCAGTCTTCTCCATGATAATGTCAAGGGTGCTTTTGATTTCAGCCATGAGTTTCCCCTCCATGCCCCCGGAAGCCGCATGCCTCCATGACACCGTCATGGAGCCTGGGTCTGAAGGCCTTAATGCGCTCATTTTCGCGTGAAGGATGGACGCGATTCGTGAGAAAAACCACAATCACTTGTTTTTCAAGGTCGATCCAGACGGAAGTCCCTGTAAATCCAAGGTGACCCACACTTTTTTCAGAAAAATAGATTCCACTGCTCGATCCCGAGGGGGAGGGGGTATCCCATCCAAGTGCCCAGGTGGTATCCTCCGGATTCCTTTGTCTGGCAAAAAAAGCACGAACAGTACCAGGTTGCAGCCATTCCTGATCAGTTCCAAGGTAACTCTGAAGCAGGAAGTCTCCGATCCTGCTCACGTCCTGGGCAGTGCCGAATAATCCGGCATGTCCCGCGTACCCGCCCATGGCATAGGCGTTTTCATCATGCACCTCTCCCTGAAGGAGCCGGTTGCGCCGGGAGCAGAACTCGGTAGCGGCAAATGCCGATTTTTTCAGATGGAAAGGGTGAGCCTTATCATACAGAAACAGGGTCCTGGATTCGAGAGGGCCGAAAAAGTGCCTTTCCAAGAATTCATCAAGCGGTATCCCTGCTTGTTGTTCAATGATCCATTCCAGCAGCATGAACCCCAGATCACTGTAAAGCGCCTTGTTCCCTGGAGAAGAAACCAGCGGAGAAGCCATGATCCAATCTCTCACCTGCTGTTTTCTGAGATCCGGGGATACCCCCTCCAGTCTGGAATAAAATGGCTCCCAGTCCGACAGGCCGGAAGCGTGGGACAGGAGCAACCGGGGAGTGATCTCCTGTTTATCTCCCGGTATCTGCACAGGTAAAAACTCCCCAATGGGCTCATCCAGGTCTACCCTGCCCTGATCCACCAGCTTCATCATGGCCAGGGTCGTTGCCAGCGGCTTTGTAAGGGAAGCCAGGTCAAATATGGTTTCCCTTTTCATGGAGACGGGATGCGGTTCGAGTGCCGCACGGCCGACCGCTCTGAAAAAGACCGTTTCGCCTTGGTGAATCACCAGCAACACGGCACCTGGATACACGCGCTCCGTTACCCCCTCCTTCAGGAGAATGTCCAGATCTGCGCTTTTTAGAGGTTGCATGTCCCTGCTTTCCTGGAAATATTATTTTTCGGCATCGTTAACTTTTAACGGTGCGTCCAATCCCAAATCCATCGTCTAAATTCCCAATGGTAATCTTGTAGGTTGATTTGGCGAAAGTCCTGATCATCAGCAAAGTGTCAGATGCAAGTCGAAGATCCCGTTTCCAGCTGGAGCGCCCCATCGCAGATCCCGTGTTGTGTACGGGAGGAGCGACGAGTGAGGCGTATGACCAATACGTCGCAAGGAGGAGCGACCGAAGGCAACCCAGCAGATGATACCTTAATGGTGATCAGGGCCAATGAAATGTTCTTGGAAACCAGCACAAATTATGCTAATAGCCACTGTTCATTCATCGTGAGCTGACACATGACATCGATAAACGACAATCCTAATATACACCACCTCCGTCACGAGGACAAAGAAATTACCCTCGTGGGCACCGCTCACGTGTCCAGGGACAGCATCGATCTCGTAAAACGCGTCATCGAAGAAGAGAAGCCTGAAACAGTCTGCATAGAACTCTGCGAATCCCGATACCAATCTCTTACCCGCAAGAAACTCTGGCAGGACACCAACCTGATCAAGGTTGTCCGGGAAAAAAAGGCCTTTCTTCTCCTGGCCAATCTCATGCTCGCGTCTTTCCAGAAGAAGATCGGGAAAAAGCTGGGGATACAGCCGGGACAGGAAATCCTCCAGGCCATTGCATCAGCAAAAGACGCAGGGGCCGAGATCCATCTCGCGGACCGTGATATCCGCATCACCCTCGGCAGGACCTGGCGCCTGATGAGTTTCTGGAAAAAAATCAAGTTGCTGTCCCAGTTCGTCGTTTCTCTGGGACAGGCGGATGAAATCACCCAAGAAGAAATCGAAAAGCTAAAGGAAAAGGATGTCCTGGAAACTCTCCTCTCTGAAATCGGTCAATCCATGCCGGAAATCAGAAACATCCTGATCGATGAACGTGACCAATACCTCATGGAAAAAATTCGCACAGCGCCGGGAAAGCGCATTGTGGCCATTGTAGGAGCAGGCCATGTACCGGGAATCCGGAATTCCTGGGGGCAGCCGGTTGACCTGGAAGCTCTGGATCAAATGCCGCCCAGGGGACGCTTTCTCCGAATCCTCAAGTGGGTGATACCCGCTGCCATCATCGGCATGATCGTGGCGGGATTCTTTACGGCCGGCGCCGCAGGAGGCACCCACATGCTCAAATGGTGGATTCTTGCCAATGCCGGCTTCGCGGGCCTGGGAGCCGCCCTGGCCTTGGCCCACCCCCTTACCATCATTTCTGCGATTGTCGCCGCCCCACTAACTTCCCTTAATCCCCTGGTGGCCGCCGGGTGGGTTTCAGGCCTGGTGGAGGCATTCCTGGGAAAACCAAAGGTCAAGGATTTCGAGGCGCTTCCTGAAGATATCGTATCTTTGAAAGGTTTCTGGAGGAATAAAATCACCAGAATTCTGCTGGTAGTGGTACTGACAAATCTCGGGAGTTCCCTGGGAACCTTTGTTGCCATTCCCCTGATGGCCAAAGTCTTTTCGTAATCCGCCTCAGATCCCTATTTTTCTATCTCTGCCCGGCGGTACTGGAAATAGGCATTTCTCACCGCCACGTATGGATCGAGTGCCGATTTTATGAGGGCCTCATAGTCTCCAATGGAAAGAGAAGTCCTGTTCACCCTGTCCTCTCCCCTGACGGCTATATTCTCCCCCGTTTTGGGCACCAAATAGTTCACAGGATACACAAAATAATCACCGGCCATTCCGACAGAATCCCTGATGCTCGAGGGCCCGAGAATCGGCCAGTTTATGAAAATGCCCGGGCCCACACCAAAAAAACCAAGTGTCTGCCCGAAATCTTCATCCTGTGCCTCAACGTGCATGCCTATTCTTGCCACATCTGCAAATCCCAGGAATCCCGCTGTGCTGTTGACCACAAACCGAAGCAGCTCTCTCCCGAACCCCCTGACTTTTCCCTGGAGAAGGCAATTAATTGCCCGAATGGGCATGGCAATGTTCGTAAACATGTTCCGGATTCCGATGCGGAAGGGTTCAGGGATCACATATCGGTACCCCTTTGCCACTGGTTTCAGCACCCAAAAATAGAACTTGTTGTTAAAAGCGAAAAACACCCGGTTTACCGGCTCCAGCGGATCAGCGATAGTTTCGCTTGGGTTGTCTTCATTCCAGTCTTCGGGTTCTTCCACTACCTTTTCATCTTCAAAGGATGCAGCGCACACTTGAATCCTGTTTTCCAATCCTGAGCTTCTCAAAGAATCTTGCTTCGCCCCAGAGGCTGCGTTTTCGGCCGCCTGAGAGCCGGATGATAATTCCGGGAAGAAGTTCAGCTTTTCTCCCATTTGCATTGCGACAACCAGGTCATGCCGTCTCATTTTGTCTATTTGACAGCGGGAAATCCTTGCCAATTCGATTCCCGCGTCCTTTTCCTTCACTATGGGCAATGGAGAAAGACCCGGAGGCCCCGGAATTCTGTCTGAAAGGTGCCACACCGCAGGCTGATGGATCGCATTGGACTTCGAATACGCAAGAGCCTGAGCATCCGGGCAAAACATCAGGCAGAACATCACCAGGAACCAGATTCTTCCGACGCTCAAGAAATTTCTTTTCATGGCAGAGGTCATCCGCTCTCAACTCCCTGTATTATTGTTTTCCCACCTTTTCCCTCAGTTTCTTCATAAGCCCTTTGAAGGAAGAGTCCAGGATAATACTGTTAAACTGGGTGCGGTAATTGTTTATCAGGCTCACACCTTCAATAGACAGATCGTACACAAGCCACCCGCTCTTCGTTTTTTTCAATCTGTACAGGACCGGAATCTTGGCGTCCTGCTTCGTCATGATTTCCACTTTCACCAAGGCGTAGTTTCCCTCTATCCGTTCTCCTTCGTAGAGGACTTTCTCTCCGGAATATCCTTCCACCCTGTCAATGTACGTCTTCTCCAGGAGATCTTCGAAAAGATCCATGAATTCCTTTTTTTCCTCGGGTGTCCTCTTTCTCCAATGCTGAGCAAGGGTTCTTCTGGACATTTCTTCCCGGTCGAATATTTCATCCGCCGCATCCCGGATCAGCCTGTCTCTCTCTTTCTTTTTTTCAGGTCCCTGCAGCGCGGGATTTTTCACGATAGCAATGATCTTATCCGTTGTTTTCCTGATTACCTCCGTTGGATCACCTGCAAAGGCTGTGACAGCAAACGCCATAATCAAAATCATGCCCACCAGGGATTGCCACATCATTTTTCGATACATTGATCTTCCTCCATACCATTAGCGCTCTGTTGCATGTGTGCGGGCCTGCTCTTTCAGCCACTCAAGGCTACAGCTTTCCGAATACATAACCGCTGATGAGCTGTTCCAAATCCACAGGCGGTTGCGTATCTCTGATTCTCTGACCAGGCTTGAGTATATGTTCAGAACCGCCGGGTGATAATTCAACGTATTTTTCTCCGATGAGGCCTTTGGTCTTTATGGCCGCGATGGCATCTTCCTGGATCTTCAGTCCAGCGGGGAGATGGATAGAAATCCGTGCCTGATAATCATCCAGTTCGATAGATGTTACTCTGCCCACTTCGACCCCCGCGATGACTACGGAGGCCCCTGTTTTGAGGCCGCCGCTGTTCGAAAATATCGCCTCAAGACTATATCCTCTCTCGCCGATGACCTCCATTTTCGCCAACCGCACAGAGAGGTACCCCAGCGCGAGAATCCCCGCGATCATGAAAAGCCCGACACCCAGCTCAAGATCAAATTTTTTCATGGTTCGCACACTCCTGTCTTTTTCTCCAGCAATCTTCTTAACTCTATTCATCTTCGTCCATATTGCAAGGCCTGAAAAGAGCCGGTCCTTCGGGATGGGGCCTTCCCAAAGAACCTGCCAGAAATTCCTTCACTTCCGGCTTCGTCGACGTCATGAACTCCTCAGGCTCGCAATAGGCGAATACTTTCCCCTCCTTCAGAAAAGCCACGCGATCCACGATATCAAACACCCTCGGAACCTCATGGGTCACAATGACTCCCGTAAAACCGAGTCCCTTGTGGATCGCGTCGATTAACTTGAGGATCGAAAGGCCGATCAGGGGATCCAGGCCGGTCGTGGGCTCGTCAAACAGCATGATTTCCGGATTTCCCACGAGGGCGCGGGCAAGGGCGGCCCGTTTCACCATCCCTCCGCTGATCTGGGACGGAAACTTGTCTTCCGATCCTGACAGACCAACATTAGAGAGTTCTTTTAAGACCCGATCCCGGATCTCTTTCCGGCCGGTCCTGGTCCTTTCTTTCAGAGGGAAGGCCACATTTTCAAAAACAGTCATGGAATCAAAGAGGGCACCTCCCTGAAAAAGGAATCCGAGCTTTGATCTCAAGGCATTGAGATATCCGCCCCTGGAAGAGGCTATATCATTCCCGTTCACCAGAACGCGTCCCCTATCCGGTTTCATCAGCCCCGCAACATGTTTCAGGAGAACACTCTTGCCTTCTCCGCTTCCTCCGATCAGGGCAATCACCTCTCCCTCCCTGATCTCAAGCGAGACGCCTTTGAGCACCGTATTCCCATTGAATGATTTGTGGAGATCCTCAATCCTTATCATTTTTCTGCTACTCACTTATCCTTTGACAGGATCAGGTTTTTAGCCTGTAGGCTGAAGGCTGTTCGGCACTTGAGCCTAAATGCCTACAGCCTATCACCCTCTAATACAGCAGGCCGGTCATGAAATAGTCCCATACCAGGATCAATACCGAGGAAAGAACCACTGCCTGGGTGGTAGCCTTACTGACTCCCTCGGCCCCAAAACCGGTAAAAATGGAGGTGTAATATCCTTTGTAACAGCAGACCCAGTTAATCAATATTCCGAAACTCAGGGATTTGTACAATCCCTCCAGAACATCCTTCATGCCCACGTAGCTGGACATCTCGCCGAAATAGGTCCCCACACCCACTCCCAGCAGCTTGACTCCTATCAGGTATCCTCCAAAGATCCCGACCACATCAAATATGGCGGTGAGGAGCGGCAGGGAAATCAAGCCCGCCAGGAAATTCGGGACCACAAGATAGCGATAGGGGTTCAGTCCCATGAGCTCAAGGGCATCAATCTGTTCACTGATGCGCATGATCCCTATTTCAGCGGTAATAGCGGAGCCTGCCCGGCCGGTGACCATCAGGGCTGTCAGGACCGGTCCCAGTTCCTTAATGAGGGAAAGGCCTATCATCGGACCCAGAAAGGCATCGGAACCAAAACGGCTCAAACTGTAATACCCCTGGAAACCGAGCACCATTCCTGAAAAACAGCCGGTGAGAAGGATGACAATCGTTGATTGAAATCCTATGAAGTGGACCTGCTTAATCACCCGTCGAATTTTGACGGGAGGTACCACCGCATAGAAGAAGGCCTTCACCAGAAACAGGCCCATGACACCCATACGGTATAAACGAAGGAGGACAAAAGCTCCAAGTCGTCTGATTAATTCCATGCGCGCAAGTGTTCCAAATTCGATGTCCGATGTCAATGTCAAAGGTTATTTTAAATGCTGACGAGCTTCCTGTTCTCAGGCAGGTTTTCCAGGGCATCCCCAAGCTTTTTCAGACAATCCGAAAGGGTTTCCACTACCTCGGTTCTTGCAACAGGGATATCATCCGTGCCTCTCTCATCCAGTGCGTCAATGACTTTCTTTATCGTGAGGGAATCGGGGCTCACTGCCGGCTGGTAGGCTGGGTCCTTTTCGCTTTCCCTTTGCACTGGACTGATGATCTTTGCCTCCATGAGCTCGAAGAGGATCTGGCGCACCAACCGGATGGGAATCTCCAGCCGGTGTGCTATCTGATCTCCATCCAGTGCCTCTTTCCCTCCGGAAAAATTTTTGACCAGTAAATGAACGATTGCGAGGGATACCAGCCTCTTGAAAGAATGGCTCGCCAAGAGGCAATCCGGTTCGAATTCATACGTCTGAACATTCTGGTAAGCAAAGGCTATCTCGGCCCCGAGGAACACGATGAGCCAGCTCACCTGAAGCCAGACCAGAAAAAGAGGTAATGCCGCGAAGCTCCCGTAGATGGCATTATACTTCGAGACGCCGATCTGAAAATTGATGTATCCGAACTGGAATGCCTGATACAGGATACCCGCGATGAGTCCTGCCAGAAGTCCGGAACGGACACGCACTTTTGTGTTGGGCAAAAAGATATAGATGAACGCCAGAAGACAAAAGATAATTCCATAGGGGACCAGCCTGAGCAAAAAGAAGATAACCGGGCCGATGGCTGCCAGAACTGATATCTTATGCACATAGGCGCTCACCTGGCTCGTGGCGACCACGGTCATGGCGCTGGAAGACACGAAGAGGATTGGATAGATAAGGCTGATCGCCAGATAATCCGTTATCTTCCTCCCTATCGGCCTTCCCTTCTTGACCCCCCAGATGTCATTGAACGATGCCTCTATGTTCCCCAGCACCCGCATGATTGCCCAGAACAGGATCGCAAATCCCACGCCCGCAACGAGACCGCTCTGCACATTGGCCAGGAAATGCTGGGCGAAATCGATGATTTTCGTCGCAACCTCTTCCTGACCCGGCAATCTCTTCATCACTTCCCTTTCGAGCGTCCGCTGGAATCCGAAACCTTTCGCAAAGGCAAGGGTCATCGCTGCCACGGGGACGACCGATATCAAAGAATAGAACGTAAGGGCAGACGCTCTGAGCTGAATCTTGTCCTGGGACAGCCCCCGAAGTGTCAGGATAGTGATCCGGAGAAGCTGCAGGAGATAAAACTTGCCCCGGGGAAGATCCTTGGCCTGAATTCTCCAGATGTCTCTCTTTGCAAAATCAAGGGTCTTGGAAAGCATCTTACGCTCCGTTCAGGGCCTTCAATGCCAGGATAAGCGCCTGGGTGGCGGAACGTCCGTGTCCATGGGCCTTCACCGCCAGATAGAGCTGATGAACCAGCGCCAGTCCCGGCAGAGAGAGATTTAAACCAGCGGCTTCCTGGAGGGCAATACCCATATCTTTGACGAAATGCTCCACAAAGAATCCGCTCTTATAGTCTCCCCGCACGATACGAGGACCTAGATTGTTGATGGACCAGGAACCGGCGGCCCCCTTCCCGATGATATCGATCACGGCCTGCTGATCCAATCCCTGCCTCTCCGCATAGAGGAGAGATTCGCAAACACCGATCATGGTACCGGCGATGAGTATCTGGTTCGCCATCTTGGTATGCTGGCCGGCCCCTGCATCTCCCATATAGGAAATCCTGCTGCCGAAAACCTCCAGGAGCGGCAGTACCTTCTTGAAAACCTGTTTCCTGCCCCCGACCATAATTGCCAGGTTTCCCTCTCTTGCGCCGATATCACCTCCCGAAACAGGCGCGTCGAGGCTGTCCATACTCCGCTTTTTCGCCGCCGCTTCAAGGGTTTTTGCAAGACTCGGCGTGCTGGTGGTCATATCCACCACGATTCTACAGGAGCCCTGTGCCGCAAAAATCCCCTGCTCTCCCAGATACACCTCTTCCACATCTCTCGGAAAACCTACAATCGTAAACAGCATTTCACAATGAGCGGCTGCTTCAGCAGGCGAGGAAGTCCAATGCGCCCCTTTCCCGATCAGGCCTTCAGCTTTTTCACGGGTTCGGTTATAGACGAACAGCTCATGACCAGCACTCTGTAGATGACCGGCCATGGCAGCACCCATTACCCCTGTTCCAATCCAACCGATCTTCATTTGTTCTGACTTCTCCTTTCCCGGACAACTTTACAAGAATATCCTCAAAAAGATAAAGGCTTTTCTCCGCTTGCCTTTGCCGAAAGACATTTTATCAGTTCTTTTACAACGCCCCGATTGGTCACATTTTTCCACGGACCCTGCGGAAGGAGGACCTGTACCGAATGGGGTACCTGCGATCGGACCCATACCACGGGGATACCTGCTGCCCTGGCCTGTTGAACTACCTCAGCGGTTCCTCCGATCCCTTCAGCCGGGGATCCATTCCAGACCGCAAGAAGAACATGGCTCAGATGCAAGACTTCCAGGCCCACGGCTGCGTACGAGGCATCCCGTTCTGCGTTTGACCCGCTCTTTCCTCCAAGCACATCTATTGAGGAAGCCCGTGCCACAAGATACCTGAACCTGTCAAGCGACTCCGGCGTCAAGAAGTCCTTTTCATATTCTTCCTGTTGAAAAGGCAAAGGGGCATGGAGTTCACAGCCTGCAGAGAGTCCTTCTTCTGCGACGAGCTGATCCGCACCCTCCGCCAAGGGCGAAATGACGTACACCGGCAAGCCGCACAGATCGTCACCCTTCAGCGGGCCGGCCCTTCTTCCCCCGGTCACCTGTCGCGTTAGAGCAAGAATTCCCCTGATACGGGATCGCAGAAGTTCCCAATCTGCGTTCCTGAGTCCGTCCAGGCGGTGTCCGGTTACCCCTAGCCCCAAAAATTCTCCCGTCCGGAGTGCAGAATAACCTGCCTTTGTCGCCAATTACCATGCCTCAAATTTCTACGGGCCGGTCAAAAATGCGGGGAAAGTGTTCTTCAAGTACCTGTTTTTCTGCGGCCACACAGCCTATTCTGTCAAGTTCAGATATATTTTCCACGTCACTCATATTCTTGAGCTTTTCCACCTCCCTTTCATCATATTGTAGACCGATTTTATCGAGAGATGATTGTTCGAGTTCGATATTATACCGAAGATAGGAGATAAGGGGCGGTCCGCCAAAATGGTCTTCCGACAGGGTTCCGATCTGTCTGTCTATGGTTCTGGCAGTGGGGCTGCTGGAGATCCATTGCAGGATAATCTCGTTCAATTCACAGGAATCCTTCATGAGTTGAGTTGCCAGCATTGCCAGCCAGTGCAAGTTGCTGAACCGTTTGATGGCATCCTTGTCGGCAAGACGGGTAAAGCTTCCCGTCCCGATGGAACAGAGGAAAAGCTTGTCTTCACCCAAGGGCCACCGAACTGCATATCCTTGCAATGTTGCCACCATGAGGAGCTGGAGAGCAGGGTTGTTGTGCATACTGACAGCCCCATCCACGAATACGGCTTCCTCTCTCTCCCCAACGTCGGAAACGAATTTCGGTCTGAAGAATATGGGCGCCGCGGTGGATGAACGTACGATCTCCCAAAGAAGCATCTTGCGATTCATCTCATAAAACCGATGGCCGGGGACATTCAGCACCACCCAGACCGACCCTGTATCGGCCCGCTTGATTATTATGCCCAAACCCACCTTCAGCTCAGGGGAATCAAGGGTTTCTTGCCCCAAGTGTTTCTTGAGCAGATTTTCAAGAGGCTTCTCATCGAATTTTGCCCCGATGACCCTGCCTAGCGGCCCGAACCAGTTTTTTCTCGGCCTGAATGCTTCGCGGCCGAGGGTAAGATACATCTTCCTGATTTCGTCCACAGACCGACCCAAGGCCAGTAATGTGGCCAGGATTGCGCCCGTGCTTGTTCCCCCCACCAGATCAAAATAGTCGCTCAGGACAAGGTCTGGTTTCTGGTAGCGGTGGCGCAGGATACTCTCGATCCGCGCAAGATACCCGATGGTTACCAGCCCTCGGATACCACCTCCGTCGAGTGCGAGGATGCGTTTCGGACCCTCCTCCTTCAGCCTGTGTGAAAGATCCTTATTCTTCATCTGAAAAATCCGCTCATTGTGGAAAAGGAAATTATCTGGCCCTCCTGGCCACCATTCTTGCCTGGTACGCAACAGATGAAGAGGTACCGGTATAGCTGTTTCCGGCCCCCTGCACGGTCCCGGACAATTGATTCCCCTGAAAGCGCAACATTAGCACTGTCCCCCTGCTGAAGCAGAACATCTCCGTGGATCCCCAGGCGTTGCGAAGAACATCTCTCATCAGTGGCGATGCCTGCGCAGCCGAAACAGCAGGGCCGCTGAAGCCATTTACCTTGGCGGCCTCCGCACCATGGGTCTCCGTCAATCTTGCCCGTAACTGGTTTCCCCGGAGGGATATGGCGAGATAGCGAAGCGTTGCAGGCCCGCGAGAAGTATTGAATCTCATGGCACTGGACAGATAGACATGCCCGACATTTTTCGGGTTCCCGGCCCCGAGGA
>Ga0315542_1000831_pt1 | contig 19544 bp, 16 predicted proteins | sample SalMarSW160120MG_FD_202541 | JGI IMG/M metagenome (GOLD analysis project Ga0315542, IMG submission 202541) | Salt marsh sediment microbial communities from the Plum Island Ecosystem LTER, Massachusetts, United States - Salt Marsh Sediment SW1601-20 ... | reverse complement strand
CCACGGGATGATAACACTTCCCCGACCGGACTTCATCGGCCCCGAATCATGGCCACGACAGCGACCGGCAGCGGGGAAACCGGATCGTCCCGAAGAGGGGCCAGATCCCGATAGCTCCATAGGCTGCAGAGCGACGCTGAAAACAGATTAGCGCCGTTCCGGCGTGGCGGCCAGGTGTGCGGCACGGCAGGGATGGCTCGGCCCCTCTCTGGCCGGAGAACATCACCCCCTGCAAGGTGGCGACAGGTCCCACGTCAGGCCTCCTCCGCCCGGTTGATCGTCTTCAGGCTGACCGCCATCAGGACCACGGCAACCAGGCTGCCGGCCACGGTCACCAGGAAGTAGGTGGTGTGCGGGATCTTGTCCCACCAGGTGCCGAGGAAGCCGGACAGGTAGCCGCCGATGCCCGAGGCCACGAACCACAGCCCCATCATCGTCGACCGCATGCGGGCCGGCGAGACGCGGGTCACGTAGGACAGACCCATCGGGCTGAGCAGCAGCTCGGACAGGGTGATCACGGCGTAGAAGTTGAGCAGCCAGTAGCCCGAGACCGGCCCGCCGGTGGCGCTTTGCAGCCGCGCCGCCTGGACCATGATCAGGAAGGAGGCGGCGGTCAGCAGCATCCCGTAGAGCATCTTGGCGCCGGTCGAGGGCTCGCGGCCGCGGCGGTTCAAAAAGCCCCAGAACCACACCACTAATGGCGTGAACAGGATGATGAAGATGGGATTGATCGACTGGTACCACTCCACCGGCATGTGGAAGCTGCCGATCGACAGCGGTCGCGTGTCGTCACGCGCCCAGAGCATCAGGACGTCGCCGTACTGCATGTAGGCCGTCCAGAAGACGATCACGATGCCGAACACGGCCAGCAGGGCCCAGATGTGCTGCCGCTCCTGGGCCTTGGTCAGTTCGCGCTCGGGACCGTTCTCCGACGGCGCGCGCATCCGGTCGGCCTGCTCGATGTGCCGGTTGAATGCCGTCAGGATGGCCAGGGACAGCACCATGCCGCCGGCCGCGGCCAGGAACGCCCAGCGGAAACCGAAGGCCTCGTGCAGCCAGCCGGCGAGCAGCGGCGCGATGAAGGCGCCCAGGTTGATGCCCATGTAGAAGATGTTGAACGCCGAGTCCCGCAGCGGGCTGTCCTGCGGGTAGAGATTGCCGACCATCGTCGAGATGTTCGGTTTGAAGAAGCCGTTGCCGAAGATCAGCAGCACCAGGGCCGGATAGAAGATCGAGTAGGAGCCCAGGAAGAGGCCGAACTGCCCCAGGGCCATCAGCACGGCCCCGATCCGCACCGCATTGCGGCAGCCCAGGTACCGGTCGGCCAGCCAGCCCCCCAGCAGCGGCGTGAAGTAGACGAAGCCGCTATAGAAGGCGTAGGTGTTGTGGAGCTGCTCCGACGGCAGGCGCAGGCTCTCGTCCATGTACAGCACGAAGATCGCGAACATCGTGTAGAAGCTGAACCGCTCCCACATCTCGGTGAAGAACAGGACGTACAGCCCCGGCGGGTGCCTGCGCTCGTTCATCGAAGGTCTCTCCTTGCTGGGCATGGTCACGGGGGGACGGGTTCGCCGGGGCCGGAGCGGCCGGCGGCGGGCCGCGAGCCGTTATCATAGTGCGCGGTGGGCGGGATCTCAAGCAGAGCGAGGATCTCGCCCCGCGGGGCGGGATCCGCTGGCGGAGAAGAGAAAACTACTTCACGAGGATCATGCGCCTCGTGGCGGTGAAGGATCCGGCCTGGATGCTGCACAGGTACATGCCCGAGGCGACCCGGGAACCACGATCATCGCGACCATACCAGCGAACGCTGTGCTGGCCGGCCGGCATCTGCTTGTCCAGCAGCAGCTTGACCCGCCTGCCGGTCAGGTCGTAGACCGCCAGCTCGACCGGCGCGGACGCGGGCAGGTCGAAGGCCACCGTCGTGACCGGATTGAAGGGATTGGGCACGTTCCCGTGCAGGGCGAACCGGGCAGGGCCCAGCGGCCCGTCCCCGGCGGCCGCCAGGGGATTGTCGAAGGACCCGGAGCCGAAGTTGGCCGCGAGCTGCTCGCTCCACACCGCCAGCGCCCCGTAGCCGTCGAGCGTGGTGCCATCCGGCAGCAGCAGGACCAGGGACTCGTCCGCGTAGGCGCGGTGGAGCCGGGGCGGGACTTGCAGGCCGTTCTGGAAATCGGGGTCGCTGTCCGTGGCGCCCAGATGGAAGTAGACCATCGCATCGGTGCCGTCATAGCTGAAATGTTGAACGTCGATGATGCGGTCGGTGATGATCGTCGCCTGGCCCTCGACGAGGTGCATGCCGGGCGGAATGTCCGCCATCCAGCCCGCGCGCTCGTACATGGACGCCGGAGCCACGAACGACGCCGAACCGAAGCTGACCATGAACTCGGCGCACCAGACCGCGATCGCGTTGTACCCGTCGAGCGTTTCCCCGGCGGGAAGGGTCAAGGTCAGCGATTCGTCGTTGTAGGGCCGGTCGAGCAGCGGATCCAGCTGCAGACCGTTCTCGAAATCAGGGCTGCTGTTGCTCACCCCGAGATAGAAGTAGACCAGCGGAGCCGTGCCGTCGTAACTGAAGTGCTCGACCTGCAGCGTGTGATCGTTGACGATGGTCACCAGCCCCTGGACGCTGTGCTCCCCGAACCGGATGTTCCCGATCCACGCCGCCCGCGAATACAACCCCTGGGCCCGCACTGCCTGTCCCAGACCCATCGTCAGCATGAGCGCCAGCAACGGAATCACCCACTTTCGCCGCCGGCCGGTTCCTTGACGGTATGACATGAGTTCGCTCCCTCCATTTGGTAATTCCTAGTCAATTAGTCCAAGTTTAGTATCTTTGGCAGCTGGCCGCCAGTATCAGGCCCATCCTTGATGGACATTCCCCATGGACTCGAGTCTTACGGAAACGGCGAAAGCCACGGGAAGGGAATCGAGAGGGCACGTCATTGCGCCCGATCGTGAAAGCTCAGAACAACCAGCGCCGGGGCAGGACGAAGTCCCGCGCTCCATCGACCAGGATCAGGAGCAGCAGCGTGCGCAGGTCTCTTATGTGGTAAGCGCCTCGTCGTTGTGCGGCGCGTCCTCGAAGGCCAGGATGCGGTCGACCTCCATCAGCAGGGCGCGCTCGACCTGCGGGGGCTGAGCGCCAGCCTCCAGCTCGGGCGCGTAGCCGTCCAGCATGGCCAGGTCCTCGACCGCGGAAACGTCGGCCAGCACCTGGAATCCCTCGTCGCCCTCCGGCGACAGCACCACCAGCGCCACTCTGCGGTTCTGCAGGAGATTCTCGATCGTCACGGGACAGAACCAGGCCGTGACGCGCAGCTGCGCCCCCGACGTGAACTTCAGCTCGCCGGCCGTGGCCAGGTGAGGCGTCCCGTCGGTGGCGGCCGTGGCCAGGAACAGCCGGCCCCCTGCCTGCGCGAGGTGCTCCACCCGCTGCAGCAGTTCGTCGTTCATCGGATCCCCTCCTCCCGCCTTCCTCGGCGACCATGCCGGACACCACGGACCGGCCGAGGACACCAACCTCGTTATTACAAGGTATCGCGATCCCTCGCGCCGCCAAGGGTTCACAGCGTTCTGCACGGACAGAGGACGTCCACCCTCGCTGTGCTGATCCAGGAGATGGCGAGCGATCAGGGAGTGACAGAGCGAAATCAGCCGCGGCGACCGCGGATCGCCATCAGCAGCTCGGCCGAGGGGCCGGCCTTGGACAGCTGCGCCTCGGCCCCGGCCTCGAGCATGTCCTGCGCGAGATCGGCCCGCTCATGCATGCTCAGGCCGACGATCCGCATGTTCGGGAATTCCTGCTTGATGATTCGGGTGGCCTCGATGCCGTCCATCACGGGCATGGAGATGTCCATCACGATGACGTCCGGTTGCAGCTCGCGGGCCTGTTCGACAGCCTGCTCGCCGTTGTCAACCTGGCCCACGATATCCAGATCGCCCTCCTCGGCCAGCAGCGAGGCCAGACCTTCCCGCATGATCCGGTGATCGTCGGCCAGCAGCACGCGCAGCGCGCGGCTCGGCCTGATGCTGAGGCGCCGGAGAGCCCGGTGGGTGCCCCGATCCACCGTACCGTTCAATCCCATGGTGTCCTCCGCCGTTTCGCTCCGGGGCCCAGACTCGTCCAAGAGGCTGATCTCGAAGGAGCTACCCGCCCCGGGCTTGCTGTCGATCTTCAGGTGTCCGCCCATCAGCTCGAGTCGTTCCTGGATGTTGAGCAGGCCCAAACCCTCATTCCCGGTACCGGACAGAACGGACCGGGGATCGAAGCCCTTTCCATCGTCGCGCACGATCAGCTGGAGCGTCTGTCCGGCGCGCTGCAGCTCTAATCGGGCCGCTAGCACCCCGGTATGCTTGACCACGTTGAACAGCAGCTCTCGGGCCGCCTTGTAGAGGAAGGATCTCAGCGCCTCGGAGGCCGGTTCGGCGTCCTCGCTCAGGACCAGCTCCACGACCAAACCGTGCTGGTTCTTCATCTGATCGGCCAGCCACCGGAGCGCGGAGAGCAAGCCTTTCTGGCGCAGCGTCGGCGGGCTGAGTTCGTGCGAGAGGTTGCGGGAGCGGCCGATGGCCTGGTCCACGAGTTCGCCGATCTGGTCGACGATCTCGGTGGTCTGCCGGTCCTCGCCGATCCGCCGCCGGATCAGGTCGAGCTGGAACCGGACGCTCACGAGGATCTGCTGGAGATCGTCGTGCAGCATTTCCGCCAGGCGGTGACGTTCGCTGTCCTCGACCTGGGACAGCTCCACCGCCAGGGCCCGCAGCTGCCGGGTGCGGCGCTCGAGCTCCGCATTAAGGCCTTCCAGTTTCTGCGATCGCTCGCGCAGCGCCTTCTCGGCCAGCTCCCGCCGCCCGATCTCCTGCTCCAGCTGGTCGATCGTCTGCACCAGCTCGCCTGTCCGCGCCTGGACCCGCAGCTCGAGTTCGGCGTGACTCCGCTGGAGGGCCTCTTCCACCCGCTTGCGCTCGGTCACGTCCACCGTCACGGCGACCCCGCCAATCACCGTTCCCCGTGCGTCCAGAAGGGGGGAGGCGCTGGCCTGCGCGAGCCACCGCCGCCCGCTGGGCAGAAGGACCTCGAGCTCCTCGGGCGGGATCGGGCGGTTCTCGTTGATGGCCCGTTGCAGGGGCAGCTCGACGTCGCGCATCTCCCGGCCGTCCCGGAAGAACCGCAATTTCCGGCCCAGCGCGTCCATGTCGGGAGCCGAGGGCGACATGTTGTCTTCCGCACCCATCTCGAACTGCTCCAGCGCGGTGGGATTCCCGGTGATGTACTGGCAGGTGGTGTCCTCCGAGAAGATCACACCGACGGGCAGGGCATGCATCAGGGCCTGGAGCCGACGTGTGGCCGCGGAAAGCTGTTGCTGGGCCTCTTTGATGTCCGTGATGTCCGCGGAGATGCCCCCCACGCGCGTCACCCGCCCCTGCCCATCGCGGATGGCCACGGCCTTATCGCTGATCCACCGGATCTCGCCGTCGGGACGGATGATCCGGTATTCCTCATGATAGGCGGGTCGAGCCCCCTGGACGAACGAGGCTAAGGCGGCTTGCACCCGGGGACGGTCCTCGGGATCGAGGCTTCCGACCCATGCGTTCGGGTCCCGGTAAACCCGCTCGCAGGACATGCCCCAGACTTCCTCGAAGGCCCGGTTGATGTACGTGACACGTAACGGGTCCGTCTCCACGAACCAGACGACGTCCGGAATCTGCTCGGCCAGCGCCTGGAAATACTCCCGGCTCCTGCGCAGCTCCTCCTCCACCTCGTGGAGGCGCAAGAAAGCGACCCCGCGCTCGTCGGCGACGGTGTCAGCTTGCCCTTGGCGCAGAGCTTTCAGGACACCCTCGGCCCCTTCGAGCCGCTGCCGCTCATCCTGATGCGACATCGGAAGGCTCGCTTTCCCGTGGCAATGTCTGGTGGACTCGCTGTTCGTCGCGGAGATTCCCGATCTTCATGGTCCCGGGAGCAGGCTCCCGCATGAGGTCCTCCTGGAGCTCCCGTGATCTGTGCGGCAAGACTGTACAGCCATGATAGACCAAGTGGCGAGTGACGGCCATGCCGCCGACAAGCCGCAGGCAGCCGGCAGCGCCGATGGGCCAAGACGTGTCCCTCCAGGGGGCCACTTGCTGCGGCGAGGAAATGCGCCTACCCTGAACGGACGATACCTGACTAGAACAATCCTGTAATGGCTTCCAAGGGAGGTCCTGAAGAATGCGAATCTCGAAGCATGACCTGCCGGTCAAGATCGATGCGCCCGGGGCCCGGGCCTGCCAGCAGACCGACTTCGGCGATGCCACGGGCCTTAGCATGATGGGCGCCGAGCACTTCACGATGGCCGGCGGAACGGACATCACGCCTCTTCTGAAGGGGCTGGAGGGTGACACCTGTCTGGCGCCCCACTGGGGGTACCTCATCCAGGGCCAGCTCAACGTCATCTTCAAGAGCGGCCAGCAGGAGGAGGTCAAGACCGGCGACATGTTCTACTGGCCCCCGGGTCATACGGTGCAGGTCCGGGAGGACGCCGAGTTCGTGCTCTTCAGCCCGCAGCACGAGCATACGCCGGTCCTGGAGCACATCAGGCGGCAGGTCGGCGGGTAGGTGCCATCAGGTTCACCTGGTCGACGATCCGGAAGCTCGCCGCGTCGCGGCAGGGGAACGTCGAGCCGTCCACGTTCACCGGGAACGTGCCGCCCCCGTCCGGCGCCAGCGAGAGCACGCCGTCCACGCGGTGATGTTCGAAGCCCCAGCGCTCCGGGTCTTCCTGGATGCGGCCGTCGAACGCGCGGTGGAACTGCGCCGGCAGCCGTTGCAGGCCGAGGTCGCGCAGGCCGAACAGGTGGAAATCGCCCGAGCCCAGCGGGACGCCACGGGCCCAGGGCAGGTTCGGCCCCAGGTCGCCGTTGACGATGATCAGCACCTGGTACCGGCCCGTCGCCCGGGTTTCGCCGTCGATGCTGATGGTCCACTCGCGACGCCGGCGCCGTAAGCGCAGGGCCTGTTCGGCCGCGGCCAGCGTCGCGCCGACGGAGAAGGGTCCCAGGTCGCCGAAGAGCTGGCCGAGGATGCCCTTGTAGTACTTGATCGCCCGGTTCTCCGTGTAATGGGGGATGCGCCCGAAGATGGCGGCGCCGCCGTATCCCACGAAGTGGCGGGGGGGCGCATCCCCCGCCGCGCTCTCGACCCGGATCACGTCGCACGGGACCCTGCTGTGCTGCGACAGGGAAGCGACGAACGTCTCGACGGCCTGCTCGATCCCGTCCGGCATGCCGAGAACCTTGCCGATGAGGTCGGCCGAGCCCTTGCGGAGGAATCCGAGCGTCACCTGCCGCAGACCCACGCCGGCGTCGATGCAGCCCTCCAGCACCGCGTTGAAGGTTCCGGATCCGCCGGCGGAGATGATCTCGCGGCAGCCACCCGCGACCAGCTCCCGTGTCCGTCGCCGGGCCTCCGAATGGCTGTTCGCCACGTGCAGGGTGACGTCGCTGCGGCCGTGCGAGCGGAACAGCGGCACGATCCGCTCGACCTTCCCCCAGTCCGCGACCGACCCGGAGATGGTCGTCGCGATCACGGGGATCTCGCGCGGCTCAGGCATGGGTGGACCTCCCGTCCGGCGGTGGCGGCGTGCGCTGCGAGGGATCGGGAGCTCCCACGCGCGGGTCGTGCCACGAACCGAGCTGCTCGAGGGCCTCGGCCACGATCGCCTCGCGCGAACGGGCACCGTCGAGTATGCGGGCGGGTAGGCCCAGCGCGGACTCCAGAACCCGGCAGACCGTCAGGTAGCCCTCGCGCAGCCTGGCCAGCTTGTCCTCCGTCTCGTGGACCTGCTGCGTCTCGCCCCGCGCCAGGATTCGCGCCATCGCGATCGCCGGCTCCACGTCGAGGAACATCACGGCGTCCGGCGCCCGCAGGGGAATGAGCCGCAGGCGGGCCAGAGCGCTCAGCTCCGGGAAGCGCCGGAAGATGGGATGGCGGCGCCCCACATCCGTGTCCCGTCCGGTGATGGCGCGCAGCAACGCGGTACAGGCATCGTCGTCGTATTCCGCCTCCCGGTACAGCCTCGCCCAGGCCGCCAGGTTCAGCACCGGACAGCCGTCCAGGACGATCACGTCCGCCGCGCGCCAGCGCAGGAGCTGCCCGGCGACTCGGTCTCTCAGCAGGAGCTCGGCCAGCTTCGGGATCTTGTAGCTCTCCAGCGACCTGGCGGTCTTGACGCGCCGGTTCAGGCGCCGCCGGACCTGTTCGGCCAGCAGCGGCTGCAGCCGCAGCGACTCGCCCTCCTCGAAGAAGACCACCTCGTCGCTCACCAGGGCGGTGCGTCGTCCGGTCGAGAGCCGTTCCGCCAGCGCCCGCGCCAGGGTGCTCTTGCCCGAGCCGTCGATGCCCAGCACCGCCACCAGCGGGGCGGGAGGCCGGCGCTCGCGGCGCCGGTGCCGCCGGGCCGTCTCGCGCTCGGCCAGGCTCCGGACCTGCCGCTCCAGCTCGGCCGTCACGCGCCGGGCCGCGGCCTCGGCCTCCTCTGCGCTCCGGACACCCGGCTGCTCCCCCGCCGCGACGTACCGCAGCGGCGGCCCCACCACGATCCGGGTCCAGAGCGGGATCGGCACGCCGGCGGCCCGCGGCAGCGCCCGCTCCGTGCCGGCGATGAAGACCGGGATCACGGGCACCTGGGGAAACTCGACGGCCAGGCGGCCGACACCCCTCCGGAATGCCGCGATCTCGCCCGGCCGGCCGCGGGTGCCTTCCGGAAAGATCACGACGCTCCTGCCGGCCCGCAGATGCTTGCGCATGGCGGCCATGGCGGCCTCCGGCGACGGCCCGGCCTTGCTGCCCGGCTCGGGGGCCGGCGCAGCGACGGGATCGGCACCGGCGCCGCCGCCGCCGCCGCCGCGCACGACCCATACCGGGCCGAACAGCAACTCGACCGACCGGAACAGCAGCCGCGACCGGGAGAAGTACTCGTGGGCCGCCATCGGGTGCGTCCGCGGGATCTGGCGCAGTGGAAGCAGCTGGAAGATCAAGGGCAGGTCGAGGTGGCTGTTGTGGTTCGCCACCAGGATGAACTGGGTCAGGCCGCGGAGGTGCGCCCGCCCCTCGATCCCGGCGCCGAAGACGAGCCTGGTGAGGGGTCGCAGCACCAGGAAGTGGAGCAGGAGCTGCAGCGACGTTGAGGTCGATCGGGCGGCCATGGCCACGACTCCGGGACGCCGGCGCGGCACCCGCGTCAGAAGACGTCCAGCACGTACCTGAGGTAGTGGAAGGTCACCGGTGCCACGTAGACGAACGACTTGAGTTCGTTGAGGATCTGACCGCGGCCGGGGTGCAGCCGATCCCGCTCGATCCCGAGATCGGCCTCCAGGTAGTTGATCGTGTGGCAGCCCATGGCGACCAGCAAGGGGATCATGAGCGCCAGGGCCACGGAATGATTGACGGGGATCCCGGTCCAGGGCCTGAGCAGGAGCGCCAGGCCCGTCGTGACCGGGGCCGGTGCGAGGAGCTGGAGCAGGATGCTGCGCAGCGGCGAGCGGTCCCGCGCCCGGAACAGGTACGCCAGCAGATCGCACGCGGCCACCGCCAGCACCACGTAAGCCGCCATCCAGGTGGAATAGCGGGCCAGATACGCGACGTGCCCGACGCAGTAGACGAGCAGCATCAGACCCAGAACGATGATGCCCACCGACAGCACGGCGCCGCGGGGATCCTTGCCGCCGAGGGCGATCAGGAAGGGCACCACCAGGAGGACATAGACCGGGACCGAGATGATGAACATCCCGTACCAATCGATCTGGACGAAGTAGAACATGAACGGGATGGCCGCGTAGGCCGCGAGCACTCCCCAGCGGTCCTGGTAACGCAGGTCGGTCAGCGTGAAGTACTCGCGCAGGGCCAGGAAGCAGAGCGCGGCCAGCGTCCAGATCCCGAGGGTGACCGAGACCAGCTCGATGAGCGTGAAGACCAGGAAGAACGTCCAGAGGTAGGGCAGGTAGACCGCCACCGCCCGGCTCACACCGCGGATCCGGCACAGGCCGAGAGCAACCGTGAGCGCCAGGAAGGCGCCCGCCAGGGTCATCTGCGAAGCGCTCATCGCCACGAGCAACCCTCTCCTTGCTGCCCGCCCACCCGGCGGTCGGCCCGCCATCGGATTGCGATGTTCCGGGGCACAGAGGCCTCTCGGGGACCGGGCAGGAGAATAGCACCGCCGGGCGGCCGCGAGAATGGCCGAAGGCCCCTGGCTCCGGATGGTTTTCGTGATGAATCGGGGCTGTCTCCCCGCTTGACGGCTCCGGTCCGATGAAGTTAGCTGGCAGCCACTCTGGATACCGGCCCTTGCCCCGGTTCGCGGATGCCGCGCGCGGCGGGCCCGAAGGCAGGCATCCCGACTGCGGAGGGTTTGGCCATGTTCGTTCTCGAGCCCCGTGCTGCCTTCCCGGCCAGGGCGCTGCTGCCCCTGGTGCTGATCGTCGTCCTGCTGAGCGCACCGTCCACGGCCGCGGCCAAGCGCGGCCCGCACCAGGTCGGCATCGGTTTCCTGGTGGGTTTCCCGGAGGGTGAACTCGACGACGAGGTCGACGAGAACGGCTACGGGCTCGGCGGCCACTATGTCTACACCTTCGGCCGCAGCGGACTGGGGGTGGGCCTCGACGTCGGCTATCTGATCTATGGCACCGAGAGCCGCCGCGAGCCCTTCAGCACCACCATCCCCGACGTGACCGTGGAGGTGACCAACCGCAACCAGATCCTCATGAGCCACCTGCTGCTGCGCTACTCCTCCATCGCGGGACCACTCCAGCCGCAGATCGACGGTCTAGTGGGCCTGAAGTACCTGTTCACCCAGACGACGATCGAGGGTGAGGACGACGAACCGATCGCCAGGGACACCAACTTCGACGATACCGCGTTCAGCTACGGCTTCGGGGCCGGCCTGAAGATCCTCCTGCACGAGGGCACGGGGGGAAGCAAGAGCGGCGACCTCAGGCGGCTCTTCCTGACCCTGCACATGCAGTACCTGTTCGGGAGCGAGGCGCAGTACCTCAAGAAGGGCTCGATCCGCCGCACCCCGGACGGCCGGGTGGCCTACGACGTACACCAGTCGCGCACCGACCTGCTGACCGCTCTGGTGGGAATCGTCTTCGAGTTCTAGCGACCCCGAGGCTCGTCATCGCGGCCGTCCCCGGTTTCCAGCTCCAGCAGGCGGGCGTCCACGTCCTCGAGCAGCCTCTCGTAGACCCGCTGGCTCAGCAGCCCCTGGTGGAACGACTCGAGCAGGTGCTTCCTCTCCACGAGGAGCAGCTGTCTCCTGGCGCGCTGCATCTCCTCCTTGCGCAGCTGCTCCCGGTCGATGTGCAGGGAGCCGATCTCCTCCTCGCCATCCCGGATCATGTCCTCGTATTCCTGCCGCAGAGCGGCGAGCACGCTGCCTTCCCGCGGGCCGCCGGGCCCCAGCTGCTCGAGGCCGGTCAGCGCTGCACTGGCCGCCCGCAGCTTGCCCTGCAGGAACTCGTAGGACTCGCGCGCCTCGTGCCCGGCCACGATGCCGAGCCAGGCCAGGAGCCGCGACACCGTCAGACCGTGCACCAGGATCGAGATGATCACGACCCCGAACGTCATGGTCACCAGCAGGTCCCGGTGGGCGAAGCTCTGGGGGAGGCTGAGGGCCAGCACCATGGGCAGCGCACCGCGCAGGCCGCCCCAGGTCAGGACGGCGCTCCAGGACCAGGGGATCCGTTCCCGGGAATTCCGGAAGATGGCCGAGACCCCGAAGATCACCAGGGCGCGGCCCAGCGTGACCGCCAGGTAGGCGACCAGGATCATCTGCCAGGAGGCCGCGAGGTCCCCGATGTGGACCTCGAAGCCGATGAGCAGGAAGACGACCGAGTTCAGGGCGAAGGCGACGTACTCCCAGAACGACTCGATCGCCAGGCGCGTCGAGGGCGACATCCCCACCCGCGCTCCGTAGTTCCCGCAGACCATCCCGGCCGTGACCGTGGCGATCACCCCCGAGCAGCCGAGATGCTCGGCGGCCACGAACGAGCCGTAGGCGGCGATCGTGGTGAGGGTGATCTCGATCATCGCGTCGTTGATCTGCTTGGTGACCTGGGACACGATCAGGCCGATCGCTCCCCCGGTCAGCAGGGCGAAGCCGACGATCTCCAGGAAATCGAGAGCCAGACCGCCGACCGCCGTGCGTGCTCCGACCGCGACCGATAGGCTCAGCGTGAAGAAGACGATGCCGGTCCCGTCGTTGAGCAGGCTCTCACCCTCGATGAGGATGCTCAGCCGCTTGGGCGCCCCCAGCTCCTTGAAGATGGCCACCACGGCGATGGGATCGGTGGCCGCGATCAGCGCGCCGAACACGAGCGCGTACCGCCAGTCGAAGTTCTGCACGTAATCGAGCACACCGGCCACCGGCGTCAGGATCGCGGTGGTCAGGGCCGTCGCCGCCACGACGCCCGGAACGGCCAGCGAGACGATGGTCAGCCGGTTGCGCCAGAACTGCTCGAAGTCGAGGTGGAAGGCCGCCTCGAAGAGCAGCCCCGGCAGAAAAAGCGTGTAGAGGAGATCCTTGGTGAGGTAGGGCGGCCGGAACGCGTGGGCCAGGCCCAGCAGCAGACCCGCCACGACCAGGGCGACCGTGTAGGGAACGTTCAGCCGCCGCACCGCGATGGCGACCGCGGTGGCGACCATGAACAGCAGGATGAAGGTCGTCTCGTTGCTCATACCGGGCCTCGTGTGTCGTCCCCTGAGAGTCCAGTTCGGCAGGATAACCGAACACGGCGCCGGTCACCAATCAGGGTCGCGCCGCCGCCACGGCATCTCGGGGCTTGTGAATCACCCGATTCGTTCTTAGCATGGCGGCAGCAGCCGGAAGCAATCCTGGCGGCCGATCGCGGGCGGATTTGGCCGGCTGCCGTCATCGCCCGCGAATCGCGCGACGGGGGCACCGGCACAGGTCACGGGGGTCAGGGGAGCGGACGGCATGGACGAGTCGGAGAAAGCTCGGCGCCATGAAAAGGCGCGCGCGGAGGCCATCCTGAACAATCTCCGGTCCGGAGAGGGGGAAGCCTCCAGAACGCAAGGCGGCGCCGTGCTGTTCAAACTGCAGCAGGCCGAGCAGGCGCTGCACGAGAACGAGGAACGCTACCGGACGCTGCTGGACCACCTACCCGCGATCGTCTACCGGGTCTCCTACGAGCCGCATCCCAGGATGCGGTTCTTCAGCCGAGCGTTCGCTCGGCTCACCGGGTACACGGAAGAGGAGCTGACCGGCGGGGACGTCTGCCCCCTCGAGCTGCTGATGGTCCCGGAGGACCGCCCGCGCGTGGTGGCGGCCATGCGCGAGGCCGTCGCGAGCCGCTCCCCGTTCAGCCTCGAGTACCGGCTGCGCTGCCGGGACGGTTCCATCCGCGCCTTTGCCGAGTTCGGGCAGCCCGTCCAAGGCGCCGACGGCACCCTAGCATACATCGACGGGGTGATCTTCGACGTCACGGCGAACAAGCAGGCCGAGGGGATCCTCCGCCGGACCAAGAGCAACCTGGAGAGCTGGGCCAGGGAGCGCACCGCCGAGCTGCGACAATCGAACGAGCGGCTCAGGAGGGAGAACGAGGAGCGCCTGCGCACCGAGCAGGCCCTGCGTCTGGAAGAGGCCCGGCTCGACGCGCTCCTGCGCCTCAGCCAGATCAGCGACGCTCCCATCGAAGAGATCGCCGAGTTCATTCTCGAGCAGGGCATCGCCCTGACGCACAGCGAGATCGGCTTCGTGGGCTTCCTGAACGAGGACGAAACCGTCTACACGTTGAGTGCCGTCTCCAAGCAGGTCTTGGAGCAGTGTCGGGTCGAGGGCGACCCGATGCAGTGGAACGTCGCGGATGCCGGCATCTGGGCCGACGCGATCCGCCGGCGCCGGACGCTGTTCGTGAACGATTACAGCGAGCCCCACCCCGCGAAGAAGGGCCTGCCCCGTGGTCATCTCGCCATCGACAGGTTCATGGTCGTACCCCTCCAGGAGGGCCGGAGAATCGTGGCCCTCGCCGGGGTCGGCAACAAGTCCGCGGACTACGACCAGTCCGACGAGCGGCAGATCACCCTGCTCCTGAGCGGGATGTGGAGCTATCTGCAGCGGAACCAGGCCAGAGAGGAGCTGCGGGAGGCCTACAGCCGGCTCGAAGAGAAGGTCGAGGAGCGCACGGCCCAGCTCGCGGCCTCGACGGCGGCCCTGCGCGAGCTGAACCAGGAGCTGGAGCAGCGCGTGAGCGCCCGCACCGCCCAGGTTCAGCAGCAGGCCGACCAGCTGCGCGCCCTGGCCAGCGAGCTGGGCAACGCCGAGCAGCGCGAGCGCAAGCGCCTGGCGAGGGTGCTGCACGACAACATCCAGCAGCTCTTGGCCGCCGCCCGCCTGCAGGTGCAGTGGCTGAAGCACGAGACCGATCCGGAACGCCTGGGCGCCACGGCGCAGGGCGTCGAGGGCATCCTGCGCGAGGCGATCGACGCCTGCCGCTCGCTGGCCGTGGACCTGAGCCCGCCGGTCCTGCACGAGGCCGGCCTCAGCGCCGCCCTGAGCTGGCTGGCCACGCGCATGCGCGAGCGGCATCAGTTCGCCGTCCAGGTGCTCTCGGACAGCAGCGCCGAGCCGCGCTCCGAGGAGCTGCGCTTCCTGCTCTACGAGTGCGCGCGCGAGCTGCTCTTCAACGCCGTCAAGCACTCCGGCGCAGCGCAGGTCGAAGCAACCCTCATGCGGAATGCGGACGGGCGGATCGAGCTGACCGTCTCCGACCAGGGCAGGGGATTCGACGGCGAGCTGCTGCAGAATCGCCGGCCCGACGAGGCGACTTTCGGCCTGTTCAGCATCCAGCAGCGTCTGGCGCACGTCGGGGGCCACATGGCCATCGAGACCGCGCCCGGCAGGGGTACGCGGATCACCCTGAACGTGCCTCTCGGCGAGGTCGCACTCGCCCCGCCGGGACAGGCCGAGGCGGAAGACGACGCGGAGCGCGTGCAGACCATCGAGGTCGGTCCCAGGCCGGACCTGTGCCGCGTGCTCATCGTCGACGACCACCGGCTGATGCGCGAGGGACTGACGAAGCTCTTTCAGTTCGAGTCCGACATCGAGGTGGTGGGCCAGGCGGCCGACGGCCCGCAGGCCGTCGAGCTGGCCGAGAGGCTCCAGCCGGACGTCGTCCTGATGGACGTGAACCTGGGCGAGATGAGCGGAATCGAAGCCACCGAAAAGATCCTCGCCCGGAATCCGGGCACGCGGGTGCTGGGGCTGTCCATGCACGCGGATGGGCAGGTGGCCAGTGCCATGCGCACCGCCGGGGCCATCGGCTACCTGACCAAGGACGGGCCCGCCGAGGACCTCATCGCCGCCGTGCGCGCCTGCCGGCGCTGACCTGCCGAAATCTCATTTCCCACCTCAGCATTTCCCCCACCCGCCAAGGCGAACCCTCCCCATGGCCCCCGCTCGCGATCTCGACTAAGTAAGAAACAGAGCCGGAAGGCTGGTGCGGAAGGCGCAAGCGGTTCCGGCAGGCAACGACTGAAGGAGGGCGTCCCGATGAGGAAAGGCACCGCAGAAGCAGGATCGACTGCCGGGCGGTGCAGGCCCGTGAAAGGGGCCCCCGCAGGGCGACCTCGAATGTTCGGGGGTGAAACCGCTCGTTCAGGTACCCCCTGGGCGGGGATTGCCGAGCGGGTGGACGCAGGTGTCGAAGAAACAGGGATGATGCGTTCCGCCCGCGGGAATGAGACGGTTCGCCCCCGATTCTCCTAAGGAGTGATAGACATGAGCAACTACAGCAACCCGACGACGTCGACGGAGAGCAATCTCCGCACGGGCGAGCGGGACTACGGAACGCATTCATTGGACTGGATGGAGACCCAGCGCCGAGAACACCGGGCCGTGGGCACGGTGCTCGGCGGTTCGGTGATCGAGGGGATCGCTGGCGGCGGGGCCGTCGTGTTGACCATCATCGGCCTGGCGGGAGTGCTGTCACTGCCGCTGCTGGCGGTCAGCACCATCGCGATCGGCGGCGCGCTGCTGATCGGCGGCGGGGCCATCGCCAGCCGTTTCAGCAACCTGCAGGTCCCGACGAACGAGGGCCGGCGAACTTATCCGGAGCCCGGCAAGGGCATCACGGCCGAGTTCCTCGGCGGGATCACGGGCGTGGTCCTGGGGATCCTGTCGCTGCTGGGCCTGGTCCCGCTGGTGCTGCTACCGGTAGCGGCCATCCTGTACGGAACGGTGATGGTGATGGGCGCCGCGTCCACGGCTCGACTGAACGAGTTCGAGTTCCGGCAGCATGCGGACTATCCCGAGCACGACAAGAACCGGGCGCGCGGAGCGGTCACGGCGACGTCCGACCTGCAGATGATGGTCGGGATCGGCGGCATAGCCCTGGGCATCCTGGCCCTGGTGAGCGTCGCGCCGATCGCGCTGACCTTCGTGGCCATGCTGGCACTGGGCGCCTCGGTCCTGGCCAGCGGAACCGCCTTCAGCGGCCGGATGGCGAGGGTCTACCGCCGGTAACGGCGGACACCGCCGCCATGGGAAGGTGAGGTGAGGCATGCATGCACGCAGCAGGGGCAGGCCCCCCGGCGGGGCCTGCTCGAGCGTGCGCCGTAGCGACGGTACTCAGCTCAGCGCACGCTCGAGCCCTCTGCTGCGCCAAAGCCACGACAAGGCGTGAGTGCTTCGCCGAGCGCGCCTCCCGTTGACGCCGGTCCTTCCACCCCGATAGAATCACGCGAACGAGCGGACACGAGCGGCAAATGTCTGCTTGAACTTCCCGAACACAGGGGAAGGTGGCCCATGTTTCGCTCCATCATCCCGCGCGAGCAGATCTTCTTCGACAACTTCGAGAAGATCTGCGGGCTGATGACCTCGGCGGCCGAGGCTCTGCAGGCCATGTTCGAGAACGGCGCCCCCTACACCGAGGCGGCGCATCGGATCAAATCGCTCGAGAGCCAGGCCGACGACGTGACCCACCACAGCATCGAGAAGCTGCACAAGACCTTCGTCACGCCCATCGACCGGCAGGACATCCTCCGGTTGGTCGTCGGCCTGGACGACATCCTCGACACCACAGAGGCCGTCGCCGCCCGCCTCGATCTCTACCAGCCCCGCCACCGCATGCCGGAAGCCCTGGAGCTGGCGAGCCTGGTGGTGCGGGGGGCGGAGAAGGTCGCCGAGATGGTCGCCCTGCTCAGACAGCCCGCCAAGGCTGCCGATCGCCTTATGGCGCTGGCCGTGGAACTGAACCAGATCGAGAACGAGGCCGACCGGGCCTATCAAGAGGCCATTGCCCGCCTGTTTCAGGAAGAAGAGGATCCCAAGGAACTGATCAAGTGGAAGGATCTGCTGGAACTCATGGAAGCAGCCACCGACCGCTGCGAGGACGTGAGCGACATCATCGAGGGTATCGTGCTCGAGAATGCCTGAACAGGGAATCCCGGTGCCATGCTGGCCTTTGTCATCTTCATCGTGATCGTGGCCCTCGCCTTCGACTTTCTCAACGGCATGAACGACGCCGCCAACTCGATCGCCACGGTGGTCTCGACCCGGGTGCTGTCGCCGCGCATGGGCGTTGCCTGGGCCGCGTTCTTCAACCTGGTCGCCGCCTTCTTCTTCGGGGTCCACGTGGCCACCACCATCGGCAAGGGGGTGGTCGATACCGCGGTGGTCGATGCCGTCCTGATTCTCGCCACCCTGTTCGCCGCCATCATCTGGACCTACGCTTGCACCCGCCTGGGGCTGCCGATCAGCGCCTCCCACGCCCTGGTCGGCGGGCTGGTGGGCGCCGGTATCGCCAAGGCCGGCCCTGCGGCCCTGGTCTGGCACGGCTTGCTGAAGATCGCCGTGTTCATCGTGCTGGCGCCGCTGATCGGCACCGTTCTGGGCTACGTCTTCATGGTCGCGGTCTACTGGATCTGCCGGTCGCGCACTCCCCTGAGCGTGGATCACTGGTTCCGGCGGTTGCAGCTCGTCTCGGCGGCGGCCTACAGCCTTGGTCACGGGACCAACGACGCCCAGAAGACCATGGGCATCATCGCGGTGCTGCTGTACAGCACCGGCTACCTGACGGGTGAGTTTCGCGTGCCTCTCTGGGTGGTGCTGATCTGCCATGCGGCCATCGCGCTGGGCACGCTGGTCGGCGGCTGGCGGGTCATTGCGACCCTGGGCATGAAGATGACCAAGCTCAAGCCGGTCCACGGGTTCTGTGCCGAGACGGCGGCGGCTTCCTCGATCTTTCTTTCGACCCTCGGCGGCGTCCCCGTCTCGACCACCCACACCATCACCGGCGCCATCATCGGCGTGGGCGCCACCACCCATTTGTCGGCCATCCGCTGGGGCGTGGCCTACCGGATCGTGTGGGCCTGGCTTTTGACCATCCCCGGCTCAGCCATCCTCGCCCTGGTGCTCTGGCACTTGCTGCGCCTGCTGCCCCTGCCGTCGCGCTAGGCGCCCTCCCCCGATCAGAAACACAATCTCCGCGGCACGACTTTCAGCCCTTGCCCTGGTAGAGATCTTCCAAACTGACCCAGCAGGCAGAAAACCGCTACGAATCGGCGGGTCTGATCGGTCGTCGGGTGAATATGCGCAGGCCGATGCTCGCATTACGCGGATTGGGGTAGGCGGCGGCCCTGGCCTCCAGGTCGGCCAGCGCGGCGCGGCTGGACCGGACAGCACCCCACTTGCACTCGCCCAGCTCGATGCGCTCGTCATCTTGCAGGCCGACCACGTCGATCTGCATCGATCTGTCCCAGTACTCTCCCACCTCCACCTGAGTGGCCGACCCCTCTTGTGCCAGGAGGTCCGGCAGGGCCTCGCGGCATAGAGCCTCGAAGCAGCGGCCCCAGTAGGCGGACAGCTCAGGTCGGATCAGTTCGCGCAAGGCCGGGCGGGGACCCAGGCGGGTGACGGCACTGAGCTGCGGGAACAGGAAATGGAACCAGAACCGCAGCAGGGGATTGCCCAGGTGATAGCGCACGGCTCGCCGCTTGCCACCGGCCGGCTGCAGAGGATGCCGCCGCTGCAGGTAGCCGAGCTGGACCAGCTGCTGGATGTAGTAGCCGAGCTGACGCGCATCGAGGCCCGTGCGGTTGGCGATGGCGATCGGCGTGACATCGCCGGTGGCCACGGCGAGCAAGATGCCTTAGTAGCGGCCGACCTCCTGCAGCTCCTCCCGCAGGAGGAAGTCCGGTTCCCGGTGCAGGGGAGCATGGGGATCCAGGATCAGCGCCGCGATGTTGTCCTCCACCGAGCGGCTGTCGCTGAATGCCCGCAGGTAAAGAGGCACGCCGCCGCAAACGAAGTAGGTCCTGGCCCGGTCCTGCAGGGAGTAGCCGGGGTGGAACTCCGCGGCCTCGCGGTAACCGAACGGCTGCAGGTGGATCTGGCCGGTGCGCCTGCCGAAGAGCGGACTGCGCTAGCCGAGGATCTCTCTCCATGAAGCCCACCAGCGAGCCGCAGAGGATGAGGAAGACCCTGTCCGCCGTGCCCCAGGAATCATGCCAGAGGGCCTGCAGGATCGAGGGCAGCTCGGGGCTGGCCGCT
>Ga0315542_1000829_pt1 | contig 19570 bp, 18 predicted proteins | sample SalMarSW160120MG_FD_202541 | JGI IMG/M metagenome (GOLD analysis project Ga0315542, IMG submission 202541) | Salt marsh sediment microbial communities from the Plum Island Ecosystem LTER, Massachusetts, United States - Salt Marsh Sediment SW1601-20 ... | reverse complement strand
TCTCCACTTGTGGAAGGGCACGGGCTGGTGAAGGTGGATGTGAATACGGAAGGGCTCTACGAGGGTGATAGGGTGAAAGTCCTCTTGTTTGATGGAGGTGCGGTGTGAAACGACAGGTCTACCTGGCAATGAAGACTATTGAAGAGGCCAGGGATATCTTTTTTTCCCGGTTTGGGCCGGACATGCATACGGAATCGGAGTCTGTTGACGCGGAGAATGCCCTGGGACGCGTGACTGCGGAGCCTGTATTCGCCAGACGATCCACGCCCGGGTTTCACTCAGCGGCCATGGACGGCGTAGCGGTGAAGGCGCAGGAGACATACGGCACAACGGAGAGGAGGCCGAAGGTCCTGCAATTAGGAGAAGTGGCCGTGTGGATTAATACGGGGCAGCCCCTCCCCGCATCCTGTGACGCGGTCATTATGGTAGAGAAATTGCATGTGCTGGACGACGAGCATATTGAAATACGGTCGCCCGCGTATCCCTGGCAAAATGTGCGCAAGGTGGGAGAGGACATTATAGCAACACAATTGCTTTTTCCCCGGAACCATCGCATCAGGGCCTATGACATTGGCGCCCTGATCAGTGCCGGGGTGTATACCCTGCTTGTCCGGCGCAGACCGAAAGTGGCTATTATTCCAACGGGTTCAGAGCTTGTCTCCCATCATGATGATGGTGACGGTCCTTTCCTGAAACGGGGACAGATCGTAGAGTCCAATTCACTGATCCTGGCCGGACTAGTGGAGGAGAATGGAGGAATCCCTGTCTGTTATCCCATTGTCCCGGATGATGAAAACAAAATCAGACACACCCTGGAAAAAGCGGTCAATTCAGATGCCCACGTGATCCTGATCAACGCCGGATCATCCGCTGGAAGCAAAGACTACACGGTCCATGTGATTAACGGCATGGGTGAGGTGCTGGTACACGGGGTGGCTATGATGCCCGGAAAACCCACTATTCTTGCCAGCGTAAAGGGAAAGCCCGTTGTCGGTAATCCCGGCTATCCCGTATCGTCTACCCTGTCCTTCAATCAATTCGTAAAGCCGCTGCTCTTCGCCCTCCACGGATATGGAAAACCGGTGGGGGAAACGGTCACCGTGAAACCGTCCAGAGATATCCCGTCCAAGCCGGGACTCGAGGAATTCCTGCGGGTCAATATCGGAAAGGTGGGTTCGAACTACGTGGCCACCCCCTTGCCCAGAGCCGCCGGTTCAGTAACCACACTCACCAGAGCGGAGGGAATTATTCGAATACCGTCACTTTCCGAAGGGGTATCACAAGATGAAGAGCTGGAAGCGGAACTTCTGGTCCCCAGAGAAGAAATTCTGAATACGGTTTTGATCATCGGAAGCCATGATATGACCATCGACCTGCTTGCCGACGAGATCAGGGGGAAAGGCGGCACGATTCGTATTTCATCCGGAAATGTGGGAAGCCTGGGGGGACTGATGGCGCTCAAGAAAGGGATCTGTCACCTGGCCGGGTCCCATCTCCTGGATACCCGAACCGGCGAGTACAATCTCTCCTATGTGGGAAGATACCTGAAGGGTATGAAGGTCAGTATTTTTCATCTGGTCCGAAGGGACCAGGGGCTGATCGTTCGGGAGGGAAATCCGAAAGGTATCCGGGGATTGGAGGACCTCCCCGTCGGTGATGTGCTGTTTGTGAACAGACAGGCGGGGTCAGGGACACGCGTCCTGCTTGATTATAAGCTGGGAAAGCTGGGTGTTGAAGGTTCCTCTATCCGGGGCTATGATCACGAGGAATTTACCCACATGGCCGTGGCAGTGGATGTGTTAAGCGGCGCGGCCGATTGCGGGATGGGCATTTTTGCCGCCGCCAAGGCCCTCGGCCTTGACTTTATCCCCGTGGAAAGGGAACAATATGATCTTATTATTCCTGCCGAGATGATGCAGTTGACGGGAGTCAGGAAGGTGCTGGAAACGGTCCGCACGGACCATTTTCGGGAAAGAGTCGCGGTACTGGGAGGGTATGATCCCTCAAGAAGCGGGGACCTCTGGAAAGAGGTGGGATAGAAAGTTCCAAAGGAGAGAGACAGGAGACCAAATGGCATCCCTCAGGATAAAATCAAGGCAATGGATTGTGGATGAGGATGATCACATCATCATTGGAGAGGGGAGAAAAGAGATTTTCGAACACATCCAGGAGACCGGTTCCATCAATCAGACAGCCAAAGTGATGCGGATGTCCTACAAAGGGGTCTGGAGTAAGATCAAAGCAACAGAAAAATCCCTGAATATGAAGCTCGTGGAAGCGGACAGAAAAAGGGGAACCCGATTGACAAGAGAAGGAAAAGAGCTTCTGGAAAAATACAGCAGGCTGAAAAAGGCCTGTATGAACCTTGATAATGGGGTTTTTGAAGAAATTTTCGGACGGATCGGCGCCGAATCAGAAAAGAAATGAAGCCACGTGAATGTGCATTTTTCATCAAGCCGTCAAGTCAGGTGGAGGGTATATCAGAGATGAACAGCGGGTCTAGGAAAATATTCCCGAAAAAGAACGGGGTTCCCGTGGTAGCGATCGTCGGGAGTTCCGGTACGGGGAAGACTACTCTGATTGAGAAACTGATTCCTGTATTGAGGAAAAAAGGATTCAGAGTGGGAACGATCAAGCACGATGTGCACGGGTTCAGTATTGATCAGCCGGGAAAGGACAGTTGGCGTCACAAGGAGGCGGGGGCGAGCATGGTGCTGCTCTCGTCACCCCGTCAGGTTGCCATGGTGAAAGATGTGGCCCATGATACTCCGCTTGATGAACTGGTGTCCTACTTTTCCGGGGTAGACATTATCCTGGCAGAGGGTTATAAGCGAGGAGACAGGCCGAAGCTGGAAGTCTTCAGGCCCGAAATACACGACAAACCGGTATGCGGAAATGACAGGAATCTCCTGGGAATGGTTTCGGACGCCCCGGTCGATTGCGGGGTACCCCGGTTTTTGCTGAATGATGTTGAAGGGATAGCCGCTTTGATTATCAGCCGTTTCGATCTGGCCATCCCCGAAAGAGGAACACGGAAAGAGGCGGCCTCATAGACAGGTGCTTCGGAAAGGTGTACGAAAGGAAAAATTATGGTGGGTGTTCCGTTCATTTTAGATATTCCGTTCCACTTGCCGTTCGGTGGATTTTACGGTCATGATATCATTCAGATGATTGCCCATGCGGGTCCAATGGTGAAGTTCGTGCTGTTGATCCTCCTGGGATTCTCTGTGGCCTGCTGGACGATTATTCTGATGAAATTTCGTCTGGTGCGTCGCGCGCGGCACGAGACGGAGGTTTTTCAGGACATGTTCCTGGAACCGATGGATTTGAGAAAAATATACGCCGCGTCAAAGGATCTGAAATACAGCCCTGTGGCGCGACTGTTCCGGTCCGGATACGGGGAATTCCAGCGGATCAGGAAGATCCAGACAACGTCCAATCCCGAGAGGGTCCCTGAAACAAAGACTTCCGATGCGACCTCGCGTTCGCGGCAAATCATGGTGGACAATCTTGAACGGTCACTTCAGAAGGCCGTTGTGGCACAGACTGAGAGATTGGAGCGGGGAGTAAGCTTCCTTGCGACCACGGGAAATACGGCCCCCTTCATCGGTCTTTTCGGAACTGTTTGGGGGATCATGCAATCCTTTCGAGGGATAGGATTAAAAGGTTCGGCCAATCTTGCCGTCGTGGCACCCGGCATTTCAGAGGCACTGATCGCAACCGCTGCGGGACTCGCCGCTGCCATACCCGCCGTAGTGGCATTCAACTATTTCACCCAGAAAATTGCCCGGCTCGGCGCGGAGATGGATATGTTTAAGTCTGATTTTCTAACAACGGTGGAACGGCAGTTTTTCAGGGGAAAAGTGAGACTCGGACCGGAACGGGAATAGGTCATGCAGACAGGGAACCGCCCAAAAACCTATATGGGGGATATCAATGTTACCCCTCTGGTAGACGTGATGCTTGTCCTGTTGATTATCTTTATGGTGACCGCCCCCATGATGACGCAGGGCGTGAACGTCAATCTCCCGAAAACCACCACGAAATATATCAAGACCAAGGATGAGCCCTTGGTGTTGAGCATTACCAGGAAGAGAGAAATCTTCCTGGAAAACCGTCGCATGGACACTAATCAGCTGGAAGCAAAAATCAGGAAGATTTTTGAGAACCGGCGTGATAAAGAAGTGCTCCTGAGGGCCGACAAAGATGTCCCCTACGGGTTTGTTATGAAGGTCGTGGCAAGCGTGAAACGGGCGGGAATCGATAAACTCGGAATGGTCACGGAGCCGCTGGAGTGACATCAGTGGAAGCCTTTTGGAACGAGAATCTCCTGGACAAGGCAAACGGCCGTGACTGGGGGAAAATGCTGCTGGGCTCAATCGCCGTCCATCTGGCCATTTTTTCCCTTGTCTTCTTGATCCCCGAATCTTTACCCATGGGGAGACTGCACACCACGGTATACGAGGTCAACCTTGTTGAAATGCCCACAAGGAGCATTTCCAAGAGCGGAGGCAAACCCGTATCCGGAAAGGGGAAGTCGATCCAGCGCAGCAGGAAATTGGAACCTGCCAAACGCGTCGGGACGCTGGCCAGGAAAGAAAAGGCCCTGGTCATCGCAAAACGGGTCGTGAAGAAAAAATCCACAAAGGAGATACGGCCAAAACGGTCCCCTGCACGGCTTCTTGATCAGGCTATCGCAAAGATCGAAAAAAAGGTGGAGACCCGGCAGAAGGATACGCTCCAGCAGGCCATTTCCCGGATTGAGAGCAAGGTGAAGCAGGAGACTGCACCTTCTTCCGGGTCTGTGACGGGGCCACGTGCCGGTATTGCCATACAGCTCTATAAAATGGAAGTGGAGAACCGAATAAAGGATAACTGGGCCTACCCCGCTGCGTTCATGGACCCGGAAAAGAGCAGGAATCTCGAGGCATTGGTCGTTGTAACCGTGAGCAAGGACGGAACTATCCTGAAATCCTGGTTTGAAAAGCCTTCGGGGAATGCCGGTTTTGATGAATCCGTGCGGAAAGCCATAGATCGATCCAATCCCCTTCCCCCTTTTCCGGAAGGGTATCTGAAAACCCATGAGGAGATAGAGATCAATTTCAATCTGAGGGAACTCGAAGAAAGCGGCTGAAACTTTCGCATGTCTTGATCTTGAATAAACTATCACATGTATGGATGGACGATACATTATGAAGAATCCATCCAGGCGTCGGGATGAGACGTGAATACGCGGGTGCTGTTGACGGTGCCGAGGTGATGTACGTAGGCTTGAGGGGAAAGAGGGAAAAGGTGATCTGCAACCGAACGAAAAAGACGCATGTTTTCAAAGGCTGGCCCATTTTTGCGGGGGTAGTGTTTTTGTGTCTTGTCTTCGCCCCTGGCAACGGGTATGGCCGTATATATATAGATATCAATGCCCCTGCCATCCGGAAATTCAATATAGCGATACCGGATTTCAGGGATCTCCAGGGCAGCGGTGAATGCCGGGAGTTTGCCGCCAAACTTCCCGCAGTTATTGCCGGTGATCTGGATCTGAGCGGGTTTTTTTCACCCATGGACAAGGCCTCGTTTATTGACGAACGCCCCTCCCTGACCCGGGAGGATATCCGATTCAAGAACTGGTCCGTCATTGGCGCCGAGCTTCTTCTGACCGGGGGCTATACCTGTATTGGAACAAACGTGGAGGTGGAAATCAGGTTGTTTGACGTGTTCCTGGGAAAACAGATTCTTGGGAAACGGGTACTGGGAGCGGTCAGCGATTATCGGAATCTCATGCATCGTCTGGCAAATGAGGTGATCCGGGTCCTCACGGGGCACGAGGGTATTTTTCTCACAAAACTGGCCTTTGTGGGAAAGAAAACCGGGCACAAGGAAATATATGTGTGTGATTTTGACGGGCATGATGTGCGACAGATCACCTCGGACCGGAGCATCGCTTTGCTGCCACGCTGGTCTCCTGACGGGAACGGACTCCTCTATAATTCCTACCGGGACGGGGGACCCATGCTCTATTTCAAGAACCTCCGCACCGGGAACGTGAGAAGAATCTCAGGGAGAAAGGGACTGAATATCGGAGCAGCATGGATGCCTGACGGAAAGCGCCTGGCTTTGACCCTCAGTTACAAGGGGAACCCGGATATCTTTCTCATTACCCCGCAGGGAAAGATTCTCAAAAGGTTGACCCATCATTGGGGAATTGATGTTTCTCCTACGTTCTCACCTGATGGCAAAAGAATGGCCTTTGTCTCCAACAGGTCCGGATCACCCCAGATTTACATATTGAATCTGGCCAAGGGGACGGAGGAACGCCTGACATTCGAGGGAAAGTACAACGCTTCCCCTACCTGGTCGTCTCGGAACAGGATCGCGTTTGCCTCTCTGAATCATGGACATTATAATATTGTCACCATGGACCCGTCCGGGGGACAGGTCAGGCAACTCACTGACGAGCAGGGCAACAACGAAGATCCCTGCTGGTCACCGGACGGATATTATCTGGCGTTCAGTTCAAACCGGGAAGGAAGATATCACCTGTACATGATGATGGCGAACGGCCAGAATCAAAGAAGGATCACCGATATGAAAGGAGACCAGACAGCCCCATCCTGGTCTCCCTAATGGAAGTATGCTCCTTTTGCCGGGGGAGGCACTTGGCGCTTGAAATTATTTCCCAAATGTGCTAGGAGCATATCTATTCCATTTTTCCTCTGATACAGAGTTCATTGGAATGCAGTTCCATGTATTGTTTATTATTTTATTTTTGCACTGGTGGTTCGAGTAGATACTTAGTGAAAACTTAATTCAGGAGGGAAGGGCATATGAGGAAAAAAATGATGGCTGTCGTGCTTGCATTGGCATTCGTGGTATCCTCTTTGTTATTTATGTCGGCTTGCGCAAAGAAAGAAATGCAGGTGACAGAGGGCGTCCAGCCCACAGCCGAGGAGACAAAGGCGGCCGAGAAACCGGCAGGGACCGAAATGGCCACGTCAGAAGAGGCTAAAAAGGTGGAAGCCGGTGAAACTGAAGCCTACCAGAAAGCGGAAGCTGAGCGCCAGGAAAAGCTGAAAGCGCTTGAGAAGGCCCAGCAGGAGCTCGACGAGATGAAGGCGCTTGAGAATGACAAGGTCTATTTTGATTTTGATAAATCGGATCTGAAGCCGGAATCCCAGACGGTTCTGAAGAAAATTGCTGACTGGCTCAGCGCTCATCCGGCCTATGCTCTCAGAGTCGAAGGAAATTGCGACGAGAGAGGGACCAGCGAATACAATCTCGCCCTGGGTGAACGGAGGGCAAATGCCGCCAAGAAGTTCCTCGTGGCCTTGGGGATAGCGGAAAACCGCATTTCTACCATCAGCTATGGTGAAGAAAGACCGGCAGATCCGGGCCACAATGAGGAAGCGTGGGCCAAGAACAGGAGAGATGAATTCAAGTTCATGAAGTAGTGCCAACCCGAACCAGAGATCCTATAGCGAGCTTTTCAATAAACAGGCCGGCCTCTCGAGAGGCCGGCTTTGCTCACAGGAGGATACGTACGAGATGATGAGATCCTCGGCTGTCCATAAAAGAGTCTTTTCTATCCTTGGTCTCCTGCTTGGTGCGGGATTTTTTCTCTCTTCCTGTGTCACTGTTGCCACCGACCAGGACATCATATCGTTAAACGATCAGGTGGTACTCCTGAACAACAGGGTGAATGCGTTACAGGACTCAATGGGGAAGCGGGAAGCATCATTGAGCAGGGAGTTGTCGGGAGATGTGGATGCCCGGCTGAAATCCATCCGGGGGAACCTGGCTGAACTGGTCGCGGAGACAGACGGGATCAAAGGGGACCTGAGCGCTCTTTCCGGCAAGGTGGAAGAAAACAGCCATCTTGCCAAACATGCCATTGAGAGGGATACGGCGCAGGAAGATCTTATGCGTGCCGGGATCGCCGACCTGAAGACCAGGGTCGAGGAACTGGAAAAGAGCATCCAGAATTTAAAGGCCTACCTGGGCCTCCAGGCCGGTTTTCCGCAGAAAACAGCAAAGACTGAAGCGGGAAAAACCACTCCGCCAGAGGTTTCGCCCGAAAAGATCAAGTATGAGAACAGTCTGGCTTCCTACAAGGAGGGAAAGCCGGAAGAGGCGATAGTCGGTTTCAAGGATTTTATCAAGACGTATCCCAAATCTGACCTGGCGGACAATGCCCAGTTCTGGATTGGCGAATGCTACATGACTCTGAAGCAATATGAGCAAGCCATTCTCGCATACCAGCAGGTCATCAAGCACTACCCCAAGGGAAACAAGGTCCCGAATGCCATGCTTCGGCAGGCCCTTGCTTTTGAGGCAATAAAAGATACTACCAGCGCGAAACTTCTTCTGAAGAAAATCATCAAGAATTATCCCGATTCGAATGAAGCAGGTATTGCGAAGACGAAGCTCGAGAGCATGAAGTAGTTTCCACCCATGAATGGCTATTTTTCACAATCTCAGCGTCAATCTGCGGGACCACTTGTGCGACGTACTATATAGTACGTCTCCGCGTAATCCCTTGATTTTCTTGATCTTGCAAAAAATATCTCATTCCTGGCTTGGAAACTCATTCATGCGGTCGATGCGCATGAAGTAGCAGAAGGAATTACTGATTCCCGTCCCTCACCACGGCGTGTCCGAGAGCCGCCATGATATCCCTCCGGCTGATTACTCCGATGAGTTTTTTTGGGTCGCCCGGCTCCACTACGGGCAACATGGCAAAATCTCCGGAAGTAATCTTGTTCAGGGCCGAAAAGAGATTTTCGTTTCCTGCAACGACGATGACTGATCCGGTGGCGACGTCAGATGCTTTTTGAGAATAGGTGGCCTTCTTCAAAGCCGCCCGAACATCTGAAAGGGATATGACGCCGCACAGTTCACCCTGCTCATTAACCAGGGGAAATGTTCTGAGTTTTCGCTCGGCGATCGTTCGCTCAATCTCTTCCAGGGGCATGGCGGCAGGAATGGTTTCAGGAGGGGTTGTCATGGCCTCCCTGACGTGCGTGAGCATCAGGCGGCTGGTTTCCAGGCCGGTCGGTTTTTCCTCCACCTCCTTCCCGGATTTAATCTCCTGGATCCGTTGATTGTAGAATTGGATCACCTCCCGTCTGTCCAACATTCCCAGGAGGCTTGCGTGGTCTTCGTCCTTTACCACCGGAATCCTGTTGAGATTGCGGATCGTGAATTTTTTCAGCACCTCGTTCAGATCTTCCGAGGGAGTAGTGAAAATGATGTCAGTGGAAGCAACATCCTTCATCCTGATAAGCTCGCCGATTTCCTGGTCAAAGAGAACTCCGCGTATGTCATTGATTGAAAAAATGCCTGTCAATCTTTTCTCCTGATCCACCACGGGAAAATAATGTTGCTGGCTTGACTTGAACACCTCGCGAAACTGTGCAAATGTCATTTTTTCAGGGATTATCTGGGTTTTTCGAAGGGATGGTATGAGCTCTTTGACACGTATGGCGGCAAGGACGTCGATGAAAAAATCTCCACGATGGGCGTTGGAATCCAGCTTTCCTTTGACCTGTTTGATGTAAATGGTCCATCTGCGGGACAACAGGTAAGAAATAGTACAAACCAGCATACTGGGCAGCAGCAGGTGGTAGGAGTTGGTCATTTCACTAACGAACATAATGGTAGAGATCGGTGCGTTTGATACGGAGGCAAAAAATCCCGCCATGCCGACGACCACAAAAGCGCCTGCCTCAGGGACGATCCCGGGCATGATGGCGTGAAAAAACCTGCCCACTACTCCCCCGAGTGCTCCCCCGATCACCACGGACGGCCCAAAAACCCCACCGCTCCCACCGGAGGCGATGGAAAAGGAAGTGGTCAAAATCTTCCCCAGTGCGAGGCCCAGGAGGAAAAGCGTCGGCAGTTGGTTGTCAAGGGCCATCTGGGCAAATCCATAGCCGAACGCAAGGGTCTGCGGCAGGAAAAAACCGATTGCCCCGGTGCAGAGTCCTCCGATTGCAGGCTTTATATGGCTGGGGATATTGATTTTCTTGAACAGACGGTGAATACCGTAGAAGCTCTTCACGTAGAGAAACCCACCGGCAACGACCACAAGGGTCAGAATGGTATACGGTCCGAGTTCGAGCGGATTTTGAAACACGAAATCCTGTGCTTCAAAGAGAGAGCCCCAGCCGAAAAAAAGGCAGAAAACGCAGTAGGCAATTACGGACGAGATTCCCGCCGGAATAAGCACTTCGGATTCAAATTCAGGCTCACGATAGAGCACCTCGGTGGCGAATAAAGCCCCTGCAAGGGGGGCGCGGAAAATGCTTCCGATGCCGGCGCCCAATCCTGCGGCCAGCATGATTCTGCGCTCCCTATCGGGCAAACCGAGCTTCGTGGCCAGAAAAGAGCCGAAGCCTGCGCCGATCTGGGCAATAGGTCCTTCCCGGCCTCCTGACCCTCCGGACGTGATGGTCAGGGCAGAGGCAACAGTCTTGATAAAGGGGATTCGTGCACGGATGAAGCCGCCCCCATTGTGATAGGCGTCTATGGCGGCATCCGTTCCGTGGCCTTCTGCTTCAGGGGCGAAGGTGTACACGAGCCATCCGCTGAAGATCCCCCCGAGCGCGGGGAGGAAGAGGAGCACCCACCGATCGAAAGGCGTGCCGGTGGGAGGAAACAGGTGGGGTTCTCCGGCAGGAGCCGGGGGGCGGTATCCTGCCAGTTGGTCTAAAAGAAAATGCATGCCGACGCCGCAAAGGTAATGAAAAATGACAGATCCCATCCCGGCGATAAGGCCGATAAGAACATAGTGAAACGCCCATCTGCCGGCTGAAGTAATGCGGCTTGAAGGTATTCGTCTGCTGAAAAGATTTGAAAGGATGGTTTTCTCTCCTCCGTCACCTTCTGGATGGTGGTAATCTTTATAACGGGGCATGGTGTTCCCGTCAAGAGAAACCCGTGCTGCCCTTTTATTGAGCTATTACAATCGAGCGATGAAGAGAGTAATAATCGTCAACTATGAACATTTTACATTCTTTTTTCTACTATAACGGATTTTTTATTGACTATAAAGATTTTAGGTATTAACATTGTTTTATCTATAAATTAACGGCTCATGGCGAGAAAGTTGCAAACCGTGAACGTTGGATGATGAATCAGACAAACAAAGAGGTACCAAATACAAATAAAGGAGACTGTTATGCCCGAAATCATGACAACAAAAGAGCTTGCCAAGTATTTGAAACTGCATGAAATCACTATCTGCAAATATGCCGCTGAAGGCAAGATTCCGGCGATCAGGATCGGCAGGGTCTGGCGCTTTGACAAAGAGGCTATTGACAGATGGATCAGTGGAGGTGAGAAGAAATAACTCATGGGCGGTTCCGATGATCAGCAGGACCTTAACCTCGTTTTGAACGATAAAACGGGTGCTCTCCTGATGCTCAACAAAGAGGAGAGAAAGGTCATAAAAGAATTGCTTATCATGACCATCTATTCCGAGGGTGTTCGGGGATACATTGAAAAGCGACTCGGGGATGAATATATCCGTGTCGCCGAAAAACTGTTGGAATCAATGGGTGGTGCCTAAGCGGGGCAACTCCGGGAATCGGCATGGCCGGAGGAGTATGTTCTGTATCCGCTCCCGCATCCTGATTTTTTGATCATAATCCCGCGTGATTTATTTTTTCAGACTTCCCTTTCCAGACTACTCATGCAGTGCGTCATTCTCGGGGTACAGGAGATGAGGCTTTCTCAATTTGGAGAAGGCCTCGATTTCTTTTATCCAGTGATTTCCCATCTGGGATATTGAGCTCCCCTTTTCCACCTCGCGCAAGAGGGATCTATCCCCCAGAATGAGTTCTATTGGTTTTCTGTCATGCTCATATTCATAAGGAGGCTCCCGCCAGCGGAACATTTCCCGGTGGTTCTTCATGACTGTACAGAGGAGCGCTATGGACAGAGTAAAAGGCCGGAAGGTGGAGAGGTCGATAATGTGGATATGAAATCCATGACAAAGTTCCCCTCCCCACTTGTGAAAGGTTGGACGGAACGTGTATTCCTGCAGCCGGCATCCCGTCAGCGCCTCCTTTTCCAGGTTATCCAATATGTTCCGCGTATGAAGATACGGGGCCCCGAAGATTTCAAAGGGCCTGCAGGTACCTCTCCCCTCCGATAGATTCGTTCCTTCCCAGATAACCTGACCGGGATACACAGAGGCTGTTTCGGCCATGGGCATGTTTGGAGAAGGCATGATCCACGGCAATGTGGTGTCTCTCCAGAACATCGAGCGTTTCCAGCCGGCCATGGGAACCACCTCCAGCTCGCAACGGAGGTGGAATACGTGGTCGAAGACCCCGGCCAGTTCTCCCATGGTCAGGCCGTGCCGCATGGGCATGCTGCAGGGGCCGACGAAGGAAAACAACTCGGATTTCAATAGAGGGCCCTCCATGATTTCACCCCCGAGAGGGTTTGGACGGTCAAGGACCAGGACGGCCTTCTTGTTTCTTGCAGCAGCCTTGAGACAATGGAGCATCGTGGAGGCGAAGGTGTAGACCCTTGTACCCACATCCTGCAGGTCTATGATAAGCACATCCAAATTTTCCAGCATGGCATCACTCGGTTCCCGTTTGTCGGCGTAGAGGCTGAAAATGGGAATCCCGAGGGCTTTGTCAACACTGTGTGCGGTTTCCACCATGTTGTCCTGATCTTCTCCTCCATAGCCGTGCTGGGGGCCGAACAACACCTTTAACTGGCCCGGAAGAAGGTGTTCAATGACTTCACGGGCAGGAGTGAAATTGCGATCCAGAGAGGCCTGGTTGGAGAGGAGTCCCAGCCGGTATCCTTTCAGCCGTTTCCATTGGCCCAGTTTGAGCCTGTCGAGTCCGGTGAGTACCTGATTCATGGTCATAGCCTTTTCTTGCGATTGATTTCTTGCATTTGCCTCATCATTGTATGAAATCTGCCCGCTTGTTACAAGTTCCTTTCTGCTGTTGGTTCCGTCCATGTGTATGCACGAAAGATATGTTGCCGCCGGCAAGGAGCGCGCTGGCCCTCCCTCGTCGTTTCTTTTGTTGTTTCAAAAAGGTGCCTTAGACTGTCCCTTCTCTTCTATGGAGCGCAGCGAGAGTCCCAAATCAACCATCTAAATTCCACAATGGTAATCTTGTGGATTGATTTGGCGAAAGTCCTGATCATCAGCGAGGTGTCAGATGCGAGGCGCCGAGGGCGACGACTGAGTCGTATAACCAATACGTCGCAAGGAGGAGCGAGCGAAGGCAACGAAGCAGATGATACCTCGCTGATGATCAGGGAGGATAGTCAATTGTTGCCTTCCTGCTGACGCTTTGATATGAATCAGAAAACAGGTGTCATCGGACTGATAGGAAAGAGGAGGAAGGCATGGCATACCCATATCTATTTTCACCCATTAATATCAATGGAATGGAACTGAAAAACCGCATTGTCATGACGGCAATGCACCTCGGATACACTCCTGAGGGCGAGGTGACGGACCGCCTGATTGATTTCTATGCCCTGCGGGCAAAAGGCGGCGTCGGGTTGATTATTGTCGGGGGATGCCCCATTGATGAGTATGGCGGCATGTCCAGCATGATTTGCCTCCACGATGACCGGTATATTCCGGGACTCGAGAAACTGGTGCGTGCGGTACAGGGAGACGGGGCGAAGATCGCCGCCCAGCTTTACCAGGCAGGGCGATACACCCACTCCGTCATGATCGGAGGAAGGAAACCCTTCTCCGCTTCTGCAGTGCGTTCCAAACTGACCGGTGAAACGCCCAGGGCATTGGATCTTGAAGAGATCCCGGGGGTCCAGGATCGATTTGCCGAAGCTGCGGACCGGGCCAGGAGAGCCGGGTTCGACGCAGTGGAGATCCTGGGAAGCGCAGGGTATCTCATCAGCCAGTTTCTGTCCCCGGTGACCAACAAGCGCGAGGACCGGTACGGAGGGCCTCTCGAGAATCGCATGCGGTTCGGCATTGAAGTCGTGGAAAAGGTGAGGAGTGCAGTGGGATCGGACTATCCCATTATCATGCGGCTGGCGGGGAATGACTTCATGGAAGGGGGATGCACAAACCTGGAGGCGGGGATCTTTGCCGAAGCCCTCGAGAAAGCGGGAGTGGATCTGTTCAATATCACGGGCGGCTGGCATGAGACCCGGGTCCCCCAGTTGACCATGAACGTCCCGCGCGGCGCGTACGTGTACCTTGCCCGGGGAATCAAGGCAAGGGTCGAAACGCCTGTTCTTGCCAGCAACCGGATCAACGACCCTGATATGGCAGAAGAAATCCTCCGTAATGGAGAGGCGGATATGGTTACCATGGCCAGGGGACTCCTGGCTGACCCTGATCTTCCCCGGAAGGCCCGGGACGGCAGGGCCCGGCTCATTTATCATTGCATCGCGTGCAACCAGGGATGTTTTGATGAGATCTTCAGTCTCAGGCCCGCCACCTGCCTTGTCAATCCAATGGCGGGAAGAGAAAGGGAGCGATCTGTTGATCAGGCAGAAACGGCAAAGAAAATCCTTGTTATCGGTGGGGGCGTTGCGGGCATGAAAGCGGCCTGTGTGGCGGCCGAACGAGGGCACAACGTCACCCTGGTTGAACAAACGAATCGTTTAGGCGGACAGATCCTCCTGAACTGGCGTGTTCCCGGCAGAGAAGAAATGGCAACCACGGCTCTGGACCTTGCCCGGAACCTCAGGAATGTGGGAGTGGAAATTGTGCTCAACAGGAAGGTGGATATCCCATTTGCAAAAGAGATGAAGCCTGATGCAATTGTGGTGGCCACAGGAGCCCGGCCGATACTGCCTGACATACCCGGCGTTGAAAAAGAACACGTTTTCCAGGCATGGGATGTGTTGGGTGGAACGCTGGGCGTGGGACGCCGGGTGGTCGTTGTGGGCGGAAATGCGGTAGGTCTGGAGACTGCACTTTACCTGGCCCGCATCGGCACGCTTGCCCCGGAAGTGCTGCATTTTTTGGTTGCCAACCGTGCGGAGTCAGTGGAAACCATCTCGGAATTGCTGAACAGGGGAAGCAAGGAGGTGACGGTGGTGGAGATGACCGGGAAGGCCGGAAAGGATATCGGCCTCTCTACCCGGTGGACCATCATGGCTGAGTTGCGGCGTCTCGGTGTGACCATCATGACGAACACCAGAGCTGCTGCTGTAAGGGAAGACGGTCTGGAAACAGAAAAAGAGGACGGAGAGGGATTCCTTCCCGCGGACTCTATTGTGCTGGCCGTGGGAGCAAATGCTGAAAACGGCCTGGTCAAGGAGCTGGAAGGCCTCGCCCCTGAGGTTTATGCCATTGGGGACGCCAAGTCACCCCGAAAGGCCATGGAAGCGATCCGCGAGGGATTTGAGGTTGGAATAACACTGTAGACGGAAGGCGCAGGGCCCAGGGAATTACACCGATGGCGGTTCATCTTGATCATCCTTCCCTGCGCCCACAGCGCTCTGTCGTATATGTCCCTGTGGATCGGTGGGATCAGCGGACTAAGCCCCTGTTTCCAGCTCACATTTCGTGAAATCTATTTCCTGCCCACACCCTGAACAGACGTGTTTCTTGTCGAATTCATCTGAAAAAATCTCTTTTTCCTTTCCGCAGTTCGGGCACTTGCAAACGAAAGACTTCAGGCTTTTAAAAGTTTCAAATCCTGGACAATGCTGTGGCGTGGTCATGTCTCTGCCTCCTTTCCTCAAAAATGTGCGTTTGCTGAGCAAGTATAGCCCAATCGCAAGGAAAAACGCCAGTAAAATAATCATCAGTCCCCACGGATTGACTGCACCACGCATTCGAATCCACTGTCTGAATTTAGCACCATGCATTTCGGCGGATGACTCTCGGGGGAATTCTTGATGATGGTTTAGGGGTGCCTTTGCTGTTGCAATGACCCTGTCACTCGGATAAGATAATAAAAATAAGGAAGGGAAAAAAAGGCTCATCCCGGGTGATCTGCCTCGTATGGGCCGTGGTTCCCGGAAGAGCCGGGATGACAACAGAAAGATACTGCGCTGCCTGTGGCGGTGTGGTTCATTGGTGAACAGGTGACGAAATTGTTATTTTTTCAACGCAGACGAAAACCGTCGGCCGTCGGCCTCTTTTTCCTGGCGGCCGTGCTTTTCCTTGCCGCTGGCTTCGCCTTGGCGGAACGTCCTTTCCCCAAGCCAAGAGGCCTGGTGAATGATTTCGCAGGGGTGATATCTCCGGAGTATGAACGAAAGATCACCGCGCTTACACGTGAAGTCCTCGAAAAGACGGGAACGGCCATTGTGGTGGTGACCATGCCTGATATCGGCGGAGCGGAATATAATGAGTATGCCAATCGGCTTTACAGTGCCTGGGGCATCGGGAAAAAAGGGCAGGATAAAGGGGTCCTGATTTTCGTGACCGTCAAAGAGAGAAAGATGCGTATCGAGACCGGCTACGGGGTGGAGGGCATTCTTCCTGACGGGCTTGTGGGAGAGATCCGGGACCGGTATATGATTCCCTATTTGCGAAAGGACCGCTTTGGAGAGGGAATCCTGAACGGCACGCTGGCACTTGCCCAGGTGATCGCAAAGAATGCGGGTGTCCGATTGACCGGCACGAACGCAGTTCCCCATCGCATAAAGAAAAAAAGGTCCGGCTTTTCGTTCCTACCGTTCCTCATCCTTATTGTCATTTTCATGTTTCTCCCCAGGCGCAGGGGCGGGTCCTGGCTCTTTTTCCTGCCGTTTTTCCTCGGTGGCGGCCGGGGATACGGTGGCGGCGGTATGGGAGACAGCTTCGGCGGTTTTGGCGGGGGGTTCGGCGGTTTCGGCGGCGGGATGAGCGGCGGAGGCGGTGCCGGAGGAGGATTTTGAAATGGGAAGAAAACCAAAAGACCCGAAAGACATTTTTGATGAATTTACTTCAGATTACAAGGAGATCTATGGAAACGACCTGGTGGGTATCGTCCTGTACGGGAGCGGTGCCACCGCCGAGTACAGGCCGGAGAAGTCTGATCTCAATTTCATGATCGTACTCAGTGAAAGCGGCATCGAAGCCCTGGACAAGGCATTTTCGACAGTCAGAAAGTGGAGAAAACGAGGGGTTGGTGTCCCGCTGTTCTTAACGGAAGAATATGTCAATGGCTCCCTTGATGTCTATCCTATCGAATACCTGGGAGTTCAAAGGCGCCATGTGGTGGTCTACGGCAAAGACCTTTTCGAGCATCTGAATTTTGACCGGGAATGCCTGCGGCTCCAATGTGAACGGGAAATCAAGGGAAAGCTCCTGCTGCTCAGACACGCCTACCTGGAGAGCGAGGGCCGGGGAAACGCCCTCAAGGACGTCGCCATTCGTTCAATTCCCGCGTTTGTGGCGATATTCGAGGGTCTTCTGCATCTGAAGAGAGAAACTGTGCCCGCATCCAAACGGGAAGTGATCCGTGCCGGTTGCGAATTGTTCGGGTTGACCCCTGCGGCATTTGACACGATTCTCGCCATCAGGGAGAGAGAATTCAAGGCGGGCGAGAGCGTATTGAAAGATGTGTTCAAAGAGTATCTTGGCGCCGTGCGCACTCTTGCGCGCCTCGTGGATCGCATGGAGAAGGAAAAGGAGGGAGTATGAGTAAGACGATGAAAACAGTTCTTATCGTGGTGGGCATTCTTGTCCTTATTGTCCTTGTTCCGCTGTTCTATTTAAGAGGAACCTACAACAGCCTGGTAACAATGGACGAAGGGGTCAAGGCGGCGTGGGCCCAGGTGGAAAATCAGCTGCAGCGCCGGTATGATCTGATCCCCAATTATGTGGAGACCGTCAAGGGGTACGCACAGCACGAAAAAGAGGTGTTCGTAAAAGTGACGGAAGCGCGCTCGCGGGTGGGAAGTGCGAAAAGCCTCAATGAAAAAATCCAGGCGAACAACCTGCTTTCCTCCGCCCTGGGAAGACTGCTGGTGGTGGTGGAGCGATACCCGGATCTCAAGGCCAATACCAATTTCATTCGTCTCCAGGATGAACTGGCAGGGACGGAAAACCGGATCGCGGTGGAGCGGCGTCGATATAACGAGGCGGTCAGGGTTTATAACACCAGGATCAGGTCTTTTCCCACCAATATCATAGCCGGGATGTTCGGCTTTGAGAAAGCGACGTTTTTCCAGGTGCCCAAGGAGCGGCAGGAAGCACCCAAGGTGAAATTTACTGAATGAGACGAAAGGACAGGGAAGTCATGATTCGGGCGAAACTCTGGTTTCGGTGCACGGCTATGCATGATCCGTTAACCCCTGTCATCGTCAGACCGGCGGTTATCGGCTGGGAGGCCAAAAGAAGGAATGCCGATACGGTATTTGGCCCTGGTCATATGATCGTAGCATGATAGTCTCTTTTTCTGGGGATTTGTTATGATAAAAGATTTTGTGATGTACTTACGGCAGGAAAGATCTTCTTTGGAACAGGCTTGGATAAAAAAGTCTTATGAAACAACTGCCGAATATTACAAAATGGATGTCGATCAATTAACAGCGTCAACCTCAGCAGCTTTTGATGCATTCTGCGATACCATCGAACATGATGATTTCAATTACATGAAAGCATACCTCGAACGTATGACGAAGGGCGGAAAATTTAGAGGGATATCATTTGCTGAAACTCAACAGACATTTCGCGATTTCACGTATATTCTGTTTCCAGTTCTCACCAAGAGATACCATGGTGACGATCTGCTTAATATATTGACCCGTGTTAATCATATAATTGATATGATTATATTTTACTTGAGTTGTTATTTTCAAGAGAGCCAAGGCGAAAAACTGAAAAACTATGCAAATAAACTTGAAGAAGAAGCAAAGAAGCGGACCCTTGAACTCGAAGAGTCGCGAAGCAATTACCAGATATTATTTGAGGAGATCAGTGACGGCTGCTTCGTAAATCAGGGGGGGCAGATTGTATTTGCGAATAAGGCCTTTTGTGAAATGCATGGATATGAAAGGACGGAAGTGATAGGGGAAAAATGCGAGAAACTGATTGCTGATGATTCAAGAGATTCGGTGATGGAACGGTTTTACCAGCATTTGAAGGGTGTCGTTCCGTTTGAAAGGTATATTTATTGTCGCAAGGCTAGAAACGGCCAGGTATTTCCCACTGAGAACAGAATAAAACTCATTAAATATCACGGCAGACCCGCTGTTCTTGGCCTTTGTATGGATATAGCGGAACGACTCGAAATGGAACAAAAGATAAAGCAAAAGGATCGCCTTGCCCTGATCGGCAGGCTATCCACGTCCATAGCACACGAAATAAGGAACCCTCTGTCAGCGATTCAAATAAACATAGAGATTTTAATGGATAGACTGCAGCTGGAAGGAAATGATCTAAGGAGAATACAGGTAGCCCGTGAACAATCCATTCAATTGGAAAATATCGTATCTCAAATGATGGATTTCGCCAAGCCCATAAAGCTCAATTACAACATGACCAGTATTCATGAGTTGATTGATCAAGCTATCGAGGTTTTTGAGGATAGAATAGAGGAGAATAACATCTTGCTGTTGAGAAATCTTGATCGAAAGCTGCCGAACATTATGGTTGATAAAGAAAAAATGCTCGAAGCCA